>MDTG01382454.1_pt1 | contig 18150 bp, 15 predicted proteins | sample 811421 | NCBI WGS metagenome assembly MDTG01 (sample SAMN05326645, study PRJNA326480) | marine metagenome | isolation source: seawater | place: Pacific Ocean: South East | collected 2011 | reverse complement strand
CTCCATGAACTTGGTGGTGTAATTCCCAGAGGTATAGTCCGGGTGGTCCATCAGTTTTCTATGAAAAGGTATGGTCGTTTTTATTCCCTCAATGACAAACTCATCGAGAGCCCTTTTCATTTTGTTAATGGCTTCTTCTCTGGTTTGGGCGGTAGTGATCAATTTTGCAATCATTGAATCATAGTGCGGGGGTATGGTGTATCCTCCATAGACATGGGTGTCTAATCTCACTCCGTGACCTCCTGGAAAATGAAGAGTAGATATTCTACCAGGGCTCGGCCTGAAATCGTTATAGGGATCTTCTGCATTGATTCTGCACTCAATGGAGTGCATTTTAGGAAGGTAATTTTCACCTGAAATAGCTACTCCAGCAGCCACTAAAATTTGTTCTCTTATTAGATCAAAATTGATTACCTGTTCAGTGATGGGATGCTCCACTTGAATACGCGTATTCATCTCCATAAAATAAAAATTTTGGTATTTGTCTACTAAAAACTCAACCGTTCCCGCCCCTTCATACTTGATGTATTCTGCTGCTTTTACCGCGGCTGCCCCCATTTTTTTCCGCAATTCTGGAGTCATGAACGGGGAGGGGGTCTCTTCGGTTAATTTTTGATGTCTCCTTTGAACGGAACAATCGCGCTCGGAGAGGTGACACGCTTTCCCTTTCGCGTCTCCAACGATCTGAATTTCTATGTGACGGGGTTCTTCAATTAATTTTTCCATATACATGCCGTCATTTCCAAAAGAAGCACCTGCCTCTTGGCGAGCACTCTCCCAGGCTTTTAAGAAGTCCTTTTCTTTCCATACGGCTCGCATCCCTTTTCCTCCCCCACCAGCAGTGGCCTTTAGCATCACTGGATAACCGGTTTCCTTAGCGACTTTTTTGGCATGATCAAATGATTTCAAAAGCCCTTCAGAACCAGGAATGGTAGGAATACCAGCAGCTTTCATGGTAGCTTTTGCTGTTGCTTTATCCCCCATTTTTTCAATCATTTCTGAAGATGCTCCAATAAATTTAATTCCGTGTTCTTTACAGATCTTTGAAAACTTAGCGTTTTCAGACAAAAACCCATAGCCGGGATGAATGGCATCGGCATTGCATATTTCTGCAGCGGCCATAATATTAGCCATTTTCAAATAGGATTCAGCACTGGGGGGTGGGCCAATACAAACGGCTTCGTCGGCAAAGCGAACATGGAGGCTTTCCTCATCGGCTGTAGAGTAAACAGCAACCGTCTTAATTCCCATTTCTTTGCAAGTCCTGATCAACCGCATGGCGATCTCCCCGCGATTGGCTATCAAAATTTTTTTAAACATTGGGAATGAGTTTAAACCGGTTCAATTAAAAATAAGGGTTGATCGAACTCAACGGGGGAAGAATCGTCTAATAGTATTTTGACGATTCTACCACTGACTTCAGATTCGATCTCATTGAATAGCTTCATGGCTTCTACTACACACAAAACATCGCCTTCTTTTATTGTATCACCGACTTCTACAAAAACCTCTTTGTCGGGGGATGGTTTTCTGTAAAAAGTGCCGATCATGGGAGAATTTATTGTCATTAAATTATCGGTTTTCTCCTGCTCATCTGCTGGGGTAGCAGTAGCCGATGTTTCGGTTTCAATGTCTGGATTCTGAGCCGGTGGCGCTTGTACAACCAAATTGGGGAGGGTTTGTGGTTTCTGTATGGAATCTGTGGGAGTGGCACTTGGGGAGGTTTTGATTGTGATTTTGAAATCGTCTGTTTCTAAACTCACCTCGTGGGCTCCTGATCCTGCCACAAATTTGATTAATTTTTGAATTTCTTTAATTTCCATTATTCAAATAATTTAATTATTGTAAGCCCAAGTCAAATAGGCTGCTCCCCAGGTGAAACCTCCACCGAAGGCAGCGAATACCAATCGATCTCCAGGACTTAATTTTGATTCGTAATCGTTTAATAAAAGCGGAAGAGTCGCCGCTGTTGTATTTCCAAAATATTCTATGTTTGACATCACCTGTTTGTCGGGCAGATTAACCCTTTTAGCAATGGCGTCAATAATTCTTTTGTTGGCTTGATGGGGGACAAAGTAGGCGATATTCCTTGCGTCTAAGGCATTGCGATCCATTATTTTTTCAGCCACATTTGTCATTTCAGAAATGGCGTATTTGAATACTGTTTTCCCATCCTGATACAAACTATGCATTCCGTGTTTAAGGGTTTGTGCAGAAGTGGGGAACAAAGATCCCCCTGCTTTAATATTTAAAAAAGCCCTACCGTTCCCATCCGATCTAAAATATTCATCTTTCCAACCATAGCCTGAATCATTATTTTCAAAAAGCACTGCACCAGCACCATCTCCAAATATTACACAAGTGGATCGGTCAGTGTAATCTATAATCGAAGACATTTTATCTGCACCTATGAGTAACACTTTTTTATATCTTCCTCCTGCAATCATGCTTGCGGCTGTGGACATCCCATAGAGAAATCCGGAACATGCGGCTTGTAGGTCAAAGCCAAAGGCATTCTCCGCGCCAATTTCAGAAGCCACATAGGCCGCTGTAGCAGCTACATTCATGTCGGGGGTAATGGTTGCTAAGATCACAGCGTCGATGTCTTTTGGATTTATGTTTTTTTTATTGAATAAATCTCTGGCAGCTTCAATGGCCATGAATGAGGTCCCTTTGGTGGGATCTTTCAGAATCCTTCTTTCTTTGATGCCTGTCCTCGCAAAAATCCAGTCGTCGTTTGTATCTACCATCTTTTCCAAGTCTGCATTGGTGAGCTTGTCTTCTGGAACATAGGCGCCCACAGCAGTTATAGAAGCCATTTTAGGGCTTGAATTGATAGAATTCATCAGTAAATCACTTCCTTTTGAACTGTCAATATTATATGTGAAGATAGTAGTTTTTTAGAGCAATCAAAACCTTTACCTACAAAAAAAGTCCTTTGGAAAAAGGACTCAGTTTTGGGTAAAGAGGTATGTAATTAGGCCTCAATCGCTTCGTTATTGTCAATCAAAACTTTACCGCGGTAGTAAAGTTTTCCTTCGTGCCAATGGGCACGGTGATATAAATGAGACTCTCCAGTTGTACCACAAGTTCCTATTTGGTGCTTGGTAGCCTTGTAGTGAGTTCTTCTTTTATCTCTTCTGGTTTTCGATATTTTTCTTTTAGGATGCGCCATTGTATTCGCTTTATATTTTATTTATTTTCAGTTATAATAAATCTTTCAATTTATCCCATCGCGGGTCTGTTTCCTCTAATGGTGTTTTTTTTTGGGGTTCCATGTTTTTTAGTTTTTCTAAAATATCCGATTTCAAATTGCCTGCTTCAATTCCAGGGTGAACCTTTTTTTGCGGTACAGACAGCACTATCGTTTCAAAGATGTATTGGGCTACCTGTATTTCATTAGAACTATGGGGAAGAATCACAATTTGATCATCGTCATGGTTTTCAACCAATCCAAATTTAACCACCAACTTAAAAGCAGTATCAATGGGAAGGTCAAATAGCTCTGTGGTGATGTCACAAGGAACTGTCACGGTTCCTTTGGCGTTGAAATTCAGTATCAGTAGTGTAGGTTTTTTTTCAAAAACTAAACCAACTGCTACACTAGCATTTTGATAATCTGAAAACTCGAAACCTTCAAAGAACGTATTGTCAATCTTAAAATCGAAGTGATGGACACCATCCTTTAAACCAATGAAGGGTATTAAGAATGTTTTGAACTGCTCCATCCTTCCAACTTTTAATCATGCAAACTTATAAAAAAAATGCAATAATTACAGGGCTTGTTCTATTTATCCCCCATTTTTACAATGAGTTTTTTTCTTTCCAATTGAATAAAACCAATCTGGCCAGAAACATTGCATTCCGAAAAGACTCCGCATTGGCGGTTCCTTGACCAGCAATTTCAAATGCTGTACCGTGATCGGGTGAGGTTCGGACTGCTTTTAGTCCTGCTGTATAATTTACCCCAGTGCCAAAGGTAAGCATTTTAAAAGGGATCAATCCTTGGTCATGATACATGGCCAGGACTGCATCAAATTTAAGATGGGTTTGCTGCCCAAAAAAGCCATCTGCAGCATAGGGCCCATAAACGAGGTGACCTTTCTCAAACAAATTATTTACAACAGGGAGAATAATTTGATAATCCTCTTGACCAATAACCCCTTTGTCGCCAGAGTGGGGGTTGAGACCCAACACAGCTAATTTAGGTCTTTGAATGTTAAAATCATTTTTTAAGGAATTTTCCAAACCAATAATTTTTTCTTCTAGTATGGCGGTGGTAAGAAGATTTGAAACGTCTTTTACGGCAATATGATCGCTCACCAAAGCAACTTTTAAAAGATCTGAAACCATCAGCATTAAGCTTTTGCCTTCCAGCTCTTTGGCCAAATAATCGGTGTGTCCTGGAAAGTTAAATGATGTTGACTGAATGGTTTCCTTATTGATTGGGGCTGTAACCAAGGCGTCTATTTTTCCTTTTTTTAAGGCAGACGTTGCTGCTTTTAAGGAGTCTATGGCCAATGCACCAGCTATTTTGGAGGGCTCACCGAATTTTAACGCCTCTTTGGGCATGGGCATATCGATCACATTGAGCTGTGCTTTGTGAAAGCGCTGATCCTTATTTTTTACAGAGAGGTTTGTTTGAAATCCAAAGTGTTTTTTTTGTTGATCCAATAATTTGTAAGGGGCATAAACGATGGGGGTAAAAAAATCAAAGAGCCTTTTGTCCTCAAAATTTTTTAGAATAATTTCTATGCCGATACCATTAGGATCGCCCATTGAAATGCCCAGCTTTATCTTTCCCAACATTAGTGTTGCTTTTATTACTAATTTTATGCACAAATGTAATTAAATCTAACTGATGTTTACGGGAATCATAGAGGCGTTTGGCAAACTGGTCCAATTGGAAAAGGAGGGGGATAACTTGCACTTAAGTATTGAGAGTAGCCTCACTCCAGAATTAAAAATAGATCAAAGTTTGTCGCATAACGGGGTCTGTTTGACTGTGGTTGATATCACCGGTAAAAGTTATACTGTAACAGCTATCCAAGAAACTTTAGAGAAGTCAAATATTGGCAGTCTAAAAGAAGGAGGTTTGATTAATTTAGAAAGGGCCATGAAAATGAATAGTCGTTTGGATGGTCATATTGTTCAAGGCCATGTGGACCAGGTTGGATATTGTAAAAAAATTGAATTTAAAGAGGGCAGTTGGGTTTTTGATTTTGAATACCCCTTCGATCAAAAAAATATTACTATCGAAAAAGGATCTATTTGCGTTAATGGCGTTAGCCTTACTGTAGTGGATTCTGAAATTGATCATTTTTCTGTCGCTATTATACCCTACACCTATGAGTACACTAATTTTCATCTGATAGAAAAAGGAGCCCCAGTGAATTTGGAATTCGATATTATTGGCAAATATATTTCCAAGCTACATCGACTAAATATGAAATAAAATAATAAACAAACAATCAAAAAAGAATAAACATGGGCATACTTGAATTAACAACAATATTAATGTCGTTGGCGGCACTTTTTTCGCTAATCAATCTTCGATTGCTAAAATTACCGCAAACCATAGGTTTGATGATTTTAGCACTTTCGCTTTCCATAATAATTACTGCGGTTGGGGCGGTTTATCCTCAAGTTTTTAAAATGGTAACTGATATCACCAGGGAATTCGATTTCAGCGAACTTTTGGTAAACGTAATGTTGCCTTTTTTACTTTTTGCGGGAGCCATAAGTGTAAATGTTCATGAATTACTAAAGGACAAGTTAACCATATTACTTTTAGCCAGTTTTGGGGTTGTTTTCTCGACTTTTGCCATTGGCACTGGGGTTTATTGGTTGGTTCAACAATCGGTATTTGGACTAAATACCATTGGCTTAACTTATATAGACTGTCTGTTGTTTGGTGCTTTAATAGCTCCTACTGATCCTATTGCTGTGTTGGCGATGATAAAAAAAATGAACTTATCCTCCATAACAGAAACGAGAATAGCTGGAGAATCCCTGTTCAATGACGGAATTGGAGTTGTGGTTTTTCTTACGCTATTGGGCATTAAGCAAGAGGGGGTAGAAAATATAACGGCCGCAGCAATTGGGGGGCTTTTTGTTACCGAGGTTATCGGAGGTATTGCATTGGGTTCATTAATGGGCTATCTCGGCCTGAAGCTCCTTAAATATATTGAGAATGAGCACACCGAGTTAGAAGTTTTGGTGACAATTTCTTTGGTCTTAATCTTACCAATTATATCTCATTATTTTCATTTTTCGGCGGTCTTGGGAGTGGTGATGATGGGATTGTTTTTGAATCAAAATTTAGATGTTGATCAAGAAAAAGAGGGCGTTCAAAAAGCAATGGGAAATTACGTATATAAGTTTTGGCATTTGCTGGATGAAACACTGAATGCTGTTTTATTTATTCTGATTGGTATAGAAATCATAACGATCTTTGAATCCTTCAGAATGGCTTATATCTCAATTTCACTGATAGTAGTCGTCCTCGTTGTCGTATCTAGGGGAATTGGTGTATCCCTACCTATAGCTTTTTTATCTCTTTTCATGAACTTTGAAAGGAAAACTGCTTTGATCATCACTTGGGGAGGTCTAAGGGGAGGGTTAAGTGTCGCATTGGCACTTAACTTACCCGATGAAATTGGCGAAGGAAAATCTTTAATTCTTTTTTTGACCTATATCATTGTATTGTTTACCATTTTGGTACAAGGGTTAACCTTAAAAAAAATCGTAAAATAAAAGGTTTGAATTTATTCTCTTTTTATATTTGATGTGGAAATGTTAACGCTGTGACAACAGCCATGTCTAACTAATATAGAAAGGAGGTGTCAAATGTCTTACATATGTAATTTAAGGAAGTTAGGACAGCAGATACCCGTTTGTATTCTGTTCTAATCTATCCTTATCTATAAGTTGAATGCGAGCCGATGGGCTCGCATTTTTTTTATCAATTCCAACCTTATTTAAATTCGTTGTGGATATAAAGAAACAAGAGGCCCTTTACATTAAATTAACTTCAAATGTTATTTTTGCAATGAATTGTATTCAAACTATAAACTTTTCGAAAAATTGAATGAAAACCCATCCAAAATATGAATAGAAAATGTTTTTACTACCTCATTTTCTCTCAAATAGCATCATTTGGCCTTCAAGGTCAAATTATTGGTGTGATAAACGATCAGAGCAGTGGCACACCTATTGAGTATGCTACTATTATTTTGAAAAAAGGGAATGACGTCATTGAAGGTACCATTTCAAAACCGGATGGTAGTTTTCGTGTGCCCGTTGATCATAGTGGAACTTTTTCAATTGAAATATCATTTTTAGGTTATCAAACTAAGGAAGTTAGCTTTTTAGAGTTGAAAAAAAATACACCTTTGGATCTCGGTAAAATTAATATTGAATCCAGCAGAGATCAACTCGAGGAGGTCTTGGTGGAAACGAATGAGGCCACCTTTCGAAACAAGATCGATCGTCAGGTATTTATTGCGGGTGCCTTTTCTTCCGCCAAAGGGGGCACCGGTGTTGATCTAATTAGAAACCTACCATCGGTGACTTTCAATGGCTTGGGAGAAATTAGTGTTAGGGGGAGTACTGGTTTTGTGGTTTTGGTAAATAATAAGCCCCTTCAATCTGATGTAGTGAGCTTTTTAAATCAAATTCCTGCCAACAGTATCAAAAATATTGAAATAATTACTACACCCTCAGCCCAATATGACGCAGAGGGAAAAGCTGGTATAATCAATATTTTAACGCAAAAAAATGTTTTGGAAGGGGATTATTTACAGGTCAATACCCTTCTGGGTGCACCTTCAATACAGGATTATCAAAATGCGCAATCGGTTCAACGATTCGGAGCCGACCTTACTTATAATACTGTGAGCGCGCGCCTGAATGTTTCCTCTGGTTTTAATTTTCAAAGAAATGATATTTCTGGACGCAGAGAGGGAGATGTCTACACACAAATAGGTAATAAATACACCCGCTTTCCCTCGGATGGGGAACGGAGTTTTGATGAAGTTAATTTTTCCGGAAGACTAACCGCCGATTATAAAATCTCCGATAGGGATGAATTTTCAGTTGCATTTTATGCCGGTAAAAGGACAAAAGAGAGAACAGCAGATATCTTTTATTATAATAACTACGCTATTACAGATGAGATTGATTACCAATTTCAGTATTACAATGAAAACCTGAGGATCAGGAAAAGTGATTTTGCCTTGGGGAGTATTGACTACAATCATCTTTTTACAAATGAAGCAAAACTCAGCACCTCTTTTTTATATGAGTACACCCTTTTGGGAGGTCCCACTACCAATCGGAACTTGGGGTATCCAGACCATTCGGTGGTTTATCAGGATGAGTTTAACACCAATGACAACCCTCTTGACGGAGTCCGTTTCAATATCGATTATGAGTTTAAACCCCTCAGGCTGGGTACTCTAAAAATGGGGTATCAATTCCGAAATCTCGACCATAAGGGAGATTTTGTTTACGAGAGAAAAAATAACACAACGCAGCGGTTTGAGTTGGTTCCCGAGTTTTCGAGTGAAGTAAACCTCGAACGGTCCATTCATGCCGCTTATTTTCAGTTTCAGAGGCGCTTTAAAAAATGGAATTACACCGGGGGTATTCGTTTGGAAAGTATGGATCGCGACTTGTATTTAAAAGACAAAACAGGTAAGGTTAATGAAAAATATTCATTGAATTTCAAGAAACTTTTCCCTTCGGCCAGCATCAATTATCAGTGGAAGGAAAACATCTTCTTTGGGCTTTCGTACAGCAAGAGAATTGATCGAACTACGACTTTTAAAATGAATCCTTTCCCCGAACGGGAGCACTCTGAAACCTTAGAGCAAGGGGATCCCCAGCTCCATCCTGAGTTGACAGACCAAGTAGAATTTGGGGTCAGCTATAAAACCAAAAAAGGGAACCAACTCAATTCGTCTCTATACTACAGAAATACCCGCCATTTGATCAATCGAGTGAATACGGTGTACAACGATACCATTTTGAATCGTATATATTCTAATGTTGGAAAAGCTCAGGTTTTGGGAAGAGAGTTTAGTGCAGAATATGCCTTTGGGAAAAAATTCAAAATTTTTAGTTTCATGAATACTTATTATTTTAAATTAAAGGGATCCTTTGATGATTTGCCAATAGACACCTCGGGTTATGTTTACAACCTAAATATTAACAGCACTTATCGTTTCTCTAATCGTGTTTTTGCCCAGTTTAATTTAAACTATGTTTCCAGGCGGTTAACCGCTCAAGGGGAAGATTCTGAATTCTATTCCCCCAACTTGACCTTAACCCATCGTTTTTGGAACGACCAATTAACGGCTACGCTGCAGTGGAAAAATATAGATATGGGTCTGATGAATACCAATGAGCAAAGAATAACAACTTATCGAAAGGATGCCTTTTACACCACAACGAATTATGTCTATGAAGTAGATGTGGTGCTCCTGAGCTTAAGTTTTAATCTTAATAATCGAAAGAGCAGGGCCAAATTCATCGATAGTGAATTTGGAAAAAGGGAATTCTAAAATTTGCGTGATCCTTCACAAAACGGCATGTCTTAACATTTGGCACACCCGCAAAGGGTAAATTTATTGCGGTGTTTGATGGGGATTCCCTCCATGTCGTTCAAATTCACATAACCTTCTACAAAAATTTGCCCTTTGGCTTTTCTATAAATTCTTGGGGTACCCTTTTCGTTTGCTTCTGTTTCCATTAAATTAAAGATTGTCTAATAAATACTCCATTCTTCTACTGACCAGATCCTTGGGGTTTCGGGTCCATTCTGCGGGAAAAATATCTTTTGTCAGGTTTATTTTAAAGTTTGGTCTCGACCTTACAATCAGCGCTAGGCTGTTGAGCATCAAATTTGTCTCGGTCTCCGAAACCGCATTTTTCATTATTTCCTGAATGATGCTCTTATCAAAATCAATTCCGTTTAAGGCCAAAAATTCTATTGCCCTGATTCGGACCAGGTTTTCTGTGTCTTTTTCAAGTATATTTTTAATTTTTGGGATCAAAGACTTTGCTTTTTCACCAAAAGATGTGCAAACGATTAAAGCCCAATAGCGTTTCCATGGGTTTTGATCTTTAAGCGCACCCAAAACTTCTTCGCTTACCAGATCAAATGGAGTTAAAGAAAGATCTGCGATTGCCATTAATCCTTCAATTTCTGACTGATGTTTTTGACCAAACGCAACCGGGTTTTGAAGAGCATTTTCCAACAAAAACGGTTCAGGATAAAAACTCAAATCAGAAAGATCCAGTAGCTTGTTCTGAAGCTGTTTTCTTATACTTTTTAAAACCTCTTGATGACAAACCTCCTGCGACAGGTCGTTAATTTCATGGGGGTCTTCTTCTATATTATAGAGCGCTTCTGGTTTTTTTTGTTTGAAGTAATGTTGTTGTTCAGGATTGAGTTTTCCCTCCAAGTACAGTGCGTCCCACTCCTGGAAAGCCAACATTTTGTATCGATAAAAATTAAATAGGGCGTCGGTGTTAAAAGGCTGATAGTTTCTTATGTATTTGTATTTCCCTACCCTCAAGGTACGGACCATATCGTATTTTTCATCGAATCGATCGGCATGGCCCAGTGCAGTATTTTTATTTTTTACTTTCAGGGGTTGGGCATGTTTTCCAAAAACAGGGGTCCCATCCATAGGCTCTGGAGGGGCAATCCCAGCTAAAGAAAGTACGGTAGGGGCAAAATCTATGAATTCAAAAAAAGTGTTTGATCTGGAGCCCTTTTTGTCGTGAAACAAATATTCCCATTTGGGAGGATAATACACTACCAAGGGAACCTTTAATCCGCTTTCATAAGCATATCCTTTACTTCTTGGAAGCAAGCCTCCATGATCCCCGAAATAGAAAATTATGGTATTCTCCATCAGTCCTTGATCCTTCAGGTCCTGAATAAATTTTCCCATTTGTTTATCGGCCATTGCCAGTCTCATATGAAAATGATAATAGGTATATCGAAAGGTTTTGGTATCTGGGTGATATGGAAATACCTCTATGTGTTTCAGGTCCTCTTTTTTAAAATCATCAATGGTTGATTGATTGAAATGTAAATGCTGTTCATGCGATACAGTATAATTTTGTATGTGAAAAAAAGGCTGACCGGTTTTTCTGTTTTTATAGCTTGCCTTTGTTGATGACTCATCCCATACACCTTTTGGTAAAATTAAATTGTAGTCTTCTTTGCTATTGTTCGTGGTATAGTAGCCTATTTCTTTTAAGTAATAAGGAAAGGGCATAACCCCCTTAGGTAAAGGAACCCGTAGGGTTTTTCGGTGGTATTGGGTAAAGATTCTTGGGGCATAACAGCCCGTTATCATTGTGCTTCTTGCAACAGAGCATACCGGGGCATTTGAAAAAGCATGATTAAAAATAACTCCTTCTTGCGCCAGCTTCTCCAAATTTGGCATTGTGGCACCACCGGGTGAATATAAATTAATGTGTTGCGCAGCGGTGTCCTCGGTGATCAGCCATACAATATTGGGGAGGGAAGTATCATTTGAATCACATGCTGAATTGAGCAGCAGTAAAACAAATAAAAATATCAACCGCATGGTTTATAGCTGAGAATATGGCATGGGTGTCAAGAAAGCACGGGTAATAGAAGAACAACAGCTGTTTTTGTAAGCGGGGTCGTTTTTCAATTTTGTCCAGGTGGGATGTACAAAAAATTTATCCCAATTTTCGTTACGTTCCTCTAAACTTTCAAACGAAAGCATATAGGTCAGGCAGGGCATCCTATCGCCAGTAATTTTATCACCAAAAAAAACAGATCCAAAATCCAACTCGGCAAACAAGTCCAATTCGCCCTCATTGAACATTTTGACTTTTCTGCGGTAGGCATCTTCAGAATGACTTTCATAGGTTCGCAATTCATAAAAACGATTTTTATCGTCTGGCATTATCATTTTGGGCATACCATCGAAAGCGATATAAAGCGAGGTTTGATATCGGTTAAACATAGGTTTATCTAATGGATTTAGCGCAGAGGAGGCCTGCTGAAGCTCAGCATCACTGGATAACACCGGCTTTAATTTTTGATATTCCTCTAGGCTCGAATAGGGAACAAAGACGTAAATTTTTCTCGGTAAATCTTGGGATACCTCACTAAACACCCCTATATTTTGTATCCCTTTATCATTAAGCGCGGGGATGTAATGATCTTTGAAATACACATTAAAATTTTTGAAGTCTGAGGACTGGAATAATTCATAAACCTTTAGTTCATAAATTTCTTGCTGTCCAAATAAGTTCATACAACCTAATAATACTAACAGTGAGAATATTTTTTTCATGAGTGTGATTTAAATTTATTTACAGTGTTGTTTAAGCAACACCAATTTTTTTGTGATGCTATTGGCGATTGCATTCACAGTCGGTTTTATTTTGCAAATAAGCAATATAAATATATATTTTTAAACCAATACGACCAAGGGGCTTTTTTCCCTTAATTTATAAAAAAAGAAAGACTCTTTTTTTTTAAAAAAGTATAATTTTTACTCAAAAAGCGTAAAAAATTACTAAAAATGATCAAAAACATCAAAAAATACCAATAATTGAGTTTTATAAATTTTCAAATATCTGATCTATTTCATTGGATAATTGGTGATCCAAGGCACTAATAGAATTCTGATCGTGGGTCCAAAGTTCAAAATTCACTTTGTTGTAAACGTTGGTGATTTTAGGGTGGTGATTTATTGCCTCTGCTGCTGCACCTACCTGATTGATGAATTTAAGTGCTGTATTAAAATCTTTAAACTCAAAGGATTTGATCAATTTTCCCTCAATGGTGTCCCATTTGCTTTCCATTTTCATAGTTTTATATTTGATAAATTTAATTAAAAAACATATGAAAAAGGCCTTCTATCCTATTGTTATATTTTCAATTCTTTTCCTTTTTTCATATCATGAAGATTCAACAGAGAAGCCGCCAAATATCATTTATATTTTAGCTGATGACCTGGGCTATGGAGATATAGGTGCTTTTAACCCAATGGCTAAAATAAAAACACCTAATCTGGATTTAATGGCTCATCAAGGAATGGTTTTTACCGATGCCCACACAACATCTTCTGTATGTACCCCAACGCGATATGGAATTCTAACAGGAAGATATAATTGGCGCACCCCCCTTAAAAAAGGGGTTTTAAGTGGAACCTCCATTGCGCTTATTCCCAAAGATAGAACAACTGTTGCCTCATTTTTAAAATCTAAGGGTTACAAAACTGCTTTTATAGGCAAATGGCATTTGGGTTGGAACTGGGCCTTTAAGGATTCCAGCTTTATAAATTCCAACATAAAAAACGATGATATTTTTGAGAAAATAGATTTTACAAAAAACATATCACACGGTCCAAATGATATAGGATTTGATTATGCCTACGGGCATTGTGGCTCCCTGGACATGCCACCTTATGTGTACGTTGAAAATGGGGAGATCACTGCCCCAGTGGAAAAAGTTACTGTGAGAGAAGGAGATTACCATTGGTGGCGGTCGGGTCCTACAGCAGCTGATTTTGATCACGAAAAAGTAACCCCGCATTTTTTTGATAAGGCTGAGGCATTTATTACTCGTGTGAGTAAACAAGAAAAATCTTTCTTTCTTTACCTGCCCCTTCCTTCGCCCCACACTCCTATACTGCCAACTGGGGAGTGGAAAGGTAAAAGTGGTCTAAATCCTTATGCAGATTTCGTTATGCAGATCGACTATCGGGTTGGGAGAATTAATGCGCTTTTAAATGAATTGAAATTAGCTGAAAATACAATAGTAATTTTTACAAGTGATAACGGTTGTTCCCCTCAAGCTAAATTCGATGTACTTGCCGAAAAAGGACATGACCCAAGTGGGGTTTTTAGGGGTCACAAAGCAGACATCTATGAGGGAGGTCACCGTGTTCCATACATTATAAAATGGCCAAAAAAAATAAAAGCTGGGGGCGTCAATCATAGCACTGTTTGTACAAGCGATTTACTGGCTACCTGTGCAGATTTATTAGGTCAACCCCTTTTGGAAAATGAAGGTGAAGACAGCTTCTCTATGGTTCCTCTTTTTACAAATCAGCAGAAAATCGAGTATGCTCGAACTTTTACCATACACCATTCTATCAATGGTAGTTTTGCCATCAGAAAGGAAGAGTATAAATTTATTTTTTGTCCTGGCTCAGGAGGTTGGAGTGCTCCCCGACCGGGAAGAGATAGCCTTGAAGGGCTGCCAAGGTTTCAGTTGTATGACCTTAAATTGGATCCTGAGGAAAGCAATAACCTCTACGGGAAAAAACCAAAGATTGAGGAGGAATTAATCCGCCTATTTTCCAATGCAATTAAAAAGGGGAGAACCCGTCCAGGAACCCCTCAAGTAAATTATAGCCACTATTTTTCTGGGCGCAGCTGGGATCCATTGACTGTTTTCCAAACGGTCGAATAAAAAATGGTGTATTAATTTCTAGGCCATTGCCAATGGACCAAGTCATCGCTCCATGCGATGCCTAAAGAAGCATTTTTGTCAAAATCCCCTTCGCTCTCTGTCTTGGGTCCTGAACCGTGAAAAAACATCAGGTATTTCCCCCATTTTTTGTCCGCCCGAAGGTCAACCACTGTTCCAGCAGAAATCCTACCTTTAGCCCACCCCCATTGTTTTTGATTTAGGGTAATCAAGTCTCCCCAATCGTTCCACTCAGCTAGATCTTTTGAGCGTTTGATGCCAATTCCATTGGAGGGTGAATGAAACATGACGTATTCTCCATTTTCCTCTAAAACACAAACATTTTCTCCTGACCGTGTACTGCCAAAAAAAGTCCAATCTATGAGGTTATAACTGTAAGACATGCTCACCCCATTTTGTTTGTAAAAGCACCACCACTTACCGGTTTCCTCTTTGTCCTCTATCAAATAGGGGTCTATCATCCTACCCATAGCGGCTTCTGGGATATCGTTGCCCTTTACATTCAGCAATGCGGGAGGGCTCCAGTTTTTAAGATCTTTACTGCGCATGGTGTACAAGCGGGCATTGCGATTGCCATAACGGACCTCTTGGTCTATGGTGTGATTCGGCCTTGGATAGGTCTGTAAACATAAAATCCATTCCCCTTGGAAAAAAATAATATTTCCCGGGCTGGAAAAATTTAAAGATTGATCTTTAGGAGTAAGAATGCGCTCTTCCGACCAATGAATTAAATCATCAGATTGACTGTAACCGGTATAGGAAAATATTTTTTCGCTTTCTGTTTTCACTATTGTAAAAAATAGATGGAAGTCTCCTTGGTGATACAAAACGGCTGGATCACGATAAGCTTTTATTTCGTCCCCTTGGAAAACAATAGGAGAGGAAAGCATTTCCAATGATTGTGATTGGGCTACAAAATAAAAGCCAATAAGGAAAATGAAGCGGTACAAGTCGGTAAATATTTTTCTCAAGGGATCTTTTTAAGATTAAATAATCGCATTACAAGTTAAAAATTAGTAATTAAGTCAAGTGCTTCGCCTAATTAAAAAGTTTCCAATCATGATTTTTTATATTCTTATTATTCCATTTAAATTGCTTCTCAGTATGGCAAATGTCATCTATTTATCTATTAAATAATAAATTCATGAAAAAGTTTTTATTCTCTTTTCTTTTACTTCCTTGCCTTGGGATCTGTCAAAATGTTAATGTAAGCAATTCACAAGAATTGATTGTTGCATATAAAAAAGCGAAACCAGGGGATGTTATTCTTTTACAGGATGGCAACTATGAAGAAACTATGTTGCTGGAAAAAGTCAACGGAAAAAACGGTGCCCCAATTACCCTTAAATCGATGGCTTGGGCAAAGGCAAAAATTTATTCTAAAATTGAAATAAAAGGAAATTTCATCCACCTAGAGGGATTGGCTTTTCAAGCCAACGGGAGTTTGGAATTGTTGGGGAGTTCTATTAAAGTATCCCATTGTCTTTGGAACGATTCTAAAAGTAAAAAATGGTTAAGGGTACAAGTGGGCAGTTCCGCAATAGAAATTGCGCACAACACTTTTCAAAACAAAACGTATAATTCAAAATATCCCGAAGGATGTCAATTACTTCAAATTGTGGTGTACAACAAAAACGAGAGGCATCACATTCATCACAACTTGTTTAAGAATATTCCTGAGGGCAGTGGAAACGGTTTTGAGACCCTTCAACTGATTACCCACAATAATCCATTTGACCCTCCACTAGGAGCCTCCAATACTGTTATTGAGAACAACTTTTTTGAACGCGCCAATGGGGAGGCTGAGATCATTTCAATTAAATCAAACGGTAATTTTATCAGAAAAAATGTTTTTGAAAACTGCAAAGGCTCTCTGGTCTTAAGACATGGAGATAATAATATTGTTTCTGAAAATATTTTTTTTGGAACCGATGAACCCAAAAGTGGTGGCATTCGGATACAAGGTTCTGGACATTTGGTGATTAATAATTATTTTCAGGATCTAGGTGCTTTTGGGGTTGGAATGATGGATGGTACCCCCGACGATTTGTACATTAGGGTCTCCGATGTGCAGCTCCTTTTTAATACTTTTATCAATTGCGGTAACACCCTTCAAATTGGAATTAATCATTCCAAACACCCCAACGGCACCCCACCTATGAACTGTATTGTAGAGGGAAATGTTTTTTTCTTTAATCGAGGAGGTCGGGGTAATACCTTTATTGAATATGTTAAAGGAGACCTTCCCATTGCATGGGAGTGGCGCAACAATCTTAGTTTTGGGAGGTCAAATACTGAGATTTCTGGGATTAGAAATGAAAACCCTCAGTTTAAACTTTCCGATAATGGGCTGTTTTCTCCCACTGAGAATACTCCAGCCATGAAGCGTCTCGAAACAGATAAAACAGATTTAATGAGGTATGATCTTTTGGGTAAAGCTCGTGGGAAGATAAAAACACTAGGTGCGCTTCAATTTTCAAATGGCCTACCTGAATTAATTTTGGGGGAAGTTAATTATGGCGCAAATCATTTGGAGTATTAGGATTTTTAATCTCCCACAAAAGCGTTAATTATGGCCATGATATAAGTATACGGCACCATAGGACCAATGTTTTCCAACCAGATAAGGATATTGGTATCGGTCCATCATCAATGCGACATACCTCATCGGATAGCCTTCGGGCAGCTGAACAATATTGGGCCAAACCCGAGTCCCTGAAGTTTTGTCCCAAGGGGGTAAATCCATATTTAAAGTACCCAACTCCTTTAAATCAGGGTAGCTGTAAATAAATATTTTTCGTGCCGAACTACCAGAAAAGCAATACCGCTTACCCCCAATTTTTTGAATCGATGTCCCTGTTGAATTATGAGCTACAGGACCTCCAATCCTCTTAAACGCTTTGTTCCAGTGGTCAGATTCTAAAACCACTGCTTTATAGCCATTTATGTTTTCGCAGGTAATCATTCTCCATTTATTAGCCGAGCGATCAAATAACAAATGGGGATCTTCTATATCCCCTACCATTAGAAAAGGGGTGGCTTTCATCACAGAAAAACCAAATCTTGGGTCTGTTTTACTCTCTATGGCCAAAAGCTGTTTCTTTTCTTTTATGGGATTGGCAAAAGCACTGAATCCTGTGGTTAACCCTCGCCAGAGTTTTTCATTTCGATCGAAGAACAGGTGGGAGGCAATTTCATTCCTAAGTAATCCATCACCTCTGTCGAAAACAATAATTCCCTCCAACTTCAGATCAAAAACAGTTGGGTTTAAACTAAATACTCCCTGAATGTGATGAGGTAAGGCTCGGCCTCTGATGGAGAGGGTGTACCACAATCTGCCGTTTTCTAAAAAAGGAGTACCATCCTCGAAGGTAATGGCTCTGATATCGGCCATCCCAATCCCGGTGTTGACCGCCATATGGATGTCATTGACATGAACCGCGCCTTGATTTAAGGCCACATTGAGGTGGGACTGGAATGAATAGAGGTACTTTTTCTTACGTAAATCGATGTGCTTATTGAAATCAAACTGACCGATAACCACAGGAATTCCCTTGCCTTGGTGAAAAAGTGTAAATCCACTTCCCAACATTTGGAGTATAATTTTTCCTTTAATGCTCTGTTGATTGCATGAGTTTAATCCAATTTTTTCT
>MDTG01344900.1_pt1 | contig 18151 bp, 22 predicted proteins | sample 811421 | NCBI WGS metagenome assembly MDTG01 (sample SAMN05326645, study PRJNA326480) | marine metagenome | isolation source: seawater | place: Pacific Ocean: South East | collected 2011 | reverse complement strand
CAGAAGTAGCGGGACTACCGTTTGTAATCTCTGGACTTGTGTTTGCTGGTGGTATGGCTGCTGCCATGTCAACTGCTGACGGTTTAGTACTTGCGATATCAAATGCTTTATCACACGATATTTACTACAAAATAGTAAATCCAAAAGCAGATACAGCAAAAAGACTAATCGTTGCTCGTGTACTTCTAGTATTAATTGGAGCTGCAGGTGCTTATATAGCTTCATTTAGGCTAACAAGTATCTTAGGTTCAGTTGCTTGGGCATTCGACTTCGCTATGTCAGGTTTATTCTTCCCACTTGTACTTGGTGTATGGTGGAAGAGAGCTACTAGAGAAGGTGCTATAGCTGGTATCATAGCCGGAATTTTATCTGGACTATTTTATCTACTATGGGTTTATCCTAAGTTCTCAATGGCAATTTGGGGAGTAACAAACACTCCTTGGTTGGGTATTGATCACTTAAGATTTGGTATGATAGGTGCTCCAGTATGTTTAATTACAATGGTTGTGGTTAGTTTAATGACCAAAGAACCGGATGCAGCTACACAAAGAATGGTAGATGAAACTAGAATACCTACAGGAAAAGCTATCTTAGGTAAACAACACTAGTTATTTAAACAATTAAAATTAAAGGGGCGATTTTTTCGCCCCTTTTTTTTTGGTAAATTAATGATATCCTAACAATATGATACCTACTTGGATAATTGTTTTAGACTATATACTTGGAATGATTATGTGGACTTTAATTGGTCGCGCATTCATGAATATTTTTCAACGAGAAGACTCTACTTTTTTCTTCATGAGAGTATTTGTTAAATACACCAATCCAATCATAAAATTATTTAAACCTATTACACCAAGTTTTTTATTTGGGGGTTTTATCGCGCTTTATGTAGCTTGGTTTTTTTACTTATTTAGATTTTATGCCATGCCATACTTACTAGGTTACGATGTATGGGGAATGCTAGCTTTTCCACTTGAAAGTGATTTTTCAAAGCAACTTTATCAGTTATTTAATTAACAATTTATTTTTTTGACAACATTCAAGATTAAAATATATATATTACTATGAGCTCTTCTATAAAAATATCTCCATCTATATTATCAGCTGATTTTAGCAAATTAGGAGAAGAGGTAATATCTTTAGAGAAAGCAGGAGCTGACTATATTCATATTGATGTTATGGATGGGCACTTTGTTCCAAATTTAACTATTGGCCCAGAAGTAATTAAAAAACTTAGACCTATAACTAAAAAAATTTTTGATGTTCATCTTATGATTTCACCAGTAGATAACTTTATAAAAGATTTTGCAGATGCAGGGGCTGATATAATTACTTTCCATCCGGAAGCTTCAAATAACATGGCAAAAACAATTAAGATGATTAGAGACAATGGTAAGAAAGTTGGAGTTTCACTAAAACCAAATTCCAAAATTGAGTTAATTAAAGACTACTTGGAGAGTATTGATTTAGTTTTGGTAATGAGTGTTGAACCAGGTTTTGCTGGCCAAAAATTTATGCCTGATGTTCTAGGTAAATTAAAAGAGTTGAAAGATATAATAACAAAAAAGAAATTGAATATTGACCTTGAGATTGATGGTGGAATAAATTTTGATAATTGTAACCTAGCAAAAGAGGCAGGGGCAAATGTTCTTGTTTCAGGTTCAACTATTTTTAAAGAGAATGGTGGAGATCTAAAAAAAAATATAGGATTGCTTAGATCAAATTAATAAATGTCAAATTTAAAAAGTATTTATTTCTACTTTTTAGCAACAAAATTAAATATTTCAAAAAAATTTAAAACTATTTATTTTTCAACAAAATTTTATGACAAAACTTTAAAATCTAAACCTCCAAAGCAATTTTATTTTTTCCCAAACTCTTTTTTGCTATCATCTTTAACTAGTCATAAAAATTTTTCTTTTAAGTTATCTGATATCGAGCCTGATATATTTTGGGAAGAAAAAAACTTAGAGAAAGATTTCAAAAATCTTCATAGTTTTCTCTGGTTAAATCTTATAGACAGGAAAAATGATAATTCCCTTATTAAAAAAATTATTACAGTATGGATCTATAAAAATTCAAGATATAAAAAAAATATTTGGGAAAATTCTGTTATAAGTAAGAGAATTATAAGTTGGGTGTTGAATGCTGATATAATTCTTAATAATGCAGACAACGTATTTAAAAATGATTTTCTTGAGTCAATTATAATCCAAACTAACCATTTAAAAAAAAATATTAAATTTGAAAATTATTTCTTGGATAAAATTGAGTCAATTACAGCTATTTTGCTAACTGGTCTTGTTTTTAAAGATTATATAGATAACTTTAATTCCGCTAACAAAGAACTTGAAAAACTAATTAATAATAATTTTGACGAAGAGGGATTCCCTTTAGATAGAAATCCAAGCAATCTTCTTAAATTTTCAAAATACCTGGTTATTATTAAAGAATGTATTAAGGATTCTCAGCAATATGTTCCTGAATATTTAGAAAATATAATTGAAAAAATTTTAAATTGCCTAAAATCTATTCAAACACCTTCCGAACAAATTCCATTGTTTAATGGAACATCGGAGTATGAATTGACAGAATATTTTAGTTATATTGAAAAATTAAATTATAAAATAAAAAAAAATAAAACTAATGTTGGAAGCATTCAAATTATAAAACATAAAAAACATACAATATTTTTAGATATAGGTAGTTCACCAAAAAAAAATTTCTCGAGAAATTATCAGTCTGGACCACTTTCTTTTGAATATTTTTATGGATCAGATAAGGTCATTACCAATTGCGGCTTCGGAGATAAAATTTCAAAAAAAGCAATTTTATTGAGTAGATTAACCTCTGGACAATCAACTATGTGTATTAATGACTCCTCTGTAGTAAAATTTGAGAGAAATAAACAAATCAATACAGCATTTGGAAATTCGATAAAAGAGTCTTTTAAAATTCTTACGCCAGAATTTAAAGATGACAATTTCGAAATCAAATCAAGTGCATCTCATGATGCCTACCAAAAAAAATTTGGATGTGTTCATAAAAGGGAGATTGTGATTAACAAAAAGGAAAATTATTTACTAGGCATAGATAATATTAAAAAGGCAAAAAATAATAAAGTAGCAAAAATTAATATTAGATTTCATTTATATCCTAATATATCTGCGGTTCAAACAATGAGTGGTAACAGTGTGCTAATACAATTGAATAAAAATAACTCACTTATATTTTCCTCGGATGGTAATAAAATTTTATTAGAAAAAAGTATATTTTTAGGAAAAAATAAAATATTAAATAACCTTTGTATAAATATCACTAAAGATATTTTTAGTGATGATGTTATAAAATGGAAGATAAGAAAAACTATTTGAAATGAATCAAAAAATTAAAAATGCTCTTATATCAATCTCAGATAAAGAAGGATTAAAAAATATATTAAAAATTTTAAAAAAATATAATATTAATATCGTTAGTTCAGGTGGAACCTACAAAACAATAAAAAATCTTGGTTATAAGTGTAGTGAAGTATCTTCTTATACTGGTTTTAATGAAATGCTAGATGGAAGAGTCAAAACTCTACATCCCAAGGTCCACGCAGGAATATTATTCGACAGATCAAATAAAAGACATCTTAAACAAATGGTAAATCAAAATTTTCAACCGATTGATCTGGTAATTGTAAATTTTTATCCTTTTCAAAAAGTCGTGGCTAAGTCTAAAAATACAAAAAAGATAATTGAAAATATTGATATCGGCGGTCCTACAATGGTAAGGGCGGCTGCTAAAAATTTTAAGAGTGTTGTTATAATTACAAATAAGTCAGATTATAGTTTATTTACCAAAGAGATAATTAAAAACAAAGGAGCCACTACTTTAAAATTTAGAGAATATATGTCTGCTAAAGCTTTTAGTTCAACAGCATATTATGATTCGATTGTTTCAAATTGGTTTAATAACCTAAACAAAATTGAATTTCCAGAAACCAAAACTTATTTTGGAAAGAAAATTTCAGAGCTTAGGTATGGAGAAAACCCTCATCAAAAAGCTTCTTTGTATTTTTGTGGACATGACGAAAATAAATTGGGCTTAAAAACATTGAATGGGAAGGAACTTAGCTACAATAATTACAATGATATATTCTCATCTCTAGAAATACTCTTTTCAATTAAAAAAGTTCCAACTACAGTTATTATTAAACATGCAAATCCTTGCGGTGTTTCATCAAATAAAGAGGCACTTAAATCTTTTATAAACGCCTTTGCTAGCGACCCAGTAAGTGCTTTTGGTGGAGTTATAGCTTGTAACTACAAAATAAATAAAAAGATTGCACAGGAAATTAATAAAAATTTTGTTGAAGTTATTTTGGCCAAAGGTTTTGAAAAAAGAGCTCTCCAAATTCTAAAAAAGAAAAAAAATCTTAGAGTCATCGATATAACGAATTATTCGAATAATTATAAAACTTCCGTTAAAAATTTAGGAAATTTTTTATTAGCTCAAAACAAAGATGAAATTATTTATAATAAAAAAGATTTAAAATGTGTAACAAAAATTAAACCAACTAAAGCTGAATTAAAAGAAATAGAATTTGCTTATAATATTTGTAAATATGTAAAATCAAATTCGATAGTACTTACAAAAAATTTGAGTACTATTGGGATTGGTGCTGGCCAACCAAGCAGATTAGATAGCTGTAAGATAGCAACTCAAAAAGCTTTTACATTTAGAAAAGAACATATAAAAAATTGTGTTGCTGCATCAGATGCTTTTTTTCCTTTTGCCGATGGTATAAAAACTTTAATTGCAGCAGGTGTAGGTGTTATAGTTCAACCTGGTGGATCTATAAGAGACAAAGAAGTTATTGAAGCAGCTAACAAGGCTAAGATTAAGATGATCTTTACAAAAACAAGACATTTTAATCACTAGTCAAATTCTATCAATCTTTGAAGCTAAAATAAAATCGCTTTCAGCTAACCCTGAAATAGCGTGAGTATATATTTTTACCTTTGCGTAACCCCACCCAAAGGATATGTCGGGATGATGGCCTTCTAATTCTGCTATATCTCCAACTCTATTTATAAAATTTTGACTTTCCTTGAAATTCTTAAACTTGAATTCCTTTAACAAAAAAAAACTTTTTTCATTATTGCTCTCAACTTTCCAACCATTAATCTTTTTTAAATATTTATGTATTTCTGAAATATCAAAAGCTGGTGTATTTTCATTACAGTCAGTGCATTTTTTTTTATATAATTCTGTCATAAAATTTATATTTTGGAGCGGGCAAAGGGATTCGAACCCTCGACCTTCTCGTTGGCAACGAGACGCTCTACCACTGAGCTATGCCCGCTCTAAAGAAAGTTAAAGATAGACGAAATTATAATAGCAGGCAATTGATAAATTTGCTTAAATGTCACTATGGTAAAATAAATTTTTCTAATATACTGACCTTATGAATTCTTTTTTTCCAGTAACAATACCAATTTTTCCTCTTACAGGTGTAATTTACTTTCCAAAAACTAATTTACCACTTAATATTTTTGAACAACGATATCTGGACTTGGTAAATGATTGTCTCCGTAAAGATAAATTAATGGGAATGGTGCAGTCAAAAAAAAATAAAAATGGTGTCTATAATGTTGGGTGTTTAGGAAAAATTAGTGATTTCAGAAAAGATGAAAATGGAAGAATTTTTATTAATCTTACAGGTTTAACAAGATTTGAGATTATTGAAGAAATCGACAATAAAAAACTATACAGGGAATTCAACGTTAAATATGAAAAATTCAAACAAGATATTTCCGAGGAAGATAATGACCAAAAAGACTCTATTGTGTTAAATGAAAAAATAAAAGAATTTTTTAAAAAAAAAAGCTTGTTACTAAATTGGAACGAATTTGCAAAACTTGAATATTCTCAACAAATTAATACTTTGTCGATGATCGCTCCAATATCTAATGAGGAAAAACAAAAATTGTTAGAAACTATTGTAGTAAAAGATAGAATAAGAATTTTTACAGAAATTATTGAATTTTATTCTCACTCTATGGACGACGATACAGACAATACTGTTCAGTAGATTAATTTTTAAATTAACTTGTTTTGTTCATTGAGTCGAAAAAGTCAGCATTGTTTTTTGTATTTTTTAACTTAGAAATTAAAAATTCAATACCATCCATTGTACCCATTGGACTAATTATTCTTCTTAGTACATTCATTTTAGATAGGTCGTCCTTCTCAAATAAAAGTTCTTCTCTTCTTGTTCCAGATCTTGTGATGTCTAAAGCTGGATAAATTCTTTTATCAGCAATTTTTCTATCTAATATTAATTCTGAGTTTCCTGTTCCTTTAAATTCCTCAAATATTACTTCATCCATTCTAGAACCTGTATCAATAAGGGCAGTCGAAATAATAGTTAATGATCCGCCTTCCTCAACATTCCTAGCTGCGCCAAAAAATCTTTTTGGTCTTTGAAGGGCATTTGCATCAACACCTCCGGTTAATACTTTTCCTGAACTAGGTATCACAGCATTATAAGCTCTTCCCAATCTAGTGATAGAGTCTAATAAAATAACTACATCTTTTTTGTGTTCTACTAATCTTTTTGCTTTTTCAATTACCATCTCTGCTACCGCCACGTGACGTGACGCCGGTTCGTCAAATGTAGATGAAACCACTTCACCTTTTACAGATCTCTGCATATCTGTAACCTCCTCTGGTCTTTCATCTATAAGTAAAACCATCAGAAAACACTCTGGATGGTTAGCAGTGATTGACTGAGCTATATTTTGTAAGATAATAGTTTTACCTGCTCGTGGAGGCGAAACAATGAGGGCTCGTTGTCCTTTGCCTATAGGGCTTACAAGGTCTATTAATCTAGCTGTATTATCTGGTTTTTTTTCAACTTTTGTTGTTTCGACTTCAAGTTTAATTCTTTCATTGGGGTACAATGGAGTTAAGTTATCGAAAGCAATTTTATTTTTACCTTTTTCAGGTTCGTCAAAATTAATTTTATTTACTTTTAATAATGCGAAATATCTTTCTGCATCTTTAGGAGCTCTAATTTCTCCTTCTACTGAGTCACCAGTTCTTAGTCCAAATCTTCTTATTTGACTTGGGCTGACATAAATATCATCTGGACCTGGTAAATAGTTTGACTCGATAGCTCTAAGAAACCCAAAACCGTCTTGCAATACCTCTAGAACACCAGTAGCTGTAATTTGTTCATTTTTATCAGCTAGTTTTTTTAGGATAGCAAATAAGATTTCTTGTTTACGAAGAGTGCTTGGATTTTCAATACCAAGCTTTTCAGCCTCTGAAATTAACTCTGCTGGATTTTTTTTCTTAAGTTCTTGTAGGTTCATAAGTGATTATTTGAATTATAGGGAAGAATAATAATAATATATGCTTTTTAAAAAATATTTCAACCCTTATAAAGGTTTAAAAACAACAGCAAAAATAATGATTATAAGCAAAATCGTAGGTATCTCATTTATTATTCTATAAAATTTTGGTGTTTTTACATTGCTATTACTTGCAAACAATCTAACACACTTTCCTAGGTAAAAATGGTAGTGTGTTAAAGCTAAGATCATTACCCCTTTCACTTGCAACCAAATTTCCGAAAAAACTGAAAATCCTAAAGTATGAATAAGTGAAATGCCAAAAAACCATGTTAAAATCATAGCTGGCATCATTATATAATTATATAATTTTCTCTCCATGGTTTTAAATGTTTCCAATTGCTGTTCATTGTTTAAAGTTTCAGCATGGTAAACAAAAATTCGTGGTAAATACAACAGCCCGGCCATCCATGATATCGCCGCTATTAAATGTAATGCTTTTAATGTTAAATAAAAGTTCATTTATCTATACAATCAAATATCTTTTCACTAGTTGTTCTATCAGGCTGATATGATCTTCATTATCATTTAAGCACGGTATCAAATCAAAGTTTTTCCCACCGTTTTTTATAAAGCTTTCTTTTCCTTGAATAGAAATTTCTTCTAAAGTTTCAACACAGTCAGAGGAAAACCCAGGACAAATTACTAATATATTATTTTTTCCTTCTTTAGGGAGATTTTCTAAAGTTTTGTCAGTATAAGGTGTTAACCATTTCTGAGGTCCAAACCTAGATTGAAATGTTGTTTTAATTTCTATTTTGTTAAATTTTTCTTTAATTAATCTTGTAGTTTTCTGACAATAGCATTGATACGGGTCTCCTTTATCAAAGTATGACTGGGGAATTCCATGATAAGAAGCTATTATTAAATCTGGTTTCCATTCAATTTCTGATATTTTTTTTTCAATACTTTTTACAAGCGCACTTATATACAAAGGCTCACTTTCATAGTGCGGAATGATCTGTAGACTAGGCTGCCATCTCATGCTCATTAGATTCCTGTATACCTCATCACAAACAGTAGCTGTTGTTGCGGCAGCATATTGTGGATATAAAGGTAACACAATAATATTCTCGCAACCCTCGTCACGTAAAAAACTCAATTTCTTTTTAATACTTGGATTGCCATACCTCATTGCGTAGTCAACAATAATATTTTCATTTGCGATTTTTTTACTTAATTTTTCTTTTTGGCTGTTAGTGTAAAATCTCAATGGAGACTCGTTGGTTTCCTTCATCCATATTTGTTTATAAGCGTGAGCTGTTTTTGATGGTCTAAATGTAAGAATAAATAAGTTTAAGATCACTTGCCATATTAAAGGGTTGACTTCTATCACTCTTCTATCTGATAAAAATTCTTTTAAATATTTTCTTACATCCCACCAACTTGTTGAGTCCGGTGTTCCTAAATTGATTAAAACCACTCCGGTTTTTCCGAATTTAACTTTTGGATGTTCTTTAGTTTCCATTTTTTTTATCACTAACAAAATTAATTAATTTTTTTACATTATCTGGATTCGTATCTGGTAGCAAACCGTGCCCTAAGTTGAAAATATAGGGATAATCTTTAAAAATTTTTATATATTTTTCTGCCTCTTTATATATTTCACTTTCGTTTGTCAGAAGTTTCTTTGGGTCCATCCCTCCTTGGATGCAGACATTATTAATATTTTGCCTAATCCATTCAGGATCTACATCATAATCAATGCTAATACCATCTGGTTTAACTATTTTGGAAAAATCTTTATATTTTTTTTTAATGCCTTTGGGGAAACAAATTACCGGATAGCTATTTTTTTTACAAAAATTTACAATTTCTTGATTGGGTTTAAAACAAAAATTATCGAGATCTTTTTGAGGTAAAAGACCAGCCCAGGAGTCAAATATCTGGACCACATCCGCACCTGCTTCCATTTGATATTGTATATGTGAACAAAGAACTCTATTTAATTTTTCAATTATAATATTTATTTCTTTTTTTTTATTTTTGAGTAAATCTAGATTTAATTCACCAGTATTATTTTTTAATTGATACATATAAGCTATTAGTGTCCAGGGAGAGCCTACGAAACCGATGAGAGATTTACTTTTATCTAATTTTTTCTTAACAGCATTAATAGCTTTGTAAACCGAATCTAATTCTTGCTTAATTGTTTCTTCTTTGAAATTTAAAAATTTATCAATTTCAAAAGTTGATAAAATTGGACCTGTTTCTTTTTCAAACCTCACTTTTTGTTTTAAAATATGAGGGATTATTAATATGTCAGAAAAGATAATTGCAGCATCTAAGTTAAACCTCTTAATTGGCTGTAAAGTGATCTCTGAACTTAAATTACTATTTAAGCATAATTTTATAAAATCTTTATTTTGTGATCTAATCTCTTGAAATTCAGGTAGGTATCTACCCGCTTGTCTCATAAACCACACAGGAAGACAAGAAGTATCTTTATTCATCAAAACTTTAATTAACTTTGTCATTATTATTAATTATATATTTATAAGTATAATAGTTGCCTATAGGTCATGTTAGTTGTTCAAATAAGTATTTATACATGGTTTTTCACAAATTACTCACTTTTATATAAAGAAAAAAATTGGTTTTTATAACAAATTTAAAAGTTTAATCACAGTTGGGCAAAACTATTGTTATCTATATCAACATCTAATAAAATGTATAAATATTGTTAATTAATGTTAATGCTAAGTAAGTAAGAATAAATAAAATTGTATAAAACTAACTTATAAAAAATATATCAACAGACTTATGTCCGAAAAATACAATGTATATCTCATATCAGACTCAACTGGAGAAACGTTAGATAGAATTTTTTTGTCTTTAAAATCACAATTTTCTAATTTTGAATACAATAAAAAAGAATACGCTTTTGTTAGAACAGAACAACAAATAAATAAAATAATAGAAGAATGTAATGATACAAGTAATGCAATAATCTTATACACTATAGTCGAAACTAAACTTGCTAAATATCTCGCTCACAAAAGTGAGGAAAAGAAAATTCCTTGTTTTGGAATTTTAGGTAACCTAATTCTTACTTTTTCTAAATTATTAAATCAAAAGGCATCTCATACTCCCAGCGCACAACATGTTTTAGACGAAGATTATTATAAAAGAATAGAGGCAATACAATTTACAATGACCCACGATGATGGGAAAAAAACTGATGACGCAGATGAAGCCGACATAGTTCTTCTTGGAGTAAGTAGAACTAGTAAAACTCCAACATCTATTTACCTTGCTAATAGAGGTTATAAAACAATAAATATACCACTTGTTATGAAACAAACAATTCCGGACTCCATAAAGAACGAAAAAAACAATTCTTGCGTTGTTGGTTTGTATGCCGATCCACTCAGAATATCTGATATTAGGCGTAATAGAGTTGCCATAATGAATGACACTAGACTACCAAGTTATACGAATTTAGACTCGATTAAAACAGAAGTTGATGAATCAAAGAAACTTTTTAAAAAATATAATTGGCCAACAATAGATGTAACTAGAAGATCTGTTGAGGAAACAGCTGCATCAATAATTAAAATATATGAAATCAAAAAAAATAAATGAAAATAATTTTAGCCTCAAAAAGTGGTGTAAGAAAAGAAATATTAGATAAGAATAATATTACTTGTGTGGTTGAACATTCAAATGTTGACGAAGATCAAGCTAAAGAGGCACTTCTTGAAGCTGGTGCTGATCCTTTAATGATATCGAAGAATTTAGCTGAGATTAAGTCTATTAAAGTGAGTAATAAAAACCCAGATCAAGTAGTTCTTGGAGCAGATAGTGTAGTTTCCTTAAACAACAAGATAATAAACAAACCTAAATCACGTGAGGATGCTTTAGAAATACTTAAAAAACTTAACGGATCAAAACATTATTTAATTAGTTCTGTTTGTATTTCAAAAAATGGTTCGATGATATGGAATCATTCAGATCAATCTGAATTGGTTATGAAAAAGTTAGACGACGAAGCACTTAAATCTTATTTAAAAAAAATTAAGACCGAAACACTGCTCAAATATGGTGTATATCAGATAGAGGCGGATGGATTAGAGCTTTTTGAGAGTGTTAAAGGTGATAAAGACTCTATTATGGGGCTTCCAATAAAAAACATAAAAGAATATCTTAAGAAACTGAAATTTTAATGAAAAAATATTTCATAATTGGAGATCCTATATCTCATTCTTTATCTCCTAAACTTCATAATTATTGGTTCAAGAAATATAAAGTTGATGCTAAGTATTCACTTTTGCCAATAAAAGAAATTGAAATTGAAAAAACAATAAACGATATTAAAAATGATAATATTGCAGGTCTAAATGTTACTCTGCCTTATAAGAGAAAAGTAATACCGTTTCTTGATAAATTAATTAATGATGCATTAGAAAGCAACTCAGTGAATACAATTTATAAGAATTCGAAAAATGAGATAGTGGGCGAAAATACAGATGTCTTTGGTTTTCAAGCTGGATATTTAAAAGAAGTGATTGATAGTCCATTAAACAATCAAAAAGCATTAATCATTGGTGCTGGAGGTGTATCACCATCAATTATTCTAGCTTTAGAAAAATCAAATATTAAAAAAATATCATTAGTAAATCGTACTTTTGAAAAATCAGTTTTCCTAAAAAAACAATTCAAGAATATAGAGATTAACAAATGGGATAAAATTGAAGATCTGATGAGTCATAATGATATAATTATCAATGCAACAAGCCTTGGATTAAAAAATGGAAAAGAGTTTAACGTCGGTATCGAAAATATTAAAAGCTCATCTATATATATAGATACAATATACAATCCATCAGAAACTAAAATGATTAAACTTCTTAAAAATAAAGGAATTAAAACGTTTAACGGGCTTGATATGTTTTTATATCAAGGACAAAAATCTTTTTATTTATGGAATAAAATTAACCCCGAAATAGAAAATGATTTAATTGAAACTTTACAAAAGGATATTAATTGATGATAATTGGTGTTACTGGCTCACTTTCATCTGGAAAATCCACAGTTTCAAAATTAATTGGAAAAAAAAAATATCCTATTTTTAGTGCAGATAAGGCAGTGCATGACTTATATAAAAATATTTCTTTTGTTAAGAATTTAAAAAATAAACTTAATTTAAAAAGAAATGTAAATATTAAGAAGGAAATTAAAAAATTAATTTTCTTCAATAAAAATAATTTAAAAAAAATAGAAAAATTCGTTCATCCTCACGTTCGAAAAAGAATGTATAAATTTATAAAAAAAAACAGAAAAAAGAAAATAGCAGTTCTTGAAATTCCACTTCTGATTGAAAGTAAATTAATGCGCAACTTTGATTTAATTATTTTTGTTTATTCAAGTAAAAAAAATAGACTAAAAAGATATATTTCTAAAGGTGGTACAATTTCATTTTTCAACCTTCTTGATAAAAATCAAATCACTGTTAAAAATAAAATAAAAAAATGTGATCATGTTTTAAATAACAATAAATCACTAAGAATATTGAAAACAAATGTAAAAAATTTGATTAGTAATTATGAATGAAATCTTTTTAGACGTTGAAACGACAGGCTTATCATATAAAGAAGGTCACAAAATTGTTGAAGTCGCATGTATCGAAACTAAAGATTTATTACCCACAAAAAAAATTTTTCACGAAATATTAAACCCTCAAAGAGATGTACCGGATGAAGCATTTAATATTCATGGATATTCTTCAGAATTTCTGAAATCAAAAAAGATTTTCAAAGATGTAGCGCAAGATTTTTCTAGTTTTGTCCAAAACAAAAAAATCATAATACACAATGCTCCATTTGATCTTGGATTTCTTAATCACGAACTTGGATTATTAAAAATTAACGAGATTAAAAAAGAAAATGTAATTGATTCATTGGCTATTGCGAGAGAAAAATTTCCAGGTTCTTCCAATTCATTAGATGCACTATGTAAAAGATTTTCGATAGATCTATCAAAAAGAACCAAGCATAATGCCTTACTTGACTGTGAGCTTTTGCGAGAAGTTTACATAAATTTATTAGATGTTAAAGAACCAAAGCTAATTTTTTCGAGTGATAAAAATTTTAACGAGTATTCTTCAAAAGAAAATACGGATGTTAAAAATTATTTTAAAAAAATAGTAAAGCCTACTAGTGAAGAAATACTTAAACACAAAAATTTTTTAAAATCTGAAATTAAAAAAAATCATTTTAGTTAAATTTTTGTTTGTAAAGTTTTCTAAAATCTACATCTTTGTCTATCTTTATGTCTTTAAACCCAGAGCTTTCAAACAAAAAAATAAAAGTTTTTCTTACCTCTGGGTAAACCTCACCAGGAACTTTGATCAATATTATTTCCTCTAACTCTTTCTTATTTGAAATATCTCCACCTAATTCAATAATTGCTGAAATAATTATTTCCGTATCAATTTTTTCTGTGCTTTCATTTTTTGGTTTTAGTCTTAAACTTGTTTCGACCTCAACTAATTTTTCTTTAAACTGATTACTTTTTATATCAATGTTAATTTTATAATTTGAAATATCTTTAACCAGTGAATAAAAAATATTTGGATTTGGAATACTAAATTTTATACTTTTAATATATTTTGAAAGAATTTTATATTTAATCATCTTTTTTATCTTTTTCGTCTAAGATTTCACCCTCAACAATTTCATGAGTAGACTCGTTCTTCTTATATTTTTTATTTTTAATAAAATGTTTTATCAATAAATTTCTGGTCGGTTGAAATAATAAAATAAATCCAACAATATCTGTCATGAACCCCGGTATAATTAATAGAATTGCTGCTACAGCTATAGATGCACCTGACATTATCTCGTATATAGGTGTTTTATTTTGGTAAATGTTTAATAATCCTGATCTAATAGTGTTCAAACCTTCAATCCTTGCATAATAGATCCCTATGATTGCAGTTAAAAAAACTAAAAAAACAGTGTTTAAAGCACCAAATTTTTGGCCCACTTTTATCATAAGAAGTATCTCTGCGGCAGGAATACCGATCATTATTAGTAAGAATGAGTTCATTTGTCTGTTACAAAAATATATTAATAATGTATATTTATCAATCTATGAGTAATAATTTTGGTTATATAGACATAATTTTGTTGGCAATGATTGCAGGATTTATAATTCTGAGACTTAGAAATATTCTTGGCAGGAAAACCGGGCATGAAAGTAAAGTTTTCACAAATTTTGAGGAAAAAGATTTTGAAAAGTTTAAAGAAGAAAGAACTGTCCCAATTAATAAACCCGGAGATGTCTTAGACGAAGAACAGAAAAAACACTTTTTACAAGGGGCTGAAATTGCATATGAGAGTATTATAACATCTTTTGCTAATGGAAATAAAAAAAAGTTACAAAGTCTATTAAGCCCAGAAATGATTTTAAATTTTGAGCAAGCTATTTCAGAAAGAGAAAGAAAAAATATAAAATCAGAACTTACTTTTATTGGTATAAAAAATGCTAGTTTAGAAAAATATGAAAAAGTAAGAAACGATCTTTACGCTACAGTAAAATTTGTAAGTGAAATCATCTCAGTTAAAAGAGACGAAAGTAATAATATCATCGACGGAAATCCTGATGTTATAAAAACGGTTACCGATCAATGGAAATTTACAAGAAATGTTTTTAGCAAAAATAGTAATTGGTACCTTTCTGAAATCGTCGGTAAGTGATAAAAAAAAGATTTATTTCACAAAAAGATAAAAAAGACTGGGAAGAATTTCTAAAAAATCCTACTGATATTTTCGACAAAGAACACAAAGACGAAAAAAAAGTAAATTTAAAGACTCGTTATAGATTTGATCTTCATGGATTTTCCTTGGACGCAGCCAATAGAAAGGTTGAAGAACTTTTACTATTTTGTAGAGCAAATCATTACACGCAGCTCCTTCTAATAACTGGAAAGGGAATTCACTCAGGTTCCGATAGTGATGTTTATTCTTCAAAAGATCTTAGTAAATTAAGATACTCTGTTCCTGAATATATTAATAACACTCAAAATTTAAAAGCAATTATTAAATCAATTAATTCTGCTGATAAAGAAGATGGAGGTGATGGAGCTCTAATAATAAATTTAAAGAGTCTATAAGATGAATTTTGAAAGATCAGTGTCTTGCACTAAATTACCTAAATTATTTTTAACATAAGCTTTATCAATAACAATTTTTTCACCAGACTTGTCAGATGCATTAAAACTTATATCATCTAGTACCTTTTCAATAATTGTGTGTAGTCTTCTTGCTCCTATATTTTCAACTGAAGAATTTACTTCAGCTGATAACTTAGCAAGCATATCAATGCCATCTTCAGAAAATTCTAACTCCACATCTTCTGTTTTAAGAAGAGCTTTATATTGTTTTATTAAGCTGTTATCTGGCTCTTTCAAAATTCTTTTAAAATCATCTTCATTTAAAGCACTAAGTTCAACCCTTATCGGCAATCTACCTTGTAACTCCGGCAACAAATCTGAAGGTTTAGCAAGTTGAAATGCACCAGAGGCAATAAAAAGAATGTGATTAGTTTTAATAGGGCCGTGTTTAGTGTTTACTGTTGTTCCTTCGATTAATGGAAGAAGATCTCTTTGAACACCTTCTCTTGAAACATCTCCACCAACTCTATCACCTCTCGCAGAAACTTTATCTATTTCATCTAAAAATACTATGCCGTTCTCTTCGGTATGCTTTTTAGCTTCTTTAATAATCTTGTCCTCCTCAATCATTTTATCTGACTCTTGTGCAACTAAAATGTCATGAGATTCTTTAACATTCATCTTTTTTTTCTTACCTTTTTTGTTACCCATTGATTTTCCAAGAATATCCCCAATGTTTACCATACCAACGTTAGCACCTGGCATACCGGGAATTTCAAAACTTTGCATATTCGAAGAATTTTCATTAACTTCAATTTCAATTTCGTTGTTATCTAAATCACCATTTCTTAATCTCTTTCTGAAACTTTCTCTCGTAGCAACACTTGCTTTATTGCCTACTAGCGCGTCTAATACTTTTTCCTCCGCTGCTTGTTGAGCTTTTACATTTACTTCTTTTCTTTTTTTCTCTCTCTCCATTGCAATAGCAATTTCAACAAGATCTCTAACTATTTGTTCAACATCTCTACCAACGTAACCCACTTCCGTGAATCGAGTAGCCTCAACTTTTATAAAAGGAGCTTGAGCTAATTTTGAAAGTCTTCTGGATATCTCTGTTTTACCTACCCCAGTAGGACCTATCATTAAAATATTTTTAGGCAGAACTTCTTCTCTCATTTCATTGGACAAAGCTTGTCTTCTCCACCTATTCCTCAGCGCAACAGCGACTGCTTTTTTGGCTTCATTTTGACCAATAACATATCTATCTAGCTCCGAAACTATCTCTCTTGGCGACAAAGCGCTAACTTTAGACTCATTTTTTTTATTAGCTTCTTTAACTAAATTTAAATTTCTAATTTTTTTAGTTCCTGGCATTTTAAATTTTTTCAATTGTGACGTTGTTATTTGTAAAAACACAAATATCTGAAGCAACCTTAATTGATTTTCTAGCAATCTCCTCAGCTGACATATCAGACTCTATTAAAACTTTTGCAGCTGCTAATGCATAATTTCCTCCAGACCCTATTCCAATAATTCCGTCTTCAGGCTCTAAAACATCGCCTGTTCCAGAAATTATAAAACTATTTTCTTTATCAGCTACTGCCATCAGAGCTTCTAATCTTCTTAAATACTTATCGCTTCTCCAATCTTTAGCTAATTCTACCGCAGCTCTAGGAAGGTTTCCTGCATGTTTTTCTAATTTTGCCTCAAGTCTTTCAAATAGTGTTAAGGCATCAGCAGTGGATCCTGCAAAACCGGCTATAACTCCCCTTTTATCAATCTTTCTTACTTTTTTTGCTTTACTTTTTAAAACTGTATTACCCAAGCTTACTTGCCCGTCACCCGCAACAACAGTTTCTTTGTTTTTTCTAAGTAGAACAATAGTAGTCCCATGCCATTTTTCAGCTGTATTCATGATATTCTATGTGGAGATTAATTTTATTTCTTCAATAGACATTTTGTGTTTATTGATAAAAAGTTTAATTATATATATATCATAAGGTTAAACGGCTATTTTATGAAAAGAAAAGCTAAGATATTAAGAAAAACTAAAGAAACAAACATCTCTGTCGAGGCAAATATCGATGGTAAAGGAAAATACAACATAAAAACAGGGATAGGTTTTTTAGACCATATGCTTGAACAATTATCAAAACATTCACTGATAGATTTAAATATAAAAGCAAAAGGCGATACACATATTGATCTTCATCATACTACAGAAGACAGTGGGATTGCTATAGGAGAAGCAATTAAAAAAGCTGCTGGAAATTTAAAAGGCATTAAAAGATATGCCTCTACAATGATACCTATGGACGAGACACTAAGCAGAGTTTCTCTAGATGTTTCCAATAGACCATATTTAATTTGGAAAGTAGACCTTAAAGTTGAAAAGCTAGGTGAAATGGACACTGAGCTTTTTAAAGAATGGTTCCAAGCTTTTTCTCAAGCTGCAGGCATTACGCTTCACGTTGAAAATATATATGGAGACAATAGTCATCACAAAATCGAGTCTTGCTTTAAAGGATTAGCAAGATCCTTAAAAGATGCATTTACTATAGATAGTAGAATAAAAAATTCTATACCGTCGACCAAAGGTAAAATTTAAATTAATGTTATTAACTGTTGT
>MDTG01182880.1_pt1 | contig 18154 bp, 15 predicted proteins | sample 811421 | NCBI WGS metagenome assembly MDTG01 (sample SAMN05326645, study PRJNA326480) | marine metagenome | isolation source: seawater | place: Pacific Ocean: South East | collected 2011 | reverse complement strand
TTACACCCAGAAGGCGATACCGAGAAATGTTCGGATCCAGCCGCCAGTGAAACAAACTCACCAGCCACATATATATGACCATCATTGTCCTGCAAATCGCCCTCCACGATGAAGAACTCTTCATCGCCATTGTGACGGTGTGGATTACATTTCGTTCCTGGCGACATGATCATCAGATAACTGCCCTGTCCAGTTATTTCATTAAAGGACACGTTTTTCCAAAGCACATCCTGCCCCTCCAATCCGAGCATGTTCATTGGTTTGAATGTGGTTGGATCAAAGGTGGCAATGGTTCGAAAACTTGCAAGTTTAGACATGAACGACTCCTTCTGCACACCGTGCGTGTATAAAAGCTTTCGGTCAAAGACAATTGTAACATACTGCGCCCGGTTGGCGGATCCGCATCCTTTCCCCTAGCCAAGGGCTTTAGCATGCTATAAGGCCGCGCCAAACATCCTATTTCTTAAGACAGGCCAACCCTTATGGAACTTAGAAATATCGCGATTATCGCGCACGTCGACCACGGCAAAACCACACTGGTGGATGAGCTGTTAAAACAGTCCGGTGCGTTTCGAGAAAATCAAGCGGTTGCCGAACGGGCAATGGACAGCAACGATCTAGAACGTGAACGCGGCATTACCATTCTTGCGAAGGCCACATCCGTCGAATGGAATGACACACGCATCAACATCGTAGACACCCCTGGTCACGCCGATTTTGGCGGTGAAGTAGAGCGTATTCTGTCCATGGTGGATGGGGTAGTGCTTTTAGTGGATGCAGCTGAGGGCCCAATGCCACAGACCAAATTTGTGACTTCTAAAGCACTGGCACTCGGTTTACGCCCAATTGTGGTGGTGAACAAAGTGGACAAACCAGACAGCGAACCTGATCGCGCACTTGATGAGTGTTTCGATCTCTTTGCTAATCTTGGCGCAGATGATGATCAATTGGATTTCCCATCCATGTATGCGTCTGGCCGTGCGGGATGGGCAGACATGGAGCTCGATGGACCACGCAAGCATCTTACCGCACTCTTTGATCTGATCGTTAAACACGTGCCCGCACCGAAGCAATTAGAAAAACGAAACGAGCCATTCAAGATGCTAGCCGTGACTTTAGGCGCTGACCCATTCATTGGTCGCATTCTGACTGGCCGCGTGGAAAGTGGCACGCTGAAAACAGGTGAAACTGTGAAATCACTGAGCATGAATGGCAAGGTGGTTGAAAACTTTCGCGTTACGAAAATTTTAGCCTTCCGTGGGCTTGCCCAAGCACCTATCGATGTAGCGGAAGCAGGCGACATTGTTTCGCTTGCAGGTATGACCAAAGCAACTGTAGCCGACACGCTTTGCGACTTATCTGTTGAATTGGCCATTCCAGCTCAGCCAATTGATCCACCAACCATTTCCGTAACTTTCGGGATCAACGACAGTCCCTTGGCAGGTCGTGATGGAAAAAAGGTACAGTCGCGCGTGATCCGTGACCGCCTGATGAAAGAGGCTGAAACGAACGTGGCAATTAAAGTTACTGACACTCCAGGAGGTGAAGCGTTTGATGTTGCGGGTCGCGGCGAATTGCAGATGGGTGTTTTAATCGAAAATATGCGTCGTGAAGGGTTCGAGCTTTCAATTTCTCGCCCCAAGGTTTTATTTCAAGATGTAGACGACGTGCGCTGTGAACCAATTGAAGAAGTCACAATTGATGTGGATGATGAATATTCCGGTTCTGTTATAGAAAAATTAACAGGCCCACGTAAGGGCTCGCTAAGCGAAATGAAACCAGCGGGTACAGGCAAAACACGTATCATCGCGCACGTGCCATCACGCGGATTGATTGGGTATCACGGTGAATTCCTGACCGACACGCGTGGCACAGGCGTGCTGAACCGAGTGTTCCACGATTGGGCTCCGCACAAAGGAAAAATTCCTGGCCGTCGTGCTGGAGTTCTAATTTCAATGGAAAATGGTACATCAGTAGCGTTCGCGCTGTGGAACCTCGAAGATCGTGGGAAAATGTTCATCGGTGCTCAGGAAGCTGTGTACACAGGCATGATAATTGGCGAGCACAGCCGTGAAAATGATCTGGAAGTAAACCCACTCAAGGGCAAGAAATTAACAAATGTGCGTGCTTCTGGCACCGATGAAGCAGTTCGGTTGACTACACCCGTACGCTATTCCCTAGAAGAAGCTATTGCCTATATCGACACAGACGAACTCGTCGAGGTGACACCAAACGCGATCCGCTTACGCAAAGTACATTTGGACCCACATGAACGGAAACGCGCGGCGAAGGTCGAAAAGGGTTAAGAGCACAACTCTGCCAAATGCTATCCCACAGCAGGAGTTGTTCGTCACATGCTAAGATCTTTAGAGGGAATTCAATTGCTAACGTAAGCAAATTCAAATTGCCTCAAAAGCGCAAAATTTGGTTGCGACTCCTGTGGCATTCTGTCCTTATACAAGTGGACCGTGTGTTGCTCTGGAGCGAAAAATTCGGTCGTTAGCAATATTTTAAAACAGAACGGGAGCCAAAAATGGCACGCCAAGCTGAACCAAGTTTTCGTGAATCCACAAATATCATGTTTAAGAACGCGGTCGAATTAATGCAGCTCCCCGCTGGATTGGTTGAGAAGATCCGGGTATGTAATGCAACCTATACCGTACGATTTGGCGTGCGGCTACGAGGCGATATTCAAACATTTACAGGCTATCGCTCTGTGCATTCCGAACATATGGAACCCGTAAAAGGCGGAATTCGCTTTGCGACTTCCGTCAACCAAGACGAAGTCGAGGCCTTAGCCGCCCTCATGACATACAAATGCGCACTGGTAGAAGCACCGTTTGGAGGATCCAAGGGTGGGCTTTGCATCGATCCGCGTGAATGGAACGAAGAGGAACTTGAACGTATCACACGGCGGTTTGCCTATGAGCTGACAAAACGGGATCTAATCCATCCATCGCAAAACGTTCCAGCACCTGATATGGGCACAGGTGAACGAGAAATGGCTTGGATAGCTGACCAATACGCACGGATGAACACTACAGATATCAACGCGCGCGCTTGTGTGACGGGCAAGCCAATCTCAAGTGGCGGTATACAAGGCCGCACTGAGGCCACAGGTCGCGGCGTACAATACGCGTTGCAAGAATTTTTCCGCCATCCTGCAGATATCGAAGCCGCGGGCATGTCTGGCACGTTAGATGGTAAGCGCATCATCGTGCAGGGACTGGGTAATGTTGGCTACCACGCAGCAAAATTTCTTTCAGAAGAGGACGGCTGCAAGGTCATTGGCGTTCTGGAATATAACGGCTGCGTCACAAATCCCAATGGGATTGATATTGAAGCGCTAAAACAGCATTTGATTGAACACGGTAGCCCTGATGGCTTTTCAGGTGGCGAAATCCATCCCGCGGATGCTCCAATTATGGAAATGGAGGCAGACATACTCGTACCAGCGGCAATGGAGGGAGTCATCAACATTGAAAACGCGGCGCGAATTCAAACACCATTGATCATAGAAGCAGCCAATGGCCCTGTGACTTCTGGTGCAGATGAGATTCTTCGTAAGAATGGCTGTGTTATCATTCCAGATTTGTATGCAAATGCAGGTGGTGTGACCGTGTCATACTTTGAATGGGTAAAAAATCTAAGTCACATCCGTTTTGGTCGAATGCAGCGCCGCCAAGAAGAAGAGCGTCACCGTTTGCTGATTAATGAGTTGGAAAATGTGTCAGGGCAAAAACTATCAGAAACATTCAAACAGCGTTATTTGCACGGCGCGGGTGAATTGGAATTGGTGCGCTCTGGACTGGAGGACACAATGCGAGGGGCCTATCAGGATATGCGTAAAGTGTGGCACGAACGGTCAGATGTAAAAGATCTACGCACTGCAGCCTATCTGGTGGCAATTGGAAAGGTGGCAGACGGCTACCGCTCTATGGGTTTGTAAAAATTATCTTCTAAATTGGAAAAGAAGCTGCGATGGCTTCGCATTTTCTCTTCCACCAAAATTTTGTGACTCAAGATTTTAAGAACCAGCCTCTGGTTAATAATTCAAATTGCCTTCAAATTCCCGACCCTATTATCGATGAAATAACCCATATCCAACGTGGGTGATAATAAAATTATCACAAATCACAACCTTTGCTTGGGAAAATTTCAAGAAATTGTCCTAGAAGACAAGATGATACAAACGGGTAGCTGTAAAACCGATAAAGATGCGATGTGTTCGCTTAAGAGAAAGGAAGAGCATTACGCTGGAAATGTTACCTCAAAAGCGGTGCCAGTTTGATATAATTATGCTTAAACAGAAGTAAGTATTCGTAAGTCGTCAAACCGCTTTACACACGCACCAGATGCAAATCTTAAAGAGCTGAAACCTGCAATGTTATGTCATAGGCAGCGTAACGTTTAAACATTTTCTGGTCCGAGGGCATGTTCCATGATTAACAACTCAAGGGCTTGGGCCATTTCTTTGTTCTGCGAAGGATGGGTTGCGCCGCCGATACCGAGGCGACGACCGAGCCTCCAATAGAGCCCCGGGGCCCAGCCTTTAGGCTCTGCCTCATGCAGGCGGATCAAAAAACCGTTCGACGGCTTGAAGGCAAACATGCCACGGTCTACTTCGGCCATATTATAAAGTGGACAGATCAATGAGTTTTGCGCATCAAAAAGTCCCTCTTTTGTAAGATACAGACCATATTTCGTGACACGTAAATTCCACTGCGCCTGCCAAATAAAGAGCAGCCCAACAATCAGGAAAACAATTTTCAGAGACAAGTCCTCAGGCGGTTGCGTCATTGTAAAAATAATCAGCAAGATCCCCAAAATACCTAGCACAAAAACACCAAACCAACGGCGACCCAATGTTGGTTCAAGAGTTGCGATTACATCGTTCATAGTCTTAGTCATACGTAAAACGCCTTGCAGGTTCCAGTCCCTTTCCAACCACAACAGTTTTCCATCACAGGGCCGCATTTAGCTACTCGGCGCCAACTGCTTTTCCTGTTGGAACCACTTCGTAGCCTGCTTCCTCAGGTTCATAATCTTGCATTTCTGATGGGAAACCAGGCGCGAGGATATCAAGGCCAGTTTTTTCCTCCAGACGTTTGATAATGTTTGGACTAAATTCACGTTCTCCGTATCGCGCAATACCGTCATCAAAAATTTTGCAAATCAATGGGGAAATTTCAAGCGGCACATTATTACGTTCTGCAATTTCTTGGAATAGTCCAACATCTTTTTTCACAAGATCCATGGTAAAGGAAATGTCACGAGACCCATTCAAAATGACTTGGCTTTCTGTTACATGGCTAAATGAGTTACCGGATGAAATCGCTATGGCCTCATAAGCGGTATTCAAATCTATGCCTGCGGCTTTCGCAGTGACCATAGCCTCAGCATTGGCGACCAAATGTACAGTTGCAAGGTAGTTTGTAAGAACCTTAAGCATGGAAGCAGACCCGAGCGGCCCTGTGTGCAAAATCCGGCGACCCATTGTTTTCAGGAATGGTAAAATGCGATCAAATGTGGCCCGATCACATCCCGCAAATATCGAAATATTACCTGTATCAGCGCGGTGACAGCCACCTGAAACAGGGCAATCCACGGCTGCACCACCCGCAGCGATGACCATTGCGCCAAGCCGTTTCGCTTCGGCCTGATCGGTGGTGGACATCTCCATCCAGATCTTGCCCTTGTTAACCTCTGGCAGCATTTCTTGCAGTACAACATCTGACGCAGCAGGGGATGGCAAACAGGTGATTACCACATCACAATCTCGCATCATTTGTCTGGGATTATCGGCAGCCTTAGCTCCCTTTGCAACCATTACGTCAATCAAATGATGGTCAAGATCCAAAACAGAAAGGTCAATCCCATTGCGCAACAAACTGCCCGAGAGCTTGTGCCCCACATTACCCAGGCCAATAAATCCTACTTTCATAATCGTCCCTTTTTCACATTGTTTTTCAAGTATGACACAACCTGATTTGCAAAAATGATAGCTCTGTTGCGACATCTCACGTCAAGTTTTTTAGTCGGGCTTGCGCAGCAGTGGATCGCGTCTAAGATAAACTCATGCCTTGTCCACAAAAAAGACGCCAAAAAGAAAATGATGCCAATGCTGGGATCGAAATTACAGATGATTTTGAACACTTCATCCAACGCAATGACGTATTCAGCCGTGCAATGTGGGATGATCGTGTAAGAACGCCAAAGACCGACGCATTTTTCGCAAGCTACCGTATGGAGGCTGCGCCTCGTCGAGGTGATGGTTTTTCACAAAAAGACTTTGCGCTGCGCAACGCAGCATGGCTCATTTCTGATGTGGTTTCAGATCGTAGCGCCACTAATGGACGCCGAGAAGGGTTCCAAGCGCCAATTGCTGCTGACACTCCAGTTGCACCAGAGAAATTAGTTATCGATGACCCAATTACAATGGCAACGGAAGTGAAACGTATCGCCAAATTCTTTGGCGCAGATTTATGCGGTGTGACAGACTATGACGAACGCTGGCTCTACAAGACCCGCGTTGATACCCGCGATATGTCAGACGCGCCAAATGATTTGCCTGGTGGTCTGACCAGTGTGATTGTGATGGGGCATGAGATGGAGAAAGATCTCGTTGCTACCTATCCATCCGCACTGGCCGGGGCTGCCACAGGGCGCGAATATTCTCACGAAGCTATGATTGTGATGCAAGTAGCTGCCTACATTCGCAACTTAGGGTACGAAGCGGTCGCCTCCATGAACGACACAGGCCTCGTGATTCCCTACGCCGTCAAAGCGGGCCTAGGGGAATACGCACGTAATCAGTTAGTGATAACACCTGAATTTGGACCACGTTTGCGGTTTTCAAAAATTTTCACAAATATCCCATTAGCTCATGACGCAGCAAAACCACTCGGTGTTCGTGCGTTTTGCGAAATCTGTACAGCCTGCGCAGACGCTTGCCCGGTAAGGGCGCTGCCTTATGGCCCGCCAACGGACACACAACCCAATGTCAGTGCCATTAAAGGAGTACGAAAGTGGACATCAAACGCGGAAAAATGCTTTGAATTCTGGGCTAAGTTAGCCTCTGACTGTGCAATTTGTATGCGGGTTTGTCCGTTTAATCGCGACTTTACCAAGTGGTACCATCGGGCGTGGTTAAAGCTGGCCCTGTCACCATTTCGCAATTTTGCCTTGCAATTGGCAAAGGGGCATGGTGAGCGCATGACACCATCAACTTGGTGGCGTTCGCCTTAGCGCAACAGTGATTTTCTGAATGTAACATTGGTTGGTGCCTCTTTTGCGCGTAAATATGAGAAAAGGGCTCGGAAGCGCGAAAATGTCTATCAGACCGGTTAAATCTACTAGTAAAGCAGCGCCCACCATGGAGGGTGCTGGAGTACACTTGCACCGTGCGTTTGGGTTTCACGATCCATCCGATTTGGATCCATTTTTGTTATTCGATGACTTTCGCAACGAAATCCCAGAGCACTTCCTGAAAGGTTTTCCGTGGCACCCTCATCGCGGCATTGAAACAATTACCTATGTTTTGTCAGGAGAAGTAGATCATGCAGATAGCCTTGGAAATCAGGGCAAATTGGCTGCCGGTGATGTACAGTGGATGACCTCTGGCAGTGGGATTTTACATCAGGAAATGCCACGTGGGAATGCGAATGGCCAGATGCACGGGTTTCAACTTTGGGCCAACCTGCCCCGTGATTTAAAGATGACATCGCCCCGGTATCAGGACGTGGAAGCAAAAGAAATTCCTATCATACAAGACGATGATGGCACCACTGTGCGGGTCATCGTTGGTGATTTTTGGGGAAAAACGGGGCCTGTAGATGGCATTGCCGCTGAGCCACAATACCTGGACGTGTTCGTCCCTGCGGGGGTGAAAAAAACCTTGCCCGTGGACACCTATCGCCGCACATTTGCTTATGTGTTCGAAGGGACTGGCGCATTTGCGGGCGCCTCTAATCCAACCGGAATTTTGTTGGAAAAAGAAGTGATGGGCGAAGAGGTCAACATCCGAGATTTTTCTGGAAATCGTACGTTGGTAAGGTTTGATACGGGCAACAGTGTAATCGTTCAGGCCGGTGAAAATGGTATTCGCTTCCTGCTAATTTCAGGTAAGCCAATCGAGGAACCAGTCGCATGGCACGGGCCAATCGTAATGAACACGCAAGAAGAGTTGATGCAGGCATTTAAAGAGCTAAGAAATGGAACGTTTATTCGTCCCACTCACTAAATTTAAATGGCGCCCAGCCATTCCAGCAACGCGAAATAAAGAACGCCAAATACCATCAGTTTAATCATCAAAACGCCAAGCCAGTTAAGCCACTTACTCGAACTATCGTTGATGATACCGACGCGACGAAGCGCTTTGCGGTGCGCGCAGACCATACCATCAATGCGCCCGTGATCTATTTGGCCTTGACGACGTGGATGAGCTATGCGCTTCAGCGTTTTTTTCAAGTAGGTTACATCTTCCGCCACACAACTAGGCAAACGACGCCTTAAACGGCGAATTTTCTGACCCAAAGACCCTTTATTAAAATTAAATTTATCCGATAGCATGGCGTTGATCTCGATCTTAGTCTTTGAGATTTAATCGATACTCGTAAGTCTTAGGCCTTGAATGCTACGAGGCAGATAAACATTTTACCTAGGATTCCCAAAGTATTCGCACGGTCGAGTTTAAGGGTGCAACCCCTGGGCCACCATCAAAATTATGCATTTGCCAAACATAAGATAGGCGGTGAGAAGCCAAGCGCCGGAATTTGGCCTTAACCATCCATTTTTAATGCTGAAATGAACGCCTCTTGGGGTATATCTACTTTCCCAAACTGGCGCATCTTTTTCTTACCTGCTTTCTGTTTATCCAATAACTTGCGCTTGCGAGAAACGTCTCCGCCGTAACATTTGGCTGTCACATCCTTGCGGAGAGCCGAGAGGGTTTCACGGGCAATGATCCGCCCGCCAATAGCGGCTTGGATTGGGATTTTGAACATATGTTGGGGGATCAAATCTTTGAGTTTTTCGACCATGGCGCGGCCGCGCGATTCTGCGCGTTCGGTGTGAACCATGGTGGACAGCGCGTCAACGGGTTCTTCGTTCACGAGGATCTGCATTTTTACGAGCTTGTCTTCACGGTAACCTTCCATGGAATAATCGAAGGACGCATAGCCCTTTGTTACAGACTTTAGACGATCGTAAAAATCAAAAACCACTTCATTGAGTGGTAGATCATACACCACCATCGCACGCGTACCCGCATAAGTTAAGTCAATCTGGATGCCACGGCGGTCTTGGCACAGTTTCAGCACATCGCCAAGGTATTCGTCAGGCACAAGTATCGTCGCTTTAATGCGTGGTTCCTCGATGTGATCTACGTGCGTTAGGTCTGGCATATCAGCAGGGTTGTGCAAGTCGATCATTGTGCCATCGCGCATGTGCACGTGATATATCACGCTTGGGGCTGTAGTTATCAATTCAATATCATATTCACGTTCCAGGCGGTCGCGAATAACTTCCAGGTGCAAAAGACCAAGGAAGCCACAGCGGAACCCAAAACCAAGCGCCGCAGAAGTTTCCATTTCCGTGCTGAACGAAGCATCATTCAACGATAGTTTAGCAATCGCCTCGCGTAAATCTTCGAATTGTGCGTTATCTACGGGGAACAGACCACAGAAAACCACTGGCTGCGATGGAGCAAACCCTGGAAGTGGATCTTCTGTACCCTTTTTTTCTGTCGTAATCGTATCACCAACTTTTGTGTCCCGCACCTGTTTAATGGATGCGGTCAGGAAGCCCATTTCACCTGGGCCAAGCATGTCGATGTTGTCCATCTGTGGGCGGAACACACCAACACGATCCACGGGGTATACTGCATTGGTAGCCATCATGCGGATGCGATCACCTTTACTTAAACGGCCGTCGATCACACGTACAAGAACAACCACGCCGAGATAGGCGTCATACCAGCTGTCGACCAACATGGCCTTAAGTGGGGCGTCAGGATTGCCTGTCGGTGCAGGCAAGCGGGTTACAATCGCCTCTAACACATTTGGGATGCCGATACCCGTTTTCGCCGACACTTCGACTGCATCCGTAGCATCGATGCCAATTACGTCTTCAATCTGTTGACAAACACGTTCAGGCTCCGATGCCGGGAGATCAATTTTGTTTAGAACTGAGATGATTTCGTGATCCGCATCGATGGCCTGATAGACGTTAGCAAGTGTCTGTGCCTCAACACCTTGGGTAGCGTCGACCACCAAAAGCGAGCCTTCGACAGCGCGCATTGAGCGCGATACTTCGTAGGCAAAATCCACGTGGCCTGGGGTATCTATAAGATTGAGGACGTAATCCTCACCATCATTTGCATTATACTCAATACGTACAGAATTAGCTTTAATGGTTATGCCACGCTCTCTCTCGATATCCATTGTGTCTAGCATCTGAGCTTCCATATCCCGCTCAGCCACCGTACCAGTCTGTTGGATCAGACGGTCTGCAAGAGTAGATTTGCCGTGGTCTATGTGCGCTACGATGGAGAAATTACGTATTTTTGAAATGTCTGTCATATGGCGTTTCGCAATAGTCCTGTGTTACTTTTTCTAGCGAGGGAGCGTCATACGCTTTAGACTTCGATATGCCGGGAATTGAAGTTTTCGTCAAGATGACAAGGCGATCATTCCACTCACACAGCCTTGCTTTATGGCCCGATAAAGTAGGAAAAATGATACTCGAATGACGGTATCCTTTTTGACTATGTAACGCGGGATGAGGGCAACAAAAAGTCAGCCGAAGACTAAGAGGTTTAGAGGGACATAATCCTAATAACTTTGAGGTTTGTCTCGATCTTCGCAGAGACTAACCAGTTAACATCCATACAGTGCTCGACATTTTTTTCACAATGCGTTGGGCATCGAATGCCGATATGTCATTTGAAACCGCGTTCTACTCGCCTCAGTTGCCAACAAAATTACCCAAATTTTACAAATAAGGACCCTCTCAAATTGTCATGATTGGTTAGGATAGGTATATGGAAATTGCGATACAATTCAAAGTAGCAAAGTGTGAAAATAACAAAGATTTTATTAGACGCTATATCGACACGCAAAATATGCATAAACGCAAAAGGCTTAAAGCAATGAAAAGTGTAAAACGTTTTTTAGTCCTTCTGGTGCTATGTAACACATTGGGCGTGCCTCAAGCCAATGCAGATCGCATTGAACTTGCCTGCAAAGCATCAAACCTTGAAGCCGCTTCAAACGCTCTCTGTCTTTGCATCCAAAAAGCGGCTGACTCAGAGCTGACCCGTGAAGATCAGCGTTTGGCTGCGAAGTTTTTCAAAAAACCTGACCTTGCGCAGAAAATCCGCCAATCAGATGACCCGCACAAAGAACAATTTTGGGAGCGTTACACAACCTTTATGGAGCATGCCACAGAAGTCTGTAGCTGATTAACAACCGCAAAAGCGGTATGATGTTTTGATGCCGCGTGCGAAGTGTGCGCGTAAATAAAGACGCGAGCGCAGGTAATCTTTTACTTTCACCGGTTATCAATAAGCACGGAAGGTGGCGAGCTCTAAAACAGCGTTGAAAACGTAACTGATAAAGGAATGTGTGCCCCTAAAAGAATCAACATCCAATCAGAAACACCAGTTTTCCAGACAGTTTGGGTTTTAAACTGGATACTTTAAACCGTAATACGTGGTCGGCCTGATGCAATTGCAGTAACAGATGCCTCCACAAACACCTCTCTACCCTCAATATTGGCAGTATAGACATCTTTTTCAACGCGCACTCGGATACCCTCAGCACCCGACGCCACAGCGTCAGACTTAGCAATATCACAAAGGTAGGTTTCAAGCGCGGCCAAGGCTGTGTCTTGGTCATCAAATTCTTGGGGCCCATCAACAAAATGCACGCGAAAACGGTTTTCGCCTGCACTAGTGACTTGGCCTGATTTACGCATGGATACCTGCCCAACCACAGCGCCGATGGCGTTAGCAACACCGGAATATTTTGACAGAACCATACGCGTTGAAAGGCGGTCCCCCACTGCGCCATAATAGCTTGGCGCGGAAGCCCCAAGGCCAATCACAGGCAAGTTTAAACCGACATCAATCGCTACAACGCCACGATGATGGGCCATACCGCGACGGGTGAGAATGTTTCTTGCCAGATCGGAACTTGGAACGACAAAATCCGTTTCATCTTCGGCAAATGCTGCATCTAGCAAAGTTTCTGCTGTTTGCGACGTGACCTGATCAATCACAACCTTGGCCATATCAACTGCAGTTTGCGCAATACGTTGTCCGGCACGGTTACGCCGACGCGCAAAAATATCGAGCGCAACGATTGCAGCCTCCCTATTCCAACTATCAAGGATCCCGATGACATGTGCTGCATCAGAGGGCGTCACAGCTGAAATCATCAACAACCCACGAGCCACCAATTTTTTCAGTGCAACGGCTTCCATTCGGTTAGCCAGTAGTTTGCCCATTTCCCAAGCTTCTTTCCCCACACGGTCCAAAAGAAGCGCCTCGCGATTAGATAAACCTATCGGCCGATGGCCTGAATGGCGGATGGGCACAACAAATCTCGCATCATATTCACCGAGGCGATCTGCGCGGCTCTGGCGATCAAGGGCGGGAAGGACAATTTCGGGAAATTGCTGTGCAGCCAGCGAAACAGGCAGTACACGACGGGGCCCAAGGGTTAGGTCACCTTGCAACCCATCAAAAGCAATATGAATTTCACTATCACCTCCAAGGCCAGTCGTGCGCATTGCGACTGCTTCAACCATGGTACGGAACTCTCCAACACGCGCGCCTTGCGGGTCAAGCATAGGGCGGCCGTTGCGCAGTATAGCAACATCTGTTGTAGTCCCGCCGATATCCGCAACTAGAGCGTCCATTTCATCAGTCAACCACTGCGCCCCAACTATAGATGCCGCAGGGCCAGACAAAATTGTCTCGATTGGGCGCTCGCGGGCCATTTCAGCGCTGATCAACGCACCATCACCGCGAACTACCATCGTAGGGGCTGTGATTCCAATAGATTTAAAATAAATCTCAGTTGCGCCGATCAAATGATCAATCATGCCAATCAGACGTGCGTTTAGCACAGCCGTCATCGCACGCTTTGGACCTCCAAGTTTAGCACTCAACTCATGTGAGCATGTGACAGGGGCCCCTGTTATTTCACGGATAATGTCCCGCACCGCAACTTCGTGTTCGGGATTTCGGGTGGCAAATTGGCTTGCAACGGCAAAACCTGACACGTCACCTTCAATTGACTTTAAAGCATCTTTTAGGGTTGCCACATCAATTGGACATGCTTCATTTCCTGCGTGTGTATGCCCACCCAGAACGGAAATGACAGGATCACCACCAAGTGCCTCATCTAACCCCTGTCGTGCAATATCTTTGGCATTGAAGCCGATAAAGACCAGACAAATGCGTGCACCTTGACCTTCCACAAGAGCGTTTGTGGCAAGTGTTGTGGACAAGGATGAAAGGGCGATATTAGCGGGAGCAACTTTTGACTGATCGAGCACCGCCTGCACAGCAGCACTGACCCCTTCGGCAAGGTCATGGCGGGTGGTCAAAGACTTTGCTGATGCTATGACAGTGTCATCTTCGATCAACACAGCATCTGTATATGTGCCCCCCGTATCCACACCCAAAAGATAAGCCATCAGTCCGTTCCTTATGCCCAATCGATTTCTATCGCTTAGCCCAACACAGGTCAGGGTAAAAAGCGACGCGCGCAGTCGATTTTTTATCAAAACGCGACGTCATCTAATTGAGGGCTTTAGCAGTGAGCTTTTTTGGCGCAAGTTATTAAAAGTCAATATAAAGGATGGGCTATGTTTGAGCGTTTGGAAATAGAGATCAAAAACTACGTTGCAGAAGTACGTCTAAACCGTCCTGAGAAGAAAAATGCTCTCGATACCATATTCTTTGAAGAACTAGCCGCAGCAGGGGAAGAGTTGCAAGGCAACGAAAATGTGCGAGCTGTTGTGATGTATGGCAACGGTGGCTGTTTTTGCTCAGGTATCGACACCAGTGCTTTGATGCAGTTCGCCTCTGACATTGAGGGAATGAGAGCAGAGCTAGTCCAACGGACTGACGGCGATCGGGGCAATAAATTCCAACGCCCAACCGTTGTTTGGCAAGAATTGAAGGTTCCAGTAATTGCCGCCGTGGAAGGTGTGGCCTTTGGTGCGGGCATTCAATTAGCACTGGCGGCAGATTTTAGATTTGTCGCAAACGATGCACGTATGGCAATCATGGAGGCCAAATGGGGCATCATCCCCGACATGGGAATCAGTCAAAGCCTACCCCAATTACTCAGAGCGGATCAGGCGAAAGAGTTGATCATGACAGGCCGTATTATTGAGGCCGCAGAAGCGCATGCCCTTGGCCTTGCTACGTATCTATCCATGGACCCAATTGCGGATGCGCGCAAAATGGCAGCAGATTTAGCTGCTCGCTCCCCTGACAGTATAGCTGGCAGCAAGGCATTGGTGGATCAGTTGTGGAGTACTGGACGCGATCAGTTAGTTTTAGAGGGCGAATTACAATCCAAAATCGTTGGATATCCAAACCAATTGGAAACCGTCATGGCTCAGATGCAGAAACGTCCACCAAACTATAAATAACATCAACTGTAGCCGAGGACTTTGCCCTAGTCATATGACCAACACCTTTTATGTGCTGTTTGCTGATTAAAGTCGTATATTTAATCGCCACCGCTTATTTCTGCAAATTATCTCAAACCCATGAGCCGTCATAGATGGTTCTCAGATTCTGACCCTGAAACCCAAAAGATTATGAGCAATGCCCCTGCTAGTTTTACATTCTTATTCACACTGACCATATCTGGCATGTAAAAAATGTATGAGCAGTCGCTCTAAGTATTTGATCTAGAAATTCTGATAGCTTTGCAATCCTGCATTGCTCCGGACCTTCACAACCGTCTTATTTTGTGAGCAGATCAATAGTCGCGATAGCCTTTGTTTTTTGCGAAGCATTCATGCGCTTGTTCTATTTTTAATCGCAGTTTGTGCGCAAGTTGGGCATAATAATCACATGGAAAAAAATCCCACACAATGAGCTTGCTGGAATGGATGATGCTAGTCGCTCTGGCGATAGTTTGGGCCGGAACTTTTTTCTTTGCTGAAATAGCTGTTGCTGAAATTCCACCAATAACCATAGCGTTTCTGCGCGTGTCAGGTGCGGCGTTAGTCTTATTGCTTATATTGAAATTCCTCGGGGTATCGATGCCACGAGACGGTAGAGTATGGGCAGGCTTATTTTGCATGGGGCTCTTGAATAATGCCATCCCATTCAGCCTAATCTTTTGGGCGCAAACGGAGCTGACTAGTGGCCTCGCATCGATTCTGAACGCGATGATGCCTTTTTTCACCGTGATTGCCGCACATTTTCTGACACGAGATGAAAGGATCACAAGACTGCGCGTGTTGGGGGTAATCCTTGGGATTTTTGGTGTCGCAGTATTGATTAGAACACCTGCCGGTGGTCCAATCTGGGCACAAATATTGATTTTGTTAGCGGGAGTTTCCTATGCTTTTGCATCGATCTTTGGCAAGCGTTTCGCGCAACTAGGGGTGCAACCAATGGCAACAGCAACGGGCCAAGTTATAGCGTCTGCCATTATTTTGTTGCCATTTGCACTGATTGCAGAGCAACCTTGGAACAACACTTTTCCTTCGGCACCAGTAATTTGGGCGATGATTGGAATGGTTACCCTATCCACTGCCTTTGCCTACTTTTTATATTTTCGGATTTTGTCAACAGCGGGTGCAACAAACATTGCTCTGGTCACACTACTGATCCCACCTTTTGCGGTCCTACTGGGCATTATATTCTTGCACGAATCGCTAACCCAGCAACAGCTCGCTGGGATGTTAATTATAACAGTAGGCTTAATTTTCATTGATGGACGCGTGTTTCAATAAATTAAAAAGTGACCTCAACGCCTGGCAGCTGGAGCTCTGCCACCAGGACGCGCACCTCTTGGCGGGCTGCCACGTTTGAGATGCTTAACGATGCACCTCCCACATCCTTAATATCCAATAAAGTGAGCCCGTGTGGAAAGAGCTCGCGGAACACCACACGTTCAGAAAACCCAGGCGCCAGGCGGAACCCAATACGGCGAGACAGTTCCTTTAGTGCGGCGCCGACTTTACGTTTGTTGTGCATGTTTTGCGCACCAACGCGGTTGCGAGTAACAACCCAATCTATTGAGCGAGCGCCAGTGTCAGCGCGGGCTTTTCGCGCTTCCCAGACCATTTCAGAGTAGACACTCGGGCCTTTCACAGCCGTTGTTTCAGGGTCAATCCGAGCCAAAAGATCAAAATCTACGAAACTATCGTTCATTGGTGTGACGAGTGTATCAGCCATTGCATGAGCAAGCTCAGCCAAGGCAGAATGGGAACCAGCACAATCCACAATAATAAAATCATTCACTTCATCAAGCGCAAGGACAGCTTTTTGAAAGGCAATCAGCTTCAGCTCATCACCACCATTGGCATCAAAGGCGTCAGCAGGTGGCATTTCACCCAGTTGCGGTAGTGGCAGGGTGAAGTTATTCTTACGCACATATTCGCGGCGATTTTCAATATAACGACCAAGTGTTCGCTGACGCAAATCTAGGTCAATCACCCCAACCAAAAAATCACATCGCAGGAGCGCCATCAAAACGTGCATTGCTGTTGTTGATTTACCTGAGCCGCCTTTTTCATTCCCAAATACAATAATATGAGCCATTGCAATCTCTTGCCCATCTATTTGGTGTTTTTGTAAATCGAATTCCTTAAACTATGCGACGCCTCAGCAAGGAATACAATATCGTTCCAACCTAGAAACGATATAGCGAGGACCAAAAATTAATGTGGAGAAGCAAAATTCCGCTTCAAGTAAGAACAGCATTCAACATTGTGAAAGGTCCTGATTAGAAGCCAAGGCCTTCGTATTTCTTTTTAAACTTTGAAACGCGGCCGTCTGCATCCATAAGTTTTGTGTTTCCACCTGTCCAAGCTGGGTGCGCAGATGGGTCGATGTCGAGTGTTAACACAGAACCTTCTTCACCGTATGTAGAACGGGTTTTGTAGGTTGTACCGTCAGTCAGTTTGACCTCAATCATGTGGTACTCTGGGTGAAGATCTTTTTTCATGTTCCAAGCTCCTATGTGCGGACTAATCCTAATGCCGCATTAACTAACAACAACCCAGCACGGTGGTCGCTCAGCAGAATATTAGAGACGCCGTATAGACCAGAAAAAGCTACGGAGCAAGGTATTATCTTAGTCCATCTTAAGGGCTGTTTGAATATTAAATAATGCCAATTAGTGCAAATATTCTAACCATACACATAACGCTCCAAGTCCAATAATTATTAATTGGCAGCGCCTTTCCTCACATTCAACTAATTTGACAGCCCTTTACAGCTTCCAATTTATCCCGATGATCAATCAAGCACGCTATTGTACCAGCCCATATTAAGCTGAACATCCATGCGAGATCGGCGATTTGAAATAGGGTCAATGCGGTGAACTTCGCGGAAGTACCATTCATTGGAGGCACGCCGCATATCTGATGCCTTCTAATTAAAGGACCGTTAAATCATTAAGAAATGGCTTTGTTGGTAGCGAGAGAATATTAAATGATAAAGCCATCGCATTAGTTGCTTCTTAAATTAAGCTCATCAAAAATATGGAGCAAGAAATTTAGAAACGTCACAGAACTGGTTGTATTTGCAGTTTCCAGTTTAGCTTAACCAATTAAAGACGACCATCACGCAGATAAAGGGCAGCGTCATAACTGCCCTTTGAATGTCTGTGTCTGTTGGCTTACTCGGCAGCCATAGGACGGTAGTTTGTTTTTTCTGCGATACGCGCGGATTTACCACGACGGGAGCGGAGGTAGTAAAGTTTCGCACGGCGCACACGACCACGGCGGACCACTGTGATGCTGTCAATGTTTTGAGAGTGAAGCGGAAAAACACGCTCCACACCTTCTCCAAAAGAGATCTTGCGCACTGTAAATGCTGCTGCAATTCCATTGCCACCTTTGCGTGCAATACAAACACCCTCGTAGTTCTGAACACGAGAGCGTGTACCTT
>MDTG01030167.1_pt1 | contig 18154 bp, 13 predicted proteins | sample 811421 | NCBI WGS metagenome assembly MDTG01 (sample SAMN05326645, study PRJNA326480) | marine metagenome | isolation source: seawater | place: Pacific Ocean: South East | collected 2011 | reverse complement strand
TGGGTTTACCGTTAATCCAGAGATTGCCTTTGACCTAAGAGGGCAAGCTGCTGGACAGGCAAATTATCTGAAAAACAAGATTCGGTTTAATCGTGATTTATTGGAGAAATTTACTGATGAATTTGTCAGCCAAACGGTACCCCATGAATTTGCCCATCTGGTTGCGTATGCCAAATTCGGTCGACGAATTAAACCGCATGGAGCAGAGTGGCAATTAGTAATGGTCGCTTTGGGCGTTAAGCCCGTTAGAACCCATAACTTTGAAGTTATACCTGCAAGACGGTTGAAACGTTTTCCCTATCAGTGTGATTGTCCTGGTTTACTCCATGAGCTAAGCACTATCCGGCACAATCGAATCCAACGAGGCATATTGTATATTTGCAAAAAATGTGGGAAAGCACTTCGGTAAAAATTTTGTAGAGACTAGTACAACTTCCCCATTAAGTCTTGCGAACAAGAAACTGGTGTTTATTGGGGGATGTCTGGTTTTTCCGGGGCAGGTACCGGTTGGTCGTCTAAGGGACTTGTTTCATCGTCTTCACCGCCTGAGCAAGCTATTAGGAAGCTCAGCATCATAATAGCTATAATTGATTGTAGGATAGGGCTCTTCATTTGTCTGACATGGTGGGGGGTGAAGGTAGATTGGTCGGGGTTTTCCATTCCTTGTGCCAGTGCAGTGTCCACAAATCAGGTAGAGATACTTCTTCAACATGCGAGTCGTTAAAGACTACGCAAATACGACCGTCATGTCGGTCAACGCAGAACCGGGCCATGCTGGAGTTGTTGCCTCCCTTGTAAGAGGTTGGAGGCTTATTATTCTCCATCGGCCAGCCATCCACCCAAAGTGAGTCTGCCAATAACGGAGCCTTAGCTGGGTTTCCTTCTTCCGGGGATTGGTAGGTTTTATCCCAGTGAGAGCTTCCTGGATTATACATATCAAAATGGTTCCACCCATTAAACCCGTAACTACCATTGACCCGCTTTCCGTTATTAATGGTGGGGACATTGTTCCATCCTTTCCAGCAAAGCTGATTGCTGCCCCATTGAACACGGTTTCCATTTCTTGTGACTGTGGCTGGGCTAATGAGTATTTTGTGGGCATTATCGGCGTACTTAAATACCTTATGATACCAAAAATTATTATTCCAATTTGCACCGGGAGAGTGGCCCGGATCACCCGTACGATTTCTGTAGCCAGGGTTGTAGCCTCCATTTTCGGTGGTCCACATAAATAGAGCATTTTGCACCTGTTTCAGGTTGTTTTTGCTCTTCATTTTATTGGCTTTCTTTTTGGCTTTAGCGAGGACAGGTAGCAACATGGACGCCAATATGCCGATGATTGCAATGACTACTAATAGTTCGATGAGCGTAAAGCCTTTCTTCGTTTGGGAGCGAGTTTTCATATTCTCAGGATATCTAGTTTCCGCCGAGATGCTTTAGCAGGATATATGCCTGTTACAAAACAACTACATATTATTATTATCCTAAAGTTTTTCGCAAGCAAGTGCGTAATTTTTTTGCTAAAATTAATAATTATTGCACATTTTGATTAGGTGCAGTTTGAAAGTTACTGATTACTGTTCAAGGAAGCTTGTACGGGAAGGTTAATCCCCGGGGTTCTCATTTGTGCCTCGACGTTCTTGCGCGCGCTTACGGGCTTGGGACAGGGCGTCAAAAGTTGTGCCAGCGTCAGGAGTTTGAGGTGGAAGAACTGGCGGTTGGTTTCCGTCATCCTGATCAAGCATCGGCGGGGCAATGACCGGGGGAATATCTTCTTTTTTGGCTGACTTTTTGCGGCGTTTGCGTCTTGGCAGTTTAAAAGGGGGTGTTTCGGTTTTGCCGGTGGCTGAGCCAGCTTGAGTGAGGCTCCCTATATCTTTCAGCGTAGTTCGTCCGGATTCGGTTTCTGTGTTAGAAGGTGTCCGCTTCCTGAATTCAAAGAAACCGGTTCGACGTTGAAACACTTCCAAAAGAAATAATAACAGTCCGGTCAAAACTAGCCAAAGCGAGAGGGGCACGAAACGCGGTTGCCGCGGAATGGCTGACCAGATATCCGCCAAATTAATACGTTCACGTCCGCCAGAGGTCCTGCTAATGGATGCTAGAGCGTTGCGACCACGGTCAGGCTTATCTGGGGCAAATTCCGGGGAGTAGGGCAGGCACACTGGCGGTAAGCTTTGGCTGATATTGGTAGCTATATTGACTGAGGTGCGGATAGTTTCTTCGCCTTCCAAAGGGATGGAGCTTTCCAGGACATCGGCTGTCTTCCAGTTCATGACAGTGTCATTTTTTTGGAGGGGCTTGCCAGGGCTTTCACGCAAAAGATTCAGCCGCGGTAATTCGGTAAATAATTCCCCCTGACGGTCTGGATCCAGATGCAACTGAACAAAACAAACTCCTTCACGAACTTCCTGGGTAAGGAGCATTCGGTCTGGTAATTCCGATTGTTGACCAGCAGCCCAGCCAGAGAGAGTGGCATAGAAATCACCGGCTTGTTCCCAGTTGGCAAAATCACCTGCATAAGTACCGTCCGCTTCTCCCATGAAACAACTTGTACGTCCGTTTCCGGATTGCCAGAAAGCGACGATAGGAGCTCGGTAGGTATCCTTGGTCAGCATGCCCACACTGGCCTTTTCTTTTAGATAGGTGAGGTTATATCCGCCGACTGGAGTTGGATTCCAAGATGCTGGAGCTCCCAGAGTATTCAGTGCACCTGCTAGCTCGATCGCAGCAGGTTCCTTGATGAATGTGTTGCGGGCTACAGCAAAAGTGTCTTGAGCAAAAATTCTCGGTATTTCTTTAGGGCGGTCTGTGAAGTAAATATTGCCCTCTCCACGCTTGGCAATGTCTTCCAGCAATCGTGCGTCGACATCCTTCTTGGTGCCGAGGCCGATAACGCTGATGGACATACCCGCTTTTCGCATGTCCGCAATTAGATTCATATAATCGCCGGGTTCTTCAGAGTCCTGTGCATCAGAAAATAGAATTACGTGTCGGTTAGCGGCTTTAGCTGTGAGGAGCATTTTTGAAGCAGCCTTGAGTGCCTCATACACGAAAATACCCCCACCCATTGATTCGATTTTTAATATCTTATTCCGGAAAAGAGCATTTTGTTGTTGTTCGGCAGAAGCTAGATTGAGAACTGTATGCGGCGAACTATCAACGGCAATGACGCCGAATTCGTCTGTGGGTGAAAGTAAGTCCAGAACCTGTACGGTGCCGATATTAGCTAAATCCATTTTAGTTTTACCGCCAGACACCGGCATACTCATCGACCCAGACCGATCCAAGACAACGACAATAGCTGTTTGCAGCTTTCTTATTTCATTGCGACGTTCCATGGATACGGGGAGCACTTTTTCCAAGGGTGAACCGTAATACCCGCCTGGAGCGTATGATTTTTCGCCACCAGTCATCATTAGCCCTCCTCCTGTTTCTTCAACCCAGGCTGCAAGTGTCTCCATGCCGTCCTGGCCAATATCTCCGGCCATTACATTTTCCAGCACCACCGCTGACCAACGAGACAGATCAGCCAATGTCCAAGGGCACTGATTGGGCCGTCGAGCGACCAATGTCATGCCACCTTTAACCATAAGCTTGGCGAGGCCAGAGTCGGCTCCAAAATTGGAGACCAACAGAATTGGTTTACGACCTCGCACTTCCACCAGTACTCGGGCGGTATTGTTTTCAGGGAAAGCATCGCCCATGGAAGTGGTTGAATTTGTGTCAGTTTTAGACGGGGAGTGAAGGGTTAGTCGGTAGGCGGCATTTCCTGAAAGATTAGCGCGATCGCGAAAAAGCAGGCGCGATAGCCCGCGCGATACAGGTCTTTGACCGGTGCTTAACACTTCCCCGTGTTTTGTAAGTGTGTACCCGATTGATTGTTCTCGGGGGGAGTATACCCAGCCACTAATCATGAAGGCTTGTCCGGGCAAAACACTTGTGGGTACTTGGAGGTCTCGGATGGCTAAGTCCTCCGCACGTGGGCGGCTTAGCCATCGGTGGTCAATGGCTATCCCGCGTCCGGCGGCTCGCGAGGTAACTGCACTTGGATCACGTCCAGTCCAATGGCCATCAGACACAATAAGGACGCGTCCAGGCTGGTCCGGAGGGATTAAAGACAATGCCGCCTCCAAGCCATCAGTTAACCGGGAGTGTTGTTGGTCAGCGTTTGAGAAAAAAGACTCAGTATTGCGATCACTAGGCGGTTGTTCGATATTTACCCGTTCTCCGAAGCTGATTACCGCCAGTCGATCTTCAAGGTTCATTTCTGAGTGGAGTGTCTTAATCACTTCCAACTGTTCGTCAGCTGCCTTATGTGGCATGGATTCACTTCGGTCTACCAAAACCACAACGGTTCCCTGTTGATCCTTAAATTTCATTGCCGGTTGAGCCATGGCCAGTACCAGCAATAGAAGAATAATGAGCCGTAAGATATTCAGTCCACGGGTGGGTAGGCGCCATACATATAGGCCTGCAACTAGCGGGATTAGTAGAAGTAGCCAGATGGGTGAGAAAAAGATCATACCCTTCCTCCTTGTTTGGCAATGCAGAATACATGCCACACCATGAATGCAAGCGCTAGCAGGACTAGGTAGGGAAGGATGCTAGCATATTCCATTCGTATTTCATTTTCTGTACCCCATTGGCCCCATTGACCGGTAGCTGCGCGCGACAGGTCTGATTCCTTCCCGGCTAAAAAATTAACGGCAAAAGTTTCGCTCAGAAGATTGGTGCCTGATCCAGAACTTATTTCATAAATTCCTGGCAGATTTACCGGTAAGCGGATTTCATCACCGGGGGCATCAATTTTTTGAGTTTTACCATTAGGGGATTTAAGGTCTATTTCTTTACCTGCTTGTCGATATGGTACATCGCTGCCCAGTCTATGGTTGGCTTCTCGTAAACCGGGTTGAGATTGAGTTCGCCAATTCAAAAGATTCCAGAAAAGAGCTGGCCAATGATGAGTGGTATGCAAGGTGGAGTGGTTGGGGATATAACGCAGAGAGATCTGCTGGCGCCCGTCGGTTTCGGGACGGTGGGTCAGAAGAGGAGTGTTACCTGCGGTAATGACCGGTCGATAGCCAGGAGCATTCGTTGCTCCTGGATGAGCGCCCCACACAATACCCGGCAGGGAGAGTCCGCGGGTTAGAGGATGATTGGCATCGATTACAAACGGTCCGGTAAATCGTTCAGGCTCTTTTGGTGCAGGCAACCATCTTAGTCCCCAAACATTCTTACCGGCCGGAACCGAATCAGACTGATGGATGACCAGTTCGGGTGGAGTGTTAACCGGAGCTCGTAATCCTGTGGATTGCAGGCTTTCGGAGATCAGTTCGTTGAGTTCTTTATTTTCAACGTTGATGCGCACCCGGACTTGAGACCTTTTTGGGGGTAGAAGATTGACCTGATTATCTCCCGCTAGCGCGTCAGGTCCAAGGGATGCTTTTAGACCGGGAGTATCTGCTGGCAACGGGAGTGTCAGTCTCCGGGTTCGGTTGGTCTCTAGAGCGAGCGTTTGTTGAAATAGTACATTGGTCCCCGCAGTTATTTTAAGGGTGTTGGTTCCGGAGGTTGCTGAGGGATTGGCAATTTCGAGTAATACTCGGTCTTCACCACCGTTAATTGTGCGTGCCGCGTTGATAAAAGCGAAGTTGATTCGTGGTGTGCCCAGTGACACCCACTTGAGTCGTCCCTTCGAAGGCGGTCTTTCCGGAGCTTCATCAGTTAGTACCAGTAAGTCAGCTTCCTGATGGCCAATGGCCCGAGCCAGTCCAAGGGCTCCATCAAGTTTTGATTCCGGGGACTGGCAGGTCCAACGGTCGAACTGTGTTTCGAGTTCCTTCCAGTGTCTGACTTTGTCGCCTAGTAAACGCGGTGTACTACCTGCAGCAATCAGTTGATAGGATCGAAAGCTTCTTTCTTGGGTGATTTCCCGTATTTTTTCAAGGGCCAGATCTCGAGGGCGTTCTCCCTCAGGACCTGCGAGCATGGATTGCGAGTCATCGAGTACAACGATTAAGGGTCGTGTGGTATGTGGAACCTGCCAACGTGGGCCGGTAGCCGCCAGAATTAGGAGGGTCAAAACGATGAGCTCCAGAAAAAAGACCAGCGGCCACTTGGGCTTTTCCACCCTGCGACCGCCCTCACGTGATTCCTGATGGATTTGCCAGAGGAGTAAGCTGGAAACCTGTTGGCGTCGGAAGCGATGTCTCAAAAAATAAATAGCCGCCAGGGTGGGTAAGGTGATGGCTGCGATCCAGGCCAGAGGATAAGTAAAAGCGGGCATTAGGCTGGTTCCAGCGCGTTGTGTTCCTCAAGACTACGGACAGCTGCTGCTGCATTACCTGCAATGACGGTAATCAGTTTGGCTCCTGTTTGCCTGGCGGCATCGTCCCAGCTTTGTTGCAGTCGCTGAAGGGTCTTCCGGTAGTTTTCCCGAATGGTAGTGTCGATATAGAGTGAAAGGGTCTCACCTGTCTCTGAATCCTCCAATCGTACGTTGCCTGGTTGCGGTGGTTCGAGATCCTCCGGAGCCAGAAGTTGAACTAAGATCACCGAAGCAGCGCCTTCGGTCAGCTTGCGAAGGGTGGGCAATGGGTTTCCCGGCCAGAAAAGATCACTGAGCACCACACGTATACCTTGGCGGCGGAGTCTGGGAGGTAGTAAGCTGTAGGCTTCTTCAAAAGGGATGGCGTTTCCCAGAGGGATGTCTCCCCAGGCTGAAGGAGGTTGATTGTCATTGGCCACCCGCTGAAAACCTTCGCCGGTCATCCAAACAGATTGGGAGCAACGTGCGTTTCCGGCTGCAGTGGCGAAAATTGCAGCTAGTTGATGTAACGTTTCGGCCTTCGGCGAATCAGTTAAAGCCATTGAGCCAGAAGTGTCCAAGATCAGGTCGAGGTGAGGCTGCACCTCCTCACGAAAAAGTTTTACGGTAAGTTGGTCGGTACGGGCATAGGCGTTCCAGTCTATATGCCGCAAGTCATCTCCAGGTTGGTAATCGCGGTAGTCTTGAAAATCCACAGAACTACCCGAACGACGTCCCAGTTGTTCCCCGCGTTGCCCTGCCAGGGTTGTCTGGGGCAGTGCCAATGCGTAGCGCAGGCCTAGCTGTTCACCCGCTATTAACGATGGGCGGTAGGTTGTTATCTTCGCTGGCATGGGTGGTTTCTATGGTTGGTATGTTAGTGGAGCGTTGGTAGGGTTTAAATTGTTTTAACTGTTGGATGATCCACTTTGTATTTAATAACATGGCAACAACAATTAGAAAGATGGCTGATCCAAAATGGACCCACAGGCCAAAATTTCGTTCGTGTTCATCGAACACATTCATAATCATGAAAACGTTCAGTGGTATGCCCGGTATGAGGAAATCATCGTCAATCATATTCTGTTTTAAAATGAAATAGATAATGATGAAGAAAAGAAATGGCAGGACGATTAAAAGGGTGAAAAAAAGACTGGCTAGCATTGGGCTCCGTTTGGGGAGAAAGGTGCGATGTATCCACAGTCCCAAAAGTGCGTAGGCAAAGCTATAGAGGACAAACAAACTGGGCCCGAGATAAATAAGGGGAAGATCCTCATAATCTATCAGTGTTGAGGGTTGAAATTTGTTCCAGAGGGCGTTAAAGCCCAGCATGCTGAGAATAGTAAGTGTCCATAATCCTACCAACCAGAGCAGGCTTGAAAAAGTTCCATTAAAGAAAAAAAACGAGAGAAAACGTGAAACAAGGTTTGAGGGGATTTCACGTTGAACACGTATACTTAAGTTGTCGCGCCCACCGATCCCAAAGAGAAAACCTAGGAATATCAGGCAGGGCATGGTGATAATGATGGGATAAATAAATTCCTCTTCGTTGGTGAACCAGCCCCAGAGGAAAAATTGTAAGATGATCATCGTACAAAAAAAAGTAATGTAGATCCGTAAAGGATATGATCGGTTTGCTGAGGATGGAGTGATGAAAGTAACGGCTGTAAAGTACAAGAGCCCCGCAATCAGAAAAGCATCCAGGGTAAAAGTGATCATGATGGGTACGGCTTCAGTCCAAAAAGAACTCATCCCAAATAAGCTGGTAATGGCGCTACTGGCTACTGCTCCTATTACAAAGTAAATCGCAGTAAAAATTGCATTCCCGCCGACGGTAAGAGCCAGCAGGATTTTCATCACAATGTGCAAAGGAGAGAGTGCCAGAACAATGGCGCCCATTGTAAGGAGCACATTCATCATAAAAGTCAGCAAAACAGCGATTGCGATTGTAGGTAGGTCGATCCCTCTTAGAAGGTAACTAAACACCAGAAAGGGAACTGCTGCTGAGTAAAAGAGAATGATTAAATAACTGCTGCTGAGTATTTTTCCCCTGATGATCTGTCCTGGTGTCATAGTGGTGATATACTGCAGGTCGGCATTGATAGAAATACGCTCCATTAGAGTGCGAATGCCCACATAAATGGGGATAAAGATATAGGCAGCTAATAGGGCGGCGACACCGATGGCTGCAAAGATGGACGGGCCAAGATATCCGCTGATACGATCTTCAACTTCACTGAAGATGACAAATCCTAATGAGATGAAATAAAACACCGCAAGCATCAATAGCAATGTCCCGGTCACCGTCCAGTTGCGTGCGGCCTGCCTCAAATCCTTTACCCAAACCGGGTTGGTATCAAAATACTGAAAATGATCTAAGGCACTCTGCTTTTTGGGTGTTTCACTCATTGCACCTTCCCTTCGGTAATATCCATAAAGATATCCTCCAAGTTAGTTTTGGTCTGCCGAAACTCCACAATACGGTGATCTTTTTGGATAAGGAGATTCAATATTTCAAAGGCGTTTTCTTCGGTGCCTCCCACTTCAAAAAGAAACTCGTTGCCGGCCTGACGGGGCTGGTCAATATGCGGCATCTGTAATAAATCCCTCATGAGATGGTCTGAGTCACTCATGCTACGAAGAGCATAGGTCATTTTTTGCTCACGTTTGGAGACTATTTCTTCAGTTTGCCCGGCCTCAAGGATTTGGCCTTGTTCGATAATGACAGCGCCATGACAGATTTCGGTGAGTTCAGCGAGAATATGTGAACTGATAAAAATGGCTTTGCCCTGGTCGGCCAAAAGCGAAAGGAGTTCACGCAGCTCAATGCGTGCGCGAGGATCCAATCCAGCTGCGGGTTCATCCAAGATCAATATTTCGGGATCACTTACCAGTGCGCGGGCTAGACTGACGCGTTGCTTCATCCCCTTGGAAAGTGCGCGCAGTTGTTTATTGGCAATGCCGGTTACATTGGTGAATTCTTCAACGCTATTGACGGCCTGTTCACGTTCCTCACCTTTTAATCCGTAAGCGCGGGCAAAAAAATCAATATAATCATCTACTGTAGTATCCCAGTAGGCACGCAGTTCGTCAGGAACAAAGCCAACCAGGTGCCTGGCTCGTTCCGGGTCTTCCACTATCGAGAGGTTGTCCAGGCGCACATCGCCAGAGGTAGGTTCATCCAGCGTGGCCATTATTCGCATGGTTGTTGTTTTGCCGGCTCCATTGGGTCCGACAAAACCGAAAATCTGACCACTTTCAAATTGGAACGACACATCATTTACGGCAATTGTCTGCCCGAATTCCCTGCGCAAATTTTCTACGATTATTTTCATGGCAAATCTTCGGGTTGAGCAAGAATGCCGATGATGTGTCCGGAAGTTCGGTGTCGACTGTTGCGTCCTGCTAAGGGGTCTTCAAGAAAAGGCGAGGGCTCAGACAATTGCGCCCAATAACAATTAGGGGGTACTTTTTCGGGCGAAATTGTGTTCACCGAATCTTGATCTGCGAGGTCCGCTATTTGTTTGGCCAAAGAGGTGGTTGAATTATCTTTGCTAGTTTTTGATTTTAGTCCACCTGCAACTGGTTTGAGCAGTGTGTTTTTACCAGGTCCGATTTCTGATCCTTCATATATCTTTCCTTCGGGGCTGGATAGGTAAAGACGAGTAATTCGGCAGCCCAAGCCGTTGATAATTTTGGGTGCGGCGCCAGACCAGTCGACCTGAAGGCGTTCCTCCCTATGCTCGCTCTTACGTATGGCAAAATGTGCTGGCACTCGCGATCCGACCCATTTTCCGGTGAGTCGTTGTTCGCCACCTGCGCTCCATTCGACCTGTCGGTTGGAGCCGCTATCACGTTGGCGGCTACCGCCAAATGGGCCGCGTTCCCTTCCTTGAAAAAGGGGAGTGACTTCGGTTTGCCCACTGAAGTTCAGTTTGCTTGGAGCAATGGGGGCATATACTGCAATGGCGCCAAGAGTTGTGGCTTCCTGTTCAATCTGATTGAGTAAGGTGAGTGACTGTGTCTTGAGTCGTGGAGTCAATCCTTCACTGAAGAATGAAACAACAAAAACCACTGTGCTGGTAGCGAAGGAGATGGCCGGTAAGGTCCATAGAAACCAAGCCCGCTTCCCTTTATTATTTAGGATAAACAGATTAACCGGACCGGCTAATAACACGAAAATAGTCAGTACGATAATAATCAGGCGCACTGGGGTGCGTGCTTCACCAATGACTGGGAAGTATGAGTTAAAATCCCGGTCATTGTAGTTCCAAGTATCATGGAGTGCATCAACCCCTTTCTGTAGGCCCCCAAAAATTGGAATCGTCCCTTGATTATTTTCCGGATCGTCGGCTCCAAGCCATAGAGCTATTTCCTTGAAAGTATTTTCAGAATCGGATTCGTATTCCTTAACTTCTCCGATTCCAATGTTTCTCAAGAGTGTATCATCTGGTTCTTTCCAGCCAGAAGGAGGGCTGTAGCCAGACCCGATTATTGCCAGTTTTCCGCCACATAAAACCCATCGTTCAATGGCACTGCGTATATCGCTAGGTGCCTGATTCCATTCTATCCCCCTTAAAATGATCATATCGTAGCAGCTATAGGCAAGCCAGTGGCGGGGCCATTTTGGTAAGTCTTCACCCGATGAAAGGAACTCGGCATGTACATCTGAATGAGGTCCTCCACGACCATGATAGTGATGGGGTCCGGAGCTGCCGGATCCGCCTCCCTTAGGTGCACATGCTTTAATGGCTTTTTCCATTGTCGTTTGATTGATGCTTCGACTCACGAACACAACTCGAGGCTGATGAAGTCCACAGTTTAAAGTTTCGGACATTCGCAAGGCAATGCCTCGGGGAATGGATCGCTGTTGGCCATCACAGGTAATTTTAACTTCCTCGATCCAACCCATTGGTAGCGGGGGTTGCAGAATGGTCACGGTTTGCGATCCCGGGGAAATGGTGAAAGAGCGGGTGATATTCCTTATATTAAAATCCTCAGACGAAATTCCCCGAAAGGGTAAAGTAAAAGTGATCCGCTTTTTTTCACTCGCAAAATTATCCACAGTAAAGCGGTGGGCGGTGTATCCGTGATAGATTGGAGAACTAACGGGATGACTTTCTATATGGAGTTTAAGTTTGGTAAAAGTTGCCGTACCTCCCGAGGGGCTGGCATTCAATAACCCTGCCCACACCAGGGATATCCAGATGACTACTTCAAATCTCATGCGTTTTGCAGGGATACGTCAGAAGGAAGGTCTAGACCGGTTTCATCCAACTGATCCAACAAATCTCCAAGAACCGCGCCAGTATCCATCCGGTCGAAACGCGCTTGGTAATTCAGGATCAGACGATGGTTCATTACCGGCTTTGCTACTGCGGCCACATCTTCAAAACCGACTGTAGGTCTTCCATCAATTAGTGCGTGGGCGCGGGCTGCTTCCCCCATCGCAATAGCCGCACGTGGTGAGGTGCCATATTGGACGTATTTTTTAACGCTATCGGTTGCCTCGGTATTATCCGGATGAGTGGCTGCTACAAGACGCGCAATATATCCCGCTACTGGTTTAGGAAGAAAGATACGTTCCATCACGGAGAAGAGATATGTAAGATCATCTTTACTGGCTTGCCAAGAGGGAGCGGGTAAATCCCCTTGACGTCGTTCAGTGATAATACGTTGCAGAACTTCTGCATCCACTGAATCAAAAAGTACGCGGAAAAGAAATCTGTCTAATTGTGCTTCGGGTAAAGGGTAGGTGCCTTCCATCTCAATAGGGTTTTGGCTGGCAATAACAAAAAATGGATTGGGTAGTTCGCGGGTTTGGCCGCGTAGCGTGACTGATCGTTCTTGCATTGTTTCGAGCATAGCACTCTGGGTTTTTGGGGAGGCTCGGTTAATTTCATCAGCCAGTAGAATATTGGTAAATACCGGGCCAGGCTCAAAAATCATTTCCCTTTGACCGGAGTCTGTTTGTTGCAGGATATGAGAACCTAGAACATCGCCGGGCATTAGATCGGGGGTGAACTGAACCCGATTAAAATCCAAATGGAGGATCTTCCCAATAGTGCGAACAAGCGCCGTTTTGCCCAGTCCTGGTAAGCCTTCCAGCAGAATATGCCCGCGACTTAACAGGCCAATGACGACCAACCGGTGCAACGATTCGCGGCCCAGTAGGCAGCGATCCATTTGTTCACATATACGGTGAGTGATTTTAGTAGCTGGCTCAAGTTCGGCTGGCTTGAGAAGTGCGGAAGATTCAGTCATGGCTTGATATGCAAACCCTAGCTTTTTAGAGTAGTTTCGGCACGAAAAAACGATTTATTCCGTTTTATCGCTGGGATTGGTACTTGGGCGTTGGAAGAACCGTTTTACTGCACCACGATGGCGCGGAAGGATAGGGGCACTTAGTGCATTTCCCCCTCCACTTTGAGCGGTATTCAAGGCACCTTTTCCGAGTATAGCTTCACCACCTGTAACTTCTGGAGCAGTGATGGTTACCCCTACAAGTTTGGCTTGGTCCAAGGGAGTGCTGAGCCCAAGTTTTTGCTCTTTAAACTCAGAGCCCTCTTCTGAAGTATTATTGCCGTATAGGAGTGGAGCATGACCCGGCCCGCGGTTAATTCCACCATTACCTCCCAGTTCTCCACCAAGTTCTTCAAGTAACTCCTGAAAATTCCCCTGATGTTGCTTGAGCAGTTCAGCCAAGGGCCCGGGGTTCATGCCGCCTTCGCCTGGTCCTTCTTTGAACTGATTAGCCATGTCGGGTGGGATTAATCCTTTTTGTGCCAGTTGCTTGGCAAGGTTCTTCAATTGGTCCTGATTGTTCTCCAATGCTTCAAGCAACTGCTTCATTTGTTGCGCGTCTGGTCCTTTCCCTTTGGCCAGTTGTTTCATCGCCTCTCCCATAGCTTTCTGTAAATCGGGCGGCAGATTTTGTGGGTCGAGTGCTCCTTCTTTAGCCAACTGCTGTATAAGGTCACCCATATGTTTAAGGCCTTCTTCCATTGCTTTCTGATTCTTTAAACCTTCAGGCAACATTTCGAGAGCTTTACCAAGTAGCGAAGCTTCGTTGATTGCTTTTAGTTTGGATAGAGCATCCTCGGCTTCTTCCTGGGCAAGTTGCTCATTAGTGTGCAGGAGTTGATCGAGGGCCTCCCAAGTTTTGGAGGGATTGAAGCCGGATGCTTGTTCAGCTACCCGATCCAGCTCCTCTCGTTTAACCTCTGCTTCGTCATTCGGAAGGATGTACTCCGATTCCAATACATCAATTTGCTCGTGCAGCTGCTCAACTTGTTGGCTGATTTCAAGCGGTGGGTCTGAAATAAGGCTGGCGTATTTTACCGGGATTAAAAGGCAAGCAACGAGAAACACTGCGGCCAGTAGATTGCCCAACCAGATTCGGCTACTATTCCATTTCACTGTCGGCAGGGCTAGAGTGCCGGCCTTAGCTTCCCAAGAGCGGGTGTCCACTTCAGCAGCAGCCATTATCAGTCCTCCAGCTTGATTTTGGCGGTCAAATGCAGCCCGTAGCTGTTTGGGTTCTGGCTGATGCTGCCTTTCACGGTACCATGCGCTTCCAGCGAGAATGATCCATGATCCTATTAACCAGTGCCACCAGTTTGTTGGTAGCTCACCCGTAAAGCGAAAGATGAGTACGATGACCCCAGATACCATCAACCACACTACACTCCATTTGAGGAGGGTGCGGTAAATCATTACCGCGTAAACTTTACGTACAAAGGATTGTAATGATGGATTAAGGGAACTCATGTTTTAGCCTTAGAGAATCATGAATTACTCCATTACTGGTGAATCAACGCAATAACCTTTCTATTCTTAGAATTTATATACCTTGGTAGAGTAGGTCAAGCTAGCTTCCATTGCCCGCGGCCTGGGCGATCGATAAGAGCGTTGGCTTCCTTATCGCCAGGAAACTCGTATTTTTGGGGATCCCAGTTCATTTCGCGTCTCAATTGATAGCCGTGATTGGCTAAACTGCAAAGGATGCTGGTATGGGCTCCGAACGAAACATCAGCCACTGGTCGTTTACGACTACGAATGCAATCAATCCAGTTGCGTCGGTGGCTTGGGCCGATGTGCGGCAACCGCCAATCTTTTGAATTGAAAGGTGAACTTGCTGCGCTTTTGGGGTTGGCAGTAATCCCACGGCGGTCGACATAAAGCGTGCCTTCATCACCATAAAAGATAACGTCGTTAAAGGGATCTTTGGTGCTTTGGTGAATGATTTCTAGTCCATCAGCATAGATCATTTTAAGGCCATTGATTCCGGTTTTGGGAGGAATGATTTTTACTGGCCCAGTTTCATCTATATCCATGGCCCATTTGGCAATGTCATAATGATGCGCGCCCATGTCGCTTAGTTTTCCACCGGCATATTCCCGGTAACGCCGCCACTGTGGGAAATGGCCGTGGATATTGGTGGGGCAGAGGATTGAATTAAATTCACGCATAGGGGCAGGTCCTAACCACATATCCCAATCAATTCCCTCAGGTTTTTTCTCGGTGGGTAAATCGCAGGGGATTCCGGGGGCTCCTACGCCAATTTTAATTTTGGTCACCTTGCCAATCCGACCATTACGGATGCATTCGACTGCTTTTCGAAAGTGCCCCCCAAATTCAGTGCGTTGCTGGCTCCCAACTTGATAAACAATTTCATTTTTCCGCGCGGCCTTAAGGGTTTCCAGTGCGGCACGAATGGTAACGGTAAGCGGTTTTTCGCAGTATACATCTTTTTTTGCTTCTGCGGCCATGATCGAGGGAATGGCATGCCAATGGTCGGGAGTGCCTATAACAACCGCATCCACACGCTTGTCCGATAAGGTGTTACGGAAGTCAACGGTCGCTTTGCAGTCATGATTAGCTCCGTATTTTTTTGCGACTCGATTGATAGCATCATCAAGCCGTACTTTGGCCACTTCAGCCACACTCACGACCCGGCAATCTTTTTGCCCCAAGAAAAAGTTTAAATGTCCGCTACTTTGTTTGCCAACCCCGATAAATCCAATATTAATCGTTTCACTTGGCTTGTTAGCCCAAGTGTGGCTTGTGATAATGTTTGGTAGAATAGCAGTTGCTGATGCGGTTTTAAGGAAAGAACGACGTGAGACTTTCATATTGTTTGTATAGTACTTGATTTTAAGAGGGAAAATAATCAATAGAAAATTGGGAGGTAATGCACTACTCACTTACGCAGTATAGATGAGTGTCAGAGCGTAAAAACAATCGACCATTACTGACGGCCGGGCTTCCATTGAAGACGCTGCGATCACTAGTAAAAATATTTTGGGCTAGTTGTTTGAATTTCGGCTTAGCTTCCACGACAAAAGTGCCTGCATTCCGGCTGGCTGAAATGATTTTCCCGTCGACAACCACGGGTGAGGCATAAAATTGAGGGGTCCGGTTTGAGCTTTGAAGGCGTTCTCGGTAAGCCTCTTTGCCGGTTTTTGCGTTGAGGCAAACAGCATAACCGCTGCGATCCATCCAGTACAGGTGGCCTTCGTGAAATACAGGGGAGGCAACATAAGGCGAATTGCGCGAAGTCCATAGTTGCGCTGACTCCTTTAACTCACCTTTACCCCCCAATTTGAAAGCTACTCCAGATTGAGGTCGACCGCCAAAGGCATAGATTGCTCCACCTCCAGTTATCGCGCTTGGTGAAACATTTCCCCCCCTGCCAGCTCCAACATCGGTGTAAGCGTACCAAGTAATATTACCTTGCTTCGCGTCAAAACTCCAAATTTCGCCAGGAACGGCCAAAGCTAGTTCGGTTAGGTCTTTATTCTTAATCAAAGTAGGGGTGCCGTAGGCATTTTGATAAATTGAGTAAGCGTTAGGGCCCCATTCCCATGCGGTTTTTCCGTCGGATTTGCTCAAAGCAAAAATTTTGTGCCCTTCTTGAAGTGCGTTGATGTATACTAAATCACCATCAATAATCGGGCTGCTTGAGGATCCCCATCTTTTGCTGCTTGAATCTTTACCCAGATTTTTTTTCCACAGTTCATTTCCTTTAAGGTCGAAGGCGGCCAAGCCAGACTTCCCCAAAAAAACAAAGATTGCTTTTCCGTCTGTTGCAGGGGTGCTGGTGGCATAACCGTGTTCGGGTACGCCCATACCACTGTAATTATCCTCAGAGTGAGTCGGTTTTAAATCCTTTTGCCAAACCAGTTTACCTGTTTTGGCTTCTACACAAATAAGGTGCCGCATTAATTTTGCAGGGCTATCTCCAGAATTGCCAGTTCCGTAACCTGTGTAACAGGTCAGGTAGATATGTTCGTTCCAAGCGATCGGGCTTGAAGCTCCGTATCCTGGAAGTTTTAGTTTCCACTTCAGGTTTTTGGTTTCACTCCAGCTGGTGGGGGCCTTTTCGTTGGGGGCAGATCCATCTCCGTTGGGCCCGCGCCATTGTGGCCAGTTTGATGATGTTTGGGCGGCACTGGAGCTGAATGTAATGATTAGGGAGGTCAGTAGAAAATATTTCATAATTGCAATGGGTTGCGCTTCTTCAATTTTAAAGACGCAATAACTCTGCGGAAAGTTGCCTCATACATCCAGAACATAATAAAGAAAGGGCGACCGACTGGTCGCCCTTGTGATTATTTAATTTATAGCTAAACCTAAGCTTCACTACGGTTAGGTCCATTGGGTCGGGGCTGCGGGCGTTCGCCGCCTGGTCCGCGCCCGCCTCTGGCATTGCGTCTTTCTTCAAATTTCTTGTATTGCTCTTTAGTCAGGATTCCTTTGATTTTATCATCGAAGGCTTTGCGGATTTTTTCTATCTCTGGAGTACGCTCTTCACGTGATATATCACGATTGGTAAAGAGCTTCTGCATTTGGGCACTTAATTCCTGACGAGCTACATCCAATTTTTTCTGTTGTTCTTCGTTAACCCCAAGATCGGCAAACTGATTGCTACGACCTCCGCCTTGCCCACGTCCACCTTGTGGTCCTTGAGCCTGCATTTCTGCCAATTTCTTTTTTTGTTCATCAGTAAGGATAGCTTCAGTTTCTCTCTGGTATTTTTCACCGAGCTCCCGGAATTTTGCCATCATGGCTTCCCGATCGCCGCCACCGTTTCGAAGTTCTTCGAAAATTTCCCGCATTTCTTCCTGCCTCGCTTGAGTGATGGCCTGCATTTTTTCCTGCTGCTTTTCGGTTAAGTCCAGTGCCTCGTAAGGGTTGCGTCTACCGAATCCGCCACCGCGTCCTCCACGGCCACCCTGACCACGTCCGCCTTGTGGTCTTTGTGCCTGTATTTCCGCCATTTTCTTCTTTTGTTCATCGGTAAGGATGGCATCGGTCTTCTTTTGGTATTTTTCACGTAATTCGGCTATCTTGGCTCCCATAGCCTGACGATCACCGCCGCCTCCTCTGAGTTCTTCAAAGAGCTTACGCATTTCTGCGCGCTGCTCTTCCTGAAGAGCAGTAATTTTTTCCTGCTGCTTTTCGCTTAAACCTACTCCTTCGTAGGGATTACGCCTGCCAAACCCGCCTCCACCGCCAGGGCGTTGGCCTTGGCCCAATCCGGGGCGTTGCCCTTGACCGGGCCGTTCTGGTTCTTGGCCGGTCAAAGTTAAAGTTAGGCCACCGGTAATTATTGCTGTTGCCAGCATATATTGGTTTCTTTTCATTTTGTGGGTATTAAAGGGGTTACGTGATTGTATACGCAGACCTGAGGGTAAGGATACATAAAAACATGGATAATTCATTGGTTTATCCCCCGGAAGCAGGCCAATCATAAAAAAGGGCGACTATAGATAGTCGCCCTCAGGGAATTATTTACTTAGCCGTATCTTAAGATTCACTGCGGCTTGGTCGACTCGGTTG
>MDTG01404404.1_pt1 | contig 18156 bp, 18 predicted proteins | sample 811421 | NCBI WGS metagenome assembly MDTG01 (sample SAMN05326645, study PRJNA326480) | marine metagenome | isolation source: seawater | place: Pacific Ocean: South East | collected 2011 | reverse complement strand
GGATATAAGGGTTAAAAAAAATAGTCCATAAAATCCAGTATAAATTATATTTTGATCATCAAATTTTTTTACTCCCGTGAAAGATATTTTTTGAAATAAAAGTCCAAATCCAATAACAGAAATAAGTAATAAATAAAAATAGATAAAAAAAAATATTATATTGTTCATAAAATTAATATTAATTTAGTTATACTAAAAAACAATTTATTAATTCAAAAAATATTTAACGAAGTTTTTTTTTTAAAACATAATAAGATGTTAAATATAAAATAATACCAACTACAATCAATAAAACTTGTGTCATTGTATGATTATAATAATTAAAACCAATTAGATAATTCAAAAATAATACTGAATTAATAGATAGCCCAACTGAAGAACTAAGTAAAAAATTTTTTTTGGTAAAACCCTTTTTTTTATAAAATTTGAAAATTAATTGATGTAGATGATCATTATCAGGTAAATAATTATTTGTTTTTGAAAAACTTCTTCTTAGGATAGAAAATAAATTTTCAAACGCAGGATACCAGAGTAAATTAGCAATATAATAAGGTGAAATAGAGTTACTTGTTAAAGAAATCTTTAACAAAATATACCCAAAAAGAAATCCGAGTCCATATGCGGCCCCATCACCAAGAAAATTTTTTCCAAAAAAATTTAATGATAAAAAAATTAATGTTGAAATCAATAATATTTTTATTTGTTCATTTAAATAATCAATATTTAAATTGATAGTTAATAAAAATATAAAAAATGAAATTAGGAAAAAGTTTAAAGAACATAGACAATTAGTTCCATCAATCAAATTAAATCCATTGATCAAAACCATAAAAAAGAATGTACAAACAAAAATTCTAGTTAAATCATTATCCATTAAATCATTAATTAAGGTTATTCTGGTATCAATTATGATATCTTCATTGATAAAAAATAATGCTGAAAAAAATAAAAACTGAAAAATTAATCTCAATTTGTATGAATTAACAATTTTAAGATCAGAAAATAATCCTAAAATGAATAATAAACTGCAAAAGATTATTAAAGTAATATCTGAATAGTAAAATATTAACAAAATAATTGGTAGAAAATAAAAAGTCCCCGATAAAGGAATTAAGTTACCTTTGCTTAAGAGAGATTTGTGCTTTTCATTTACAGCTTCTTTATCTAGGCATACTTTGAATTTTTTTAAAAAATAGTTAATAAATAATAAATAAATGATTAAAAAAAAAGATATAAACAAATAGAACTGCATTAATTTTTTATTTTAAATAAATTTTTTTTTAGGAAGTTTATCGAAAGAATAATCAAAAAATATATAGATTTAACTATGCTAAAGTTCATGTAATTTCTGTAAACTTTATAGCCATTAATTAAACTTGTAAGTTTGTCTGAAGATAATGAATTATTAGTCTTTCTATAATATGTCAACTTTCTATTCATGCCGCTAACAGATTTTACATCTCTTGTTATTTTCAACCAAAGTACAAAATCTTCTTTTGTTTTTATTTTAGGAAAAAAATAATTATTTTTCTTAACAAATTTTGTATTTAAAATCACTGTAGATAAACCAATATCACATGATCTTAAAAGTTCGTGAAAAGTAATGATTGATCTGGCATATCGAGTAGAGATTACCTTATTTTTGTCGTTAATTACATAATAAGATGTGTGTGAAAAAACATAATTATTTTTTTCCATATAACTAATTTGAGATTTAAGTTTATTTTTAGCCCATATGTCGTCTGCATCAAGAAAAGCAACATATTTTGTTCTACTTTTTTTTATACCCACATTTCTGGAATATCCTGCCCCTAAATTTATCTTATTAATTTTAATTGAGACAAGTGGTAATTTTTTTCTATTTTTTACCTTCAAAAATTTTTTAATCTTATATAAATCAATTTTATTTTCACTATCATAAATTATTATAATTTTAAAATTTCTATATGTTTGTCTAAAAGCAGAATTAAGTGCAGAAAATAAATATTTTAAATTATCTTTATATGGAATTATAATTGAAACTGAAGGTTCTTTATTCATAAATAAATTAAATTATCTAATTTAAGTTAAAAACTAAGATAACTTTTTACTCTTTTTAAATGATCATATTTTTTTGACAATTTAAAATTATTTTTACTATTAATAAAAATTCTATTTTTATTGTTTTTTGCAAGAATTATATTTTTTTTCCATTCAAATATATTCTCATTGTTGTTTACAAAAAAAGCATTTTTTGAGTTGATTACCTCTCTTAAAACTTTCAAATCAGAGGATATGATCATTTTGCCAACTGCCATATAATCAAAGAGTTTAAGTGGTGAGGTATATTCAGAAATATCATCCACTTCTCCTGCAGATTTAATTACCTTGGTATATGGCAAAGTTAAGATATCCATTTTCAACATACTATTTGAGAGTTTTGCATAAGGTATATTTTCTTTTAAAAACAAGTTTTTATTTGTATTCACTTTTCGTAGTTTGAATATTTCCTGTTTAGTTCCACCATATATAAAATAATCGTTATCAGGATCTATTTTGGATAATTTTATAAGTGTATTAATTCCTTTTGATGGAGAAATTGAACCAAAATATCCTACCTTCATTCTTCTATTATCTCGAAATTTAGGTAACTGATTAATTCTAATTGAGCTTCCACTAGGTAGTACTGTAATTTTTTTTGGATTGATATTATATTTATTTACAAATAAATTTTTAACAGAATTTGTAATAGCTACTATATTTATTAAGTTTTTTTTTTTAAATAAATTAGAATACTTCAAAATGAATTTCGTTATCCTGCCTTCAATTTTTGTATCATGGTGTATTTCTAAAATTGTTTTTTTTTTAAATAATGTAAGCAAAAAACAAATAAAATAATTTCTTGTAATAGTAATTGAGCTCTTTTCTTTTAAAATAAAAAATAAACAACTAAAACTGTATAAATAAAAATTTAAACCTTTTGGGAATTCTTTAAAAAATTCAAATTCTTTGATATTTACTCTAAACCTAACTTCATAATATTTGTTTATTGAAATTCTTTTGTAACCAGTGCCAGGTTTTATCAATGTTACATTATGTTTATATTTTGAGAAGCTTTCACACGTTTTTATAATCTGTAAGGAACTTGGTAATGGTGATGGAATAGATGAAAAAGTTACATAGTTAATTTTTTCCATAGTTTTTTAAATAAGTTTTTAATCTTTCAGAATAAATTATTTCTTTATTTTGGATCTATAGTCAAATTTTTAAAAAAATCACTGTTTTGAGATAGTTGATCAAATTTGCCTTGCTGTGTAATCTTACCTTTCTCAATTAATACTATATTATCACAATTCTTCACTGAGCTTAAACGATGTGTTATCAGAATTATAGTTTTTAGTTTTTTAAGTTCAAGAATTGAATTCATTACTTTTTGTTCTGTCAGATTATCAAGAGCATTAGTTGCTTCATCCATGATAAGAACTTGGGGATCATGATATAATGCTCTGGCAATACCTATACGCTGTTTTTGTCCACCAGATAACTTAACTCCACGCTCACCAACAATTGTTTGATATTTTAAGGGTAAATCACTATCTATAAAATCGTGTAAATGACTAATTTTTGCTACATTTATAATAGCCTTTTCATCAATTTTGTCATGATCTACACCAAATGCTATATTTGCTGCAATAGTGTCGTCTGATAAATATATTTGTTGAGGAACATATCCAATTGATCTTTGCCATGTCCTTCGATTATTTTTGTTAATTATTTTACCATCAATTTCGAGCTTCCCATCTTGAGCTTCTAGTAATCCTAAAATTATATCAATTAAAGTAGTTTTTCCAGAGCCTGTGGATCCTACTATTCCAATGAAGGATCTGGCAGGAATTTTTATATCAATGTTTTTAAGAAAAAATTGAGACTCGCTTGAGTATTTAAAGTTTATTTGTTTTAAACTAATTTCTTTTTTAATTTCAAAAATATCTTTACTTTCCTCTTCGCTCTGACCTGAAATTTCTACATTTATCAGCTCTTTATTTAAAGCCTCAAGAGGTGGGCCAATATAACGTAAAGTATTAATGTTCATATAGATCGCTTGTAATAAAGGTATTAATCGATAACCAGCAAGTGTATATAAAGCAAGCACTGGGATAACACTTATAAAATTATTACTTTTCACCATTAAATAAAGCACTAGTAGTAGCATCCCCCCAAAAACAACTGCTTCAATAGCAAAACGTGGTAACTGATTTAGAACAGAGAATAATGCTTCATATTTTGTTAATTTTTTGGTTTTATTAGAATATCTATCTAAATAAAATTTTTCTAATGTGCTGATTTTAATTTCTTTAATTGCTCCAAAAGCTTCATTTACTAATTGAAAACGATCTCGAACAATTTTAAGGCGCTCATCACCTAAAAATCTTAAATAACCTCTAATCAATAAATAAATTAAAAAATAAGTAGAACCAAGAGTTAAACCAACAGTTAATGCAAGTTTTGGATCAACAGCTATTAGTAAAGTTATCACCATAATACATACAACACTCTTAGCCATTATATCCATCATTGGTCTAATACCATTCGATACAACCATATTTACTTCTGAAAGAATATTTTTACCAAGATCAGCACTGTTGCGATCTAAAAACCAACCGTAAGATTGGGCTAAATATCCTTTAATAATTCGTCTTTCAATATTATACTTAGCTCTAGAAGAAAAATTAATTTGTAGATACGTTACTAAAGATTTCATTAGTAATGAAATAATTAATAATAAAAAAACTATTAATCCTGAAAATAAGAGAAACTGATTTTTATTTTCTACTCCTAAACTTTTAGAAACTTGAAAAATTTTATTAAGTTTTAAGTTATTTTCAATAACTTCTGGATCAACTAAAATTGCCATAAAAGGTAATATTGAGGCTATTCCTGCTAACTCTATGATCGATAAAATTATAGCAATACAAAAAATTAAAACTGCACGTTTTTTTTCTTTGAGTGATAAAAGAGATGAAAGTTTTTTTAAAATACCCATAAAATCTTACTTTTTAATTAAAATAATGTCTTTTTTTAAAAAGATAACCTTTAAATTTTTATATTTTGAATTCATGTTTTGAAAAATCCTAAATGTGTTAAGCACTTCTTGGGTGTCAAAATACGTAAATTTTTTTTCATTACCATAATTTTTATTCATTAAGGTAGATCTTAAATCTCTTAATTTGAATTTAACCATCAAAAAAAAATTATTATTAGCATATTCTAAATTTTTACTCTTATGCAATTTTAAAAGGGTTTCAGAAATAATCTTATATGCTGGTTTTTTTGATAATAAATTTGATGCATAGTATCTAATTTGTTTAAACTTATTTTTTTTCATTCGATCATTTTTACTAATTTCAGAGGAAATAGTTTTAAGACACTTTTTAAGAGTATTTGCTTTAGTAGAATATTTATTTGCCGCTTCTTTGCCATGAGTTGTTTTAAAGGGTACATAAGCTATTGTTGGTATTCCTCTGATAGAAGACTCGTACCCACCAGTACATCCAGAATGTACTACAATTTTTGAGTGATATATCCATTCAGATAAACTTCCTTTTTTACTAACAATCACATTTTTAAATTTTTCTAAAGATTTATAATTACTTATGGGGTCAGTGGGGTGCGGCCGAACAATAATCTTTAATTTAGTTAGCTTTGAAAGTTTTGATATTAATTCTAAAAATCTTTTATACATATTGTATCCATCTATTTTTTTTTTTATTACTGACTCTTTGCTCATCCCTCTTTTAAAATATTTGGATCTTTCTAAAAATTTTAATTTTTTATTAAACTCTTTTTTTGGTACTAAATAAGGAATATTAAGACTAAATAAAATACAATTAGAATACTCAAATTTTTTTGCTTTATAAAAAAAATTAAAATCTTTTCTCCAGAAGTCTAATCTAGGATTTCCGGAAAGAACAAGTTTTTTTTCAAATTTTTTATATTTTTTTTTTAAGTTATTGTAATCATATCTTCCCCATGTAAAAATTTTATCTACTAGATCAATACTTTTTTCTGAAAATCTCGTTTTTCGATAATCATAAAAATTATTATCTTTAGTTACTTTAATATTTAAAAGTCCAGATTCCTCATCAAGACTTGTAATAGAAAAATTTTTTTTTTTATAAAATAATAATTCTTTAATCTTTTTAGGAGCAGGAGTGTTAGATTTTTCTAGTATAACTCCAGGTGCAAAAAAATTTCTTAATAAATAAGGTTTTACTCTTCCAAAATAAACATTTGCTCCTTTTGAGGCACTCTCCATTCCAATCAACATTTTTGAAAAGAATTCTCTATTATAAATTTCGAGATACAAATATAAATTCATAGAAAAAATTAAGATTACTAATATTTATCCATTTAAGTTTTGATTTTTTTTTATGATAAACTCTGCAAATAAAAAGTCATTTTCTGTGTCAATATCTATCGACCGATCTATTGGCATTATGTAAGAATAAGTCTTGTCACTAAAATATTTTTTACTTTTGATTAATTCATAATTGAAAATAGAAATAGCTCCGTTGGGCAAATAACTCTCTTTGAGTTCTTGTCTATTTTTTAATTTAGGCTCAAAAATATGCTCAATTTTTCCATCTTTATCAACATACTTGTGCCACTCAATTGGGTGATGAGCCTTTGCATAGCTAATTACACTGTCGGCATTTTTTTTTTTAAAAAGCGATATAGCTCCTTCAATATCCTCTACTGTTCTTAAAGGTGAAGTGGGCTGAAGAACTATAAAATCATCAACTACATAATTAAATTCTTTTTTTAATCTATCAATAGTATAGATATAATTATCAATAGCTTTTGAACTATCCTCTGCTAAGTATCCTGGTCTCATAAAATGACTTTTAGCCCCATACTCAATAGCTATATTTTCTATCTCTTTTGAGTCAGTAGAAATTACTACATCTGTAATATATTTTGATTTTAAAGCTTCTTCAATAGTATATGCGATCATTGGTTTGCCATTTAAAGTTTTAATATTTTTTCCTGGCAAACCTTTTGAATTGCTGCGTGCTGGCACTAATGCCATCATATGTCAATATCCTCCCAGTTTAAGGTTTTATCTTTTTCTATTTTATTTTTTACTTTTTTTCCTAGTACTTCATAAAAACGATTTACAGGAATACCTGTGCCAGGTCTTTTGTAAGTTAAATTTTCTTCAGTTATAATTTCGCCTTTCTCAAGATCTTTTGCTGATGTTAAGCTTCTTCTAAATTTAAGTCTTTTATCTAACTCTTCTTGAGAAATATCCTTTCTATTATTTCCTAGAGATTTTTTAATTTCTTTTGCTCTTACACATAGCTCTCTCAATTCTTGTGGATCGACAGATATCTTATGATCCCATCCAGGCAATTTCTTATCTAATGTAAAATGTTTTTCAATTATTTCAGCGCCTAGGGCAATTGAAATAAGAGAAAATATCGTTCCAAGAGTGTGGTCGGAATGGCCTATTACTAAACTATATTTTTTTTTTAAGCTCCTCAATAAATTTTAATTGTAAAATTTCACTTTTGGGCGGATATATAGAAACACAATGTAATAATGCTGATTTATCTAAATAATTTTTATCTTTAATGTAATTTACGAATAAGTCTATTTCTTCACTAGATGCCATTCCACTAGATGCAATAAGAGGAAGCTTGGAATCTATAACTTTATTTATAAGATGAAAATTAATTAAATCCATTGATGCCATTTTGATAAATTTTAAATCAAGTTTTTTCACAAAATCGACACCGGCAGTCGTAAAAACAGAGGCTCCAACGTCAAGTTTGAGATCGTTTGCGAAATCTATCAAATATCTATAGTCATCTTTATTAAAATGATATTTGTTTATCTGATCAAATATATTGTGTAAATTATTTTTTTTATCTTTCCATGCGTTTACATTCTCTAAAACTACATTTCCACTATCTAGATCTACTACATAATCTTTAGTGCCAAGTTCAAATGGATCAATTTTAATTTGAAACTTCACACAATCAGCTCCACTTTTTTTAATTTCTTCGATCATCTTTTTTGCAAGTTCAATGTCACCATTGTGATTTGCACCTATTTCAGCAATTATGTAGGGTCTATTTTTTAGATGTTTCATATTAATTCTTGCCAATATAAATTTTTATAATTTGTCAATTTTTTTAAGTAATTTTTTTTGTTTTTGATAATTATACTTTTCTTTTTTTTCCAATTCTCTTCCAATTTATTAATTGTACTGCTTTTTGGAAAAAAAGATCTTAAATAGCTATAATGCAGGTCTCTTGATTTAATTCGTATATCGAGTCTTTCTTTGTTCCATTTTTTATATAAACCAATCTCATTATCATCGTGTTGTCGATAAAAGGTTAGTGATTTATCTAAGCTGTAAATCTTACTTGAAAAGCTTAGCACACTTATCACTTCCCAGTCTAATGAAAGAGAATTATCAGGAAATGGTAAAAGCATTTTTAATAAGTCAGTTTTATATAGTGTGTTCCCAAAACCTGAAATGTTTTTTTTATAAAAAAATTCTTTTTTATAATAGCCACTTCTAAGCTTTAAGGCATTATTTTTTATAATACTGGAATCAGATCTAATCGTAGTTAAATTATGAATAAGAATATCAAACTTCTTTACATTAATCATTTTTTTATAAAAATTTATTCGTTGCTCACTCATAAAATCATCGCTATCAATAAAACAAATATAGTCACAACCAAGATTTAAGGCTTTTTGGATTCCGAGAGCCTTTATTTCTCTTGGTGTTAAATTAGTTACAAATTCATACTCAACCTGACATCCTAGTTTATGGTTTAATAATTCTAGATTAAAATTATCACCAAATAATATAGCTACAAAATTGGTATCTGTTTGGTTTGCAATACTTTTCAAACATTCTTGATGAAAGCGTTTTGACTTTTCATAAAATGAGCTGATTAATGCCAATTTCATTCTATGGTTCCTTTATGGTAATTTATATTTAACATAGAGTTTAATTGTCCTCCGGTATTTATAACTATGCAATTTTTAAGAGGTTTGTTTTTAAGATATTGGGCTACTCTAATATTATATATTGGATCGGGATAAATACCATATTCCTTAAAAAAATTTAAACTTATGTTTCTTTGAGACAAATCGATTTGACCATATTTACCAGCAAAACTCTCATCAATCTCTATTAACTCTAATACTTTTTTGTCCACCATTTTATTAGACTCACTAATACAGGTGCTTCTATCTCTAGAGACTGAAATACCATAAACTTTAATATCAAGCTTCATATCATATATACTCTGGGCAATACCAAGAGCTGTTGTGCCTGTTCCAAAAGGTAAAATTAGATTTTTAAACTTCTTTAGTAAGACATTTGACTTAACTAACTCATTAAACCAATCTCTATAAGAATATAAACCCTCTATCGTATGCCCTCCACCATCTATCCAAAAAAAATTAGGATTTTTTTTTTTTTGATCTTCTATCTTTTCATATAAATTTTTTGTACCAATAAAATTTATATCAGCTCCAAAATCTTGAGCTAATTTAAGATGTGGATATTTGGATATATTTGAGTCCTCATTTACAATCAAAAGTTTAACTTTTTTCGATTTTTGAAAACCTATGAATGCTGTAGCTAAACAATGGCTCGAATATTTAGATCCAAATGTTAAAAATCCATCATATTCCTCTTTATTATCAACAATATATCTCAATTTTCTAATTTTATTTCCACCACAAAAATTAGAATTTAATGACTCGTCTATAATAATATTGGATTGGATCATTTTTTTTTAAGAATCCATAAATTATGTTTTGCAATTCCATTATTATTTGAGAGGTAATCAAAAGATTTACGTATTTGTTTAATTTGCAAACCACTTTTATTTATGCCGTGAATTATTTTTTTTTTTCTACCTATTGTTAACAAAGATGGAAAAATTGAAATAGTTTCTTTTGCTATAATATTTAAATTACAATTCACAAAAATTTTTTTTAATTCGGCATCATCGAAACATCTCAGCTCTAATGGTTTAGAACCAAAATATTCAATAAATCTATTGTGCTTAACAACATTTAGGAATTGTTTAATACCGTCAAAAATTAGTGCTTTTAGAGCGTTTCCTTCTTTATCTGGCTCAGTTTCAAGCAGCAATCCTCTAAGTTTTAAGCTTTTAATTACCTGACGCAGTGCCTTTTCATAGTTTTTATCAAGATAGTACAAAACTCCAATGCATAAAATAATATCAAAATAATTTTTAACAAATGGCATATCAAGAACACTGCCACATACAAGAGTAACGTTTTTAGTTTTACCCATCTTTTTTAAATTATTCTCTAATATTAGTAATGATTCAATATTTGAGTCAAATGCAATTATATTTTTAAATCCTAGTTCTAAAAGCAATAAAGTAAAACGTCCATCACCACAACCAGCATCTAAAACGGTCGATTGTTTGTTGTATGATTTAAGATATCTTTTAATTTTTTTTTTATAATATTGGGTCTCCCAAAAGGGAAGGCTAAAAGGAACTTTTTCTAAAATATTAATTTTGGATCCTTTAACTTTTTTGTGACTTTCAATAGATTTGTTCGAAATTATTGAAAATACATTTATATTACCTATTAATTTTGAAGGGTTTTTTTTAAACATTTATAGAATTTTTTTTAAATTTTTTTTCAAAAATTTCGATACCTTTCATTCCAATAAATTTCTTTTTACCATTTTTAAAATAAACTTTTTCTCCTTTATAAAGTTTTATAATAGCTTTTATATAATTAAATCCAACCTCGTGAGTGAATGGATAACCTCCTCCAAAGCGTGGATTAAAATCAATGAAATAAAGTTGGTTTCTCTTATTAATAATAAAATCTAAATCAAGATTGCCTACGTGTCTAAAGACTGAGCTGATTTTTTTTGCTATTTTTATAAATTTTTCATTATATACAATTTCTGCTTTGTCTGTTTCACCAGATCGCATTTCTATTTTTTTCTTAACACAACTATGCAAAAATTTACCACTGAAGTCGTTAAGTATATCCATGCCATATTCTTGTCCATCTATAAATTCTTGATATAAAAAACTTTTATCAAAATATGAAGGTACTTGTCTTTTTGATTTAAAAATATGAAAATTAATACTTCCACTCCCTTTAATTTTTTTTACGACTATTTTTTTTTTTGTTCTAATTTCATTTTTGTTATACCAAGTTTTTGGTACAAGGATTCCATTATCATTACAAATCTCATAGCATTTTTTTTTATGTAAAAAATTTAAAACGGTAATATAGTCTGATAAAATAATTGTAGTGTTAATAGATTTAAATTTTTCTCTATTCAAAGCTAATAAATGTAATTCATAATCCATAAGTGGAATAAGAATATTTATTTTGTTCTTCCTACATTCTTTTAATAATACTTCAATGTAATGTTCATTGTTTTTTTCTACTCTTGGAGTAATTATTTTATTTACTCTTTTATCTACCCAAAAACTAGAGGTGTTCTTAGATGTTTCAGATACAAAAACTTTAATGTCTTTATTATAATTATCTTTTAACTCAAACAAATACTTTACAAAATATGTTCGTCTTCCAGAATTTGTTAACAAAATATTCATCTTTTTATTAATATTTATTAAAATTAATCTTAAACAATGATTGTGGCTTTTTTTATTCCTTATTATTGTCCTAAATTCCTCAAATTATCTATCAAAACTTATAATTACAAAATTTTTTCCTAATTTTTTTTTAAAAAATATTTTTTCTATTATATATGTGTATATGTCTAATCATAAAATAAAAATTTTAAATAAGATAATTCATGGTATTTTGTTTTAACAATGGACAATCAAATAAAAAAAATAATTGAACGAGATAAAAATCTTGAAGTTTCTCTAAACAAAAATTTTAAATTTTTAGTAGATAGACTAAATAAGAATCAAATTAAGACTTGTTTTATTTTAAAAGGTAAAAAATTGGTTGGAACAATTACTGACGGAGATATCAGAAGATCAATCTTAAAAAATATTTCTAAAAAAACACCTATAAAAGAAATTATGAACAGAAATCCTGCCAAGATTTTTTATTCAGATAAAAATATAATTAGTAGATTAACTAAATTAGTTAAAAAAAAAAATATCTTTATTTTTCCTATTATTGATAATAAAAAAAATTATTTAGGGTTCATTAATTATAATAAAAAATACATTAACGTGAATTCAGTGCCTGGTATATTTGATGTTGTAATTATGGCTGGTGGATTTGGAAAAAGACTACGTCCATTAACTAACAACAAGCCCAAACCTTTAATTAAAGTAGATGGAAAACCTATTCTTCACAGAATTATATCAAAAATAGATAATATAAACGTAAATAAAATTTACGTTACTTTACATTATAAAAGTGATTCAATTTTAAAATTTTTAAAAAAAATTAATTCAAGAAAAATAATTCCTGTAGTTGAAAAAAAACCACAAGATACTTTTGGCTCTTTATTAAAAATTAAACACAAATTAAGTAAAAATATTTTAGTAATTAATAGTGATATAATAACTAACTTAGATACTAATAATTTATTTGAATTTCATGTTAAGAATGAAGCAGATCTTACGATTGGTGCAAAAAAAAATGAAACAAAAGTAAATTTTGGCGTGATTAAAACTAATGGTAAAAATATTAATAATATAGACGAAAAACCAATCTTAAATTACTGGATTAATACCGGTATATATTTTCTAAAAAAAAATTGTATTTTAAGCACCAAAAAAATAAAAATTAATGCAGTAGAATTTATTAATTCATTGATTAAAAAAAAATTTAAAGTGCTTCTTTATCCAATGTATGAAACATGGTTTGATATAGGTACACACGAACAACTAGAACTTGCAGACAAATTTTTGAAAAAACAGAAGAAAAGAATTAAAGGATAATTGTAATTAATAAATTTATTATATAGTTTTACTTATGAAATTAAATTTTGAAGACACAGGAAATTTTTTATAATTTTTTTTTATTAATTTTCTAATTCCATTAAGATTTTTTGCTAAAAGAATTTTTTTAAGGTATTGGTTTAATGATTTATCTAATTTCGGCATTTGAGTAAAAATTATTTTTTTATCTTTTAGGTCATAAAAAATTTTTTCATTAATAGAAAATAGTTCTTCATTTATTTTTTGTCCATGTGTGTCATGTTTGGTAAGCAGAATATTTATTTTATCACTTTTGGCTGACAAATCTTTTTTATTTTTCACAAATTTAATCTTAATTTTTAAAATTAATGCAATTTTTTTTACTAAATCTTTTATTGCTAAGTCTCGTCCAAGAGCTTTAGGGCTTGGAATTAAAATTTTATTATTATAACGATTTAAAAGAGCTTTCATACACAACGAGCTTGCCTCCTCATGAGTAATAAAATATCTCTTTATTTTATCTGGAACTCCAAACATCTTTCTTTGCATCAATCTCTCATATACATACTTTAATATACTTCCGTTAGAAAATGATACATTTGCAAATCTACTTGTCGATACAGATATATTGTTTTTAATACCAAAATTAATTAGATTTTTTTCCATTAAATTTTTTGAAACCCCCAAAATACTTTTTGGATTAACCGTTTTATCAGTTGATACGGAAAATACTTTTTTTAATTTGTTCTTTTTTTTTGGTAAAAAATTTATTGAATTTGTTTGAAACATATATTTAGTAGAGTAAAAATTTTCCTCACTACGCACATGTTTTACTGCTGAAAAATTAATTAATACATCAATCTTATTTTTTTTAAGAAAATCATCTAAATCTAAATTATTTATATCTAAGCATATATAATGTATTTTTTTCTGAAAATTTTTCGAAATAAAATTTCTATTTAAATCCGTTAGTTCATTTTCATTTTTGTCTATTAAGAATAAATTTTTAAATATATAAAAATTTTGAATCAAATCTTCAGAAAATTGAAAGCCTAATGAGCCGGCTGCTCCAAAAATTAAAATATTTTTATTTCTAAAGAAATTAAAGAGTTCACTAAAATCTTGTTTAGAAATTTTAAATCTGTTGTTTTTGCTAATTATTTTTTTTTCAATTTCTTTAATATTAAATTTTTCATTCATAAATTCTATCTTTTTAAATCAATTTAACTATTATTAACGCTACTGGGCAAAAGAAGCACTTTTTTATAAATTTCTTTTGATCCATCTAAATTCATTTTAGGATATTTTCTTAAATGTTTTAATGAACTCATCAAATTCCATACAGGTTTAACATTTACATTTTTCTTTATTAAAAATTTAATAACCCTATTTTTTTTTTTTTGGTATTTTTTTTCCAAAATTAACAAAACTAGCCAATAGTTACTTTTAGCAATAGTAGACCTATAAATTTTGCCAAATTTGTTGTAGCGAAATACCTTTTCATAAAACTTTAATAATTTTTTCTTTTTTATCAAAATTTTTTTCATTGTATCTAGTTGAGCCAAACCCAATGCAGCATTGATACTTGGCATTCTATAATTAAAGCCTATTTCATCATGTATATACTCATATTCATGTTTAACTTTAGAAGTAGTACCAAGTTTAAAAATTTTTTTAAAAAAATTTTTATTATTTGTGACTACTGCGCCCCCTCCACCAGTAGTTACTATTTTGTTTCCATTAAAGCTAAATATTCCAGCGTCTCCAAAAGTTCCTAATTTTCTATTCCTATATTTGCTTCCAAAAGCTCCTGCCGCATCTTCAATTAAAAAAAGGTTATATTTTTTTGCAATTTTTTTTAAATGCATAATATTTGAGGGTAATCCGTAAACATGTACACAAATAATTGCTTTAATTAAATTATTTGTAGTTTTGTTTTTTAGACATTTTGTTTGATCAAAAGTAAAATTTTTGTCTAAATAATTCTCCAGTTTGACAGTATCGATACCTAAATTTGTCTTTATATTTGAGTCAATAAAATGAGGGTTTGCGTTACAATATTTAATTGCATTAATTGTTCCTGCGAATGTAAGAGAAGGTACTAACACTTCATCACCCAAGCCAATCCCAAAACCTTTTAAAGCAAGATGTAAGGCTGAGGTACCAGAATTTGTTGCTAAGCAATAGTTGGTTTTACAATATTTTTTTATCTTTTCTTCAAATTTTAAAGTGTATTTGCCTCTTGATGATAATTCATTTTTTTTAATTGCTAAGTTTAAAAAACTAATAGTTTTTATATTTAAAGATGGTTCATTAACTTCAAGTTTTTTTTTACCCTTAACTTTTATAATTGATTCATATATATTTTTTTCTATTAGAGTTTCCATCATAAACCTCCATACTTACAAAAGTAATCTAAAAAACTTAGATAATAAGTTTTTTTATCAATTTTATTATAATTCTGAATTCTATTAAGTTTTAATATATCATCAGCTTGAAAATTAAAAGTTACTAATTTAATTTTGTTTTTTTCAAAAATAGAATGTGGATGGTAATTATCAGTATTTGGCTTAACAATAAATGTGTCTGCGTTAAAAAATTTGCAATACTCAATTAAAGTTAAATTGCTATCTTCTCTGGCATCCACTGATATCTCTGAAGCAACATAAACTTTTGTTTTAATTTTTAATAAATCAACTAATAATTTAATTATACATATATTAAATTGTGATAAATAATCCCAATTTTTAGAATAAACCTCAAACAGATCATTCTTTATAATATTAAAATTTTTAGATTTAGAATAAGCTTGAAAAATAGACTTCCAATGCTTCTCTCTCCAATTTTTAGTATTATCGATTTTTACTTCACAAATTTTTTGTCCAAATTTATGTAATACTGGGACTGTGAGACGAGTTAGTTGGTTGTTATTAACTATATAATTTCTATTATGAAAAGAGTTTTTTACAAATTGGACGTTGTCTAGAAATATAAAAATATCAGATTGTTTTATTCTTTCAAAATAAGGTAGCCATGGTAGATAAGATGGTTGAATGCTTGCTAGAACTTTTGACATTAATTGATTCTAATTTTTATTATCCTTAATATACGAGAATATTTTTTTTAGTGATTTATTTAAATCAGTGGAATTTTTGTTTAAATTCTGAATTTTTTTTAATAACTTAACATTTGAAGTATCTATTTCATTAAATTTATTTAAAATTTTAATTTTACTTTTTGATTTAAGTAATTTTACAATTTTTTTAGCAAGATATTTTGATGTAATTGCATTATTGCCCATGCAATAAAATGATCCACTTTTTTTTTTCTTTATCAATTTTAAACAACAATTTCCTACATCCTCTGAAAATGTGAAAACTTGTTTTCTGTTTCCATCTCCAAAAATTACCAGATCTTTATCATTAATAGCATTATCTAAAAAGTTTACAAATATAGTAGCTCTATTTAACAAATAGCCGTAAGGAGCAGATATTTTTAAAGTATTTAAAATAATCTTCTTTTTATTATCTTTTTCGTTATCAATGTATAAATCTGTAGATTTTTTGCTAAATAAATAAAAATTATATTCATCTTCTAAATTTTCATTTAAAGCAGACGTTGCGGATCCTGATATGTTAATGAAGTGAGGGATTTTATTTTTTTCTGAAATCTTTAATAATTTTATTACACTAAAATAGTTGGTATTTAAATAATCTAGTTTATTAAATTTTTTCCCTTTTTTAGATTTTGGTATTTTGGCAATACAGTTAATTACTGGAATTAAATTATTTTTTGTAAATTTATCAAATAAATGATGAGATTTTTTTGAATTAATATCAAAATTTTTTATATTCTTTACATTAGCTTTTTGAAAAGAAATTTTTTTTTTAAATGATGTCGTTATTACTTCAAATCCTTTTTCAAGAAAAAATTTGGTCACTCCGTGTCCAACAAGACTCGAGCCTCCTAAAACTAGTATTTTTTTCATTTTTTATAAATTTATAATCTCATTTTTTAAGTACTTAGAGATTCTTTTTGCATCAATTGCTGTCACACCATAATGAGTTGGTAAGTTTATAAGTTTTTTTATAGATTTTTCTGCTTCTGGTAATTTATATTTTGATGATGTTTTGAATACGAGTTGTTGATGACAAAGAGGTTCATACATCCATGTGATTCTAATTTTATATTTTTTGGAAAAAATATCTTGAAGTTTTTTTCTACTACCTTTTTTTATATAAAGTGGATATCGCCAATAAGTATTTAAAGATTGAGGGTATACTTTAAAAAGTTCTAAAAATTTACAATCTCTTAAATTTTCATAATAAATTTTTGCAATTTTATTTCTATGTTTAATAAATAAATCCAAATATTTAAGCTGGTTGTAAGCTAATAAACATTGAATTTCAGATAACCTAAAATTATTACCTGAATAAACAAATAAATTTTTTTTAGGATCTTTTCCGTGATTTAAAATTATCTTACATTTATCATATAATTTCTTATTATTTGTAGTAATAACTCCCCCTTCACCAGAGGTTAAAATTTTTGTTGAATAAAATGAAAACGTCGCAAGATCGCCGATAGATCCAATTTTGTGATTTTTTATCGAGGCTCCATGAGCATGCGATGCATCTTCTAATAAAAATAAATTTTTTTTTTTACAAAATTTTTTTATATCTAATACACTCTTTGGAATAATTCCAAACATATAAACATAAATAATACCAACTGTTTTTGATGAAATTTTTTTTTTTATACTATCTAGATCCACACACCCTGTATTTTTGTCTATATCACAAAAAACTGGAATACCTCCTGCTCTTATAACTGAATTAGCTGTAGCGATAAAAGTTTGAGTTGGTACTATAACTTCTTTATTTTTAATATTAAGAGATTCAAGTGCGATTTCTAAGGCTGTGCCGCCTGAATTAACCGCTGCTGAATATTTTGCCCCTGTTTTTTTACAAAATAAATCTTCAAATTTTTTTAAGAACAAGCCAGAACTTAATATGCCGTTATTTAAAGTTTTCCTAATGTCAGAATTTATTTTTTGTTTATTAAGAAAAAAAGGTTTTGCTCCAGGAATATTTTTCATTTATTAATATTATTAATATAGATATCAAAATTAAAAGGATATTAATTTTTTAAAAATTTTTTTCAGTGCATAAATCAAGCCAATTGAGCTATTAGTACTGGTCAGCTGCACGCATTACTGCGCTTCCACATCCAGCCTATC
>MDTG01362758.1_pt1 | contig 18156 bp, 19 predicted proteins | sample 811421 | NCBI WGS metagenome assembly MDTG01 (sample SAMN05326645, study PRJNA326480) | marine metagenome | isolation source: seawater | place: Pacific Ocean: South East | collected 2011 | reverse complement strand
AGTATAAAGAGTGCTATTGATTAATTAATCCTTTATTGTTAGAAAGCCCACCATGGAAGATTTCAAAGTAAAAGATATATCCCAAGCAGAATTTGGTCGTAAAGAAATTTCAATAGCTGAAAGTGAAATGCCAGGATTAATCGCACTAAGAGAAGAGTATTCTGGTAAATCACCTTTAAAAGGTGCTAAAATTATAGGCTGCTTACACATGACTATTCAAACAGCCGTTTTAATAGAAACACTTGTAGATTTAGGCGCTGAGGTAAGATGGTCTTCTTGTAACATTTTTTCAACTCAAGATCATGCTGCCGCAGCAATTGCAAAAGCAGGTATTCCTGTTTATGCATGGAAGGGAGAGACAGAGGAAGAATACCTTTGGTGTATTAAGCAAACAATAGTAGGGAAGAAGGATTGGAAACCAAATATGCTTTTAGATGATGGCGGAGATTTAACAGCTATAATGCATAATGAATATAAAGAATTACTTGAAAATGTAAAAGGAGTTTCAGAGGAAACAACAACAGGAATTAAAGCTTTGAATAAAATGGAAAAAGAAAAATCACTTTTACTTCCAGCAATTAATGTTAACGATTCTGTAACGAAATCAAAATTTGATAACTTATATGGATGTAGAGAAAGTTTAGTAGATGGAATAAGAAGAGCAACAGATGTGATGATGTCAGGAAAAATAGCAGTAGTAGCTGGTTTTGGTGATGTAGGAAAAGGTAGCGCTGCATCTTTAAGACAAAGCGGGGCAAGGGTTCTAGTTACAGAAGCTGATCCTATTTGTGCCTTGCAGGCAGCTATGGAAGGATATGAAGTAGTTTTAATGGAAGAAGCAATAAGTAAAGCAGATATTGTTGTAACAGCTACTGGCAACAAAGACATTGTTACAGCAGATCATATGAGAGATATGAAAGATAGAGCTATTTTGTGCAATATTGGGCATTTTGATAATGAAATTCAAGTTGAAGCTTTAAAAAATTATAAATGGACTGAAGTAAAACCTCAAGTACATGAAATAGAGCTACCAAGTAAGAAAAGAATTATTCTTTTAGCTGAGGGTAGGTTGGTAAATTTAGGTTGTGCTACAGGCCATCCAAGCTTTGTAATGAGTGCTTCATTCACAAATCAAGTAATTGCTCAGATAGAATTATGGAATAACCATAAAAATTACGAAAATAAAGTTTATGTTTTACCAAAACATTTGGATGAAAAAGTAGCAACTTTGCACCTCAAAAAAGTTGGAGCAAAATTAACAAAACTATCTAAAGAGCAAGCGGACTATATAAGTGTTGAAGTAGAGGGTCCTTTTAAACCTAATGCCTATCGCTACTAAAAGTGATAAAATAGATTTATCATCAGAGAGTAAAACAGAAAGATTAGCGAACAAGATTATAAAAAAAATAAATATCGGTAATATAATTTTTTTATATGGAGAAATGGGCGTTGGTAAAACTACATTTGTAAAATACATAGTAAATGGTTTTCAAAAAAGAAATAAACTAAGACTTACAGAAGTTACAAGTCCTACTTTTAATTTACTAAATGAGTATCAAATTAATGAAACTAAAATAAACCACTATGATTTATTTAGATTAAAAACTACTGCTGAATTAAAAAATTTAGAATTATTTACAGACAGTTCTACTTCTATAACATTAATTGAATGGCCACAAATAATTAAGAAAAAACCTAAAAATTTGATAGAATTAATTTTTGAATACGGAGATGATCATAAAAAAAGATATGCACAAATTAAAGGTTTAGATTTGTAATTAGTTGAATGAAAAATTTTGGAAATATAAAAAAAATCAGAGGAGATGCTTCTTTTAGAAAATTTTACAGAAAAAAAAAATAAAAATTTTAATTCAATAATTGTATTAGCAGACAAAGAAAAATATAAAAATCTTCTTATTTATGATGCTATCAATAAACTTTTAATTAAAAATAATATTTTAGCACCGATTTTACATAAAGAAAGTTATAAAAAAAATTATATTGAAATTCAGGATTTTGGTCATGACACCATTTTTAAAATTATCAAAAATAATAAGAACAAAAAACTGATCTATTTCAAAATGATAATTGATACTTTGGACAAAATGCAATCTATAAAAAAAAAGAAAATAAAAAATTTTCAAGAAAAAGTTTATGTAATTCCAAAATATAAAAATGAAACTCTTATAAAAGAGGCAAATTTATTTTGTGATTGGTATGTTAAAAAAAAACTTATTAAAAGTAAGCAAGTAATATTCATAAAAATTTATAAACAACTTATAAAAAATCTAACTTTAAATTTAAAACTAAAAAATGATGTTTTTGTTCACAGAGATTTTCATGTTTCAAATTTAATGTTGGTCAACAATCAAGTTGGAGTTATAGATAGTCAAGATGCTTTGATTGGAAATAAAGCTTACGATTTAGCATCTTTAATTGATGATGTTAGGCTGCCAACTTCTAAATTAATAAAAAATAAAATTTTCAATCTTTATTTACATAATAAAAAAAAAATAGACAAAAAAAAATTTCAAAATGATTTTGAAATATTATCAGTTTTAAGAAATTTAAAAATAATTGGAATATTTACTCGACTTGCTTATAGAGACAAGAAAAAAGATTATATCAAATTAATACCTCATGCTTGGTATTTAATTAATCTAAGGTTAAATCAAAATAAGATATTTTCGGAATTGAAGGAGCTTTTAAAAAAAAATTTTAAGGGAAAAATTAAATGAAAATTAATACTGCTTTAATATTGTGTGCGGGATTTGGTAAAAGATTAAACCCTTTAACACTTTCTAAGCCCAAACCATTAATAGAAGTTAATAAAACAACAATGTTAGAAAATTGTATTAATCTCATTTTAAAACTGGGAATAAAAAAAATATTACTTAATACGCATTATTTAAGTGAACAAATAAATGATTTTATAAAGACGAAAAATTATTCAATTGATATTCAGATTATTGAAGATGGGATTAATATTTTAAACACTGGTGGTGGAATATTAAATATGATTAAACACACTCAAGATGAAGATTTTTTGATATTTAATCCAGATACTCTTTGGAACACAGTCTATCATTCTGAAATAAACAAAATGCAAAATTATTATTTCAAAAATAATTTAAATAATCTTCTTTTAGTAGTAAAAAAAGACTTAAGTTTTGATGAAAAGCTTAAAGGAGATTTTAACCTAAAAAATAATTTCTTAAAAAGAGACGATCAAAATAATTTTATTTATATAGGATGCCAAATTTTAAATAAAAATTTATTTAAAAATCATAAATTAGAGAATTTTTCTGTTTCTGACATTTGGGATGAATTATTAAAAGATGAAAAATTAAATGGTTTTCAGAGTTTAAATAAATTTTATCATCTAACTAATTTAGAAATTCTTAAAAAACTAGAAGATTCTTAGCTCTCTCTTTATCAAGATACTCACAATTATTTATTGTTAGTTGCTTATCAAGTTCAATAACTAAGGGATTTCCTGTCGGTATTTCAAGTTTAGAAATTAGTTTGTTATCTAATTTAAACAAATGTTTACATAAGGCTCTTATAGAATTTCCGTGAGCTGAAATTAAAATATTTTTTTCTAATAATTTTTCTTTAATTTCTTTGTCGTAATATTCTAAAACTCTTTGATAAGTATCTTTTAATGATTCAGTATTTGGAATACATTTTTTTGGTAAATCTTTGTAAGTATTAATATTAATAGGGTGGAAGGGGCTTTCTTTACTTAATGGTTCAGGCCTTAAATCCCAAGATCTACGGAACTTAAGAATCATATCTTCACCAATTTTTTTACCCATTTCTATTTTGTTTAAACCTGTCAAGGCTCCGTAATGTCTTTCATTTAATTGCCATGCTTTCTTAAAATTTTTTTTATCGTTTAAAACTTCTTGTATTATTTTTAGAGTATTATTTGCTCTCAATTGTAGAGAGGAATAATAATAATCTATTTGTATATTTTTTTCTTTAATTAATTGGCCAGCTTTTTGGGCCTCTATTTTTCCCTGTTCTGTAAGGTCAATATCTACCCATCCAGTGAATTTTTTTTCAAGATTCCATAAGCTTTGTCCATGTCTAACTAATATTAAAAAACTCATATTGTTATTTCTAAAATATATTTATAAATAAAACTATAAAATTAAATGATAAAAATTTTTTCTAATTATAAAATAATTTTTTATATTTTTAACTTTTGTTTAGTTTTTTTATATCTTTTCCCAGGCAGTTTGCCTGGACTTGTAATTTATGGTGATAAAAGGATTCAACCGCAGATATCACCAGATTTTTTGATTTCTTCGAATCATTTTTATGTATTCATACTAATATCTATAATCGGTTTTCTCTCTTATTCCAAATTGGAACAAATAAAGTTTCTAATTATTTATTTGATTTTACTATCAGTAATTTTAGAGATTTTTCACTTAATTATACCTGAAAGGAGTTTTCAATGGTCAGATCTCTTTGGAAATTTATTGGGTGTAATTGTTGTAATTTTTATCAACGTACTTATAAATAAATATGGAGTTTTCAAAAAATAAATTAATAATTTTATTTTTTTTTTTATTAATTGGATGTTCTTCAATTCCTAAGAATACAGCAAATAGTTGTTCAATTTTTAATGAGAGATACTTTTGGTATAAACATACGAAAAAAGTCGAACAAAAATGGGGTACCCCAATATATATTCAGTTAGCGATAATAAAAATGGAGTCAAACTTTGATTGGTTAGCAAAACCAGACAGACAAAAAATTTTTAAGGTAATACCTTTTAAAAGACCATCTAGTTCATTTGGTTATTCTCAAGCAGTTAAGGGAACTTGGGAACAATATAAAAAAGAAACAGGAAATAAATTTGCAACTAGAGCAAGATTTAAAGATAGTGTAGATTTTATTGGTTGGTACACAAATAAAACAGAAACAATATTAAAAATTTCTAAAAAAGATGCTTTTAAACAATATTTGGCTTACCATGAAGGTTGGGGAAATTTTAAAAATTATAAAAAAAATAAAAAAGTGATTAAATATGCAAAGAAAGTGGAAAAACAATCAAATATTTATAAGAAACAGTTGAATAAATGTAAAAAAACTCTCAACAAAAATAAATATGTTATTTTTTAGATAATTCTTTTTTTAACTCAATATCCACAATATCAATCCTTTTGGTATTTTTTGCTAAAGCTAAATACATCGATGGAGTAACATATAAAGTAAAAAATGTTGAAATAATCATTCCACCCAAAATGGTAGACCCAACAGCAAGCCTTGAGGCTTCACCAGCACCTGGACCAATATTCCCAATAACTAAAGGCATCATTGCAATCATTGTACTTAGTGATGTCATAATGATAGGTCTAAATCTTACCGCACAAGCTTCTTTTACAGCTAATTCAATACTTTTTCCTGTGGTTCTTATTTGATTAGCGTAATCTACAATTAAAATACTATTTTTTGTTGAAATACCTATCAGTATGATTAGCGCTATTTGAGAAAAAATATTTACCGAACTGTTAAGAAATAAAATAAATACTAATCCACCAAAAATAGCTAATGGAACAGTTAAAATAATTATAAATGGGTGAACAAAAGAATTGAAAGTTGCTGCCATTACTAAATATGCAGTCAGTAAAGATAAGGCAAAAATTATAAATAATTCATTACTTGTTTCTTTAATTTCTTCAGATTTTCCTTTCCAGGTGATTTGATTTTCTGGAGCCAAATCGGTCATAATTTGTTCAAAGTATTTTATTGCTTCACTAAGAGTGTAACCCTCATTAATATTAGCAGATATTGTTACTGCTCTTTGCCTATTATATCTTGCAAGTTCTTTTGCTGAGCCTTCCTCTTTAAAATTAATCAGATTTGCTAAAGAAATTAGCTTTCCATTCGTATCTGAACGTACGAATATTTTTGATACTCCTTCTTTATTTCTTCTATCAGATAAATACTGCTGAACAATAATTGGGTATTCTTTACCTAATTTATTAAAAGTAGTTATTCTTTTTCCTCCATAAAGTGTTTCAAGTGTTTCACCAATTGATTTTGTTGTAACACCTAAGTCTTTTGCTTTATTCTTATTAATTATTAATTTCACCTCTGGTTTATTTCGATTATAATCAGAACCGACTCTTGAAAGGTTTTTATTTGATCTTAATTTTCGAATTACCTTTTTTTGTATTTCTTCAAGTTCTTCATAAGTCCTTCCATATACAACCATTTGCACTGGTTTGTTGTAATTAGATACTCTTATTGATTGTGGAGATATAGGAAAAGCTACTGCTTGAGGCAAAGTTACTATTTTTCCTATTGCTTCCCTTAAAATAACTTGTTGTCCTTTTTTTCGATTTTTCCAATCATCTAGTAAAGCGATGATGATAAAACTATTATATGAGTTAGCTGAATTTCCAAATCCAGGAACTCTCATTATAAATCTCGAATATGGACTATTCTCAGCTTGAAGAAGTGGAATCAGTCTTGCCTCCACCTTTTGAGCTTGTTTTTGAGTATATTCAAAAGAACTTCCTTCATCTGTTGAGCCAATAATCAAATATGCACCACGGTCCTCCATAGGCAATAGTTCTTTTTTTGAAAAATTAAATAATAATACAGATGTAACAATTATTAAAAATATAAAAAAACTTACAACTTTAGTTTTGTTTACAATATAATCTAAAGTATCTTTATAAAAGTTAGCAAAAATTAAGAAAATTTTTTCAAATTTTTGTAAAAAAACTTTTTTCGATTTTTTTTTATAAAGAAATTTACTGGCAAGCATTGGAGATAAAGTTAACGCTACAAAAGAAGACACAACTATTGAAAAAGATAGTGCAATTGCGGTTTCTCTAAATAAAGTTCCGGAAATTCCATCAATAAAAATTAATGGTAAAAAAACTGCAACTAAGATTAATGTTGTAGCTATGATAGCAAAAGAAATTTGTTTAGAGCCCTTGTAGGCTGCGATTAATGGAGACTCCCCATTTTCTATCCTTCTATAAATTGAATCTGTCATTATAACGGAGTCATCTGTTATTATTCCTATCGCTAAGATAAAACTTAAAAGGACAAAAATATTTATGGATAAACCAAATATATATAAACCTAAAAAAGAGGCTATTAAACTTACTGGAAGTGCAATAGCAGGCACTATAACAGCCTTTAAATTACCTAAAAATAAGTAGATTATTAAAACAACTAAAATGAATGCTATAATTAAAGTTTTATATACCTCTTCAATAGCAGCCTCCACATAGTTGGCTCTATTGAAAGAAACTCTCAAATCTAATTCTTCTGGCAAAGCTTTCTTAACTTGAATAATTTTTTTCTTAATATCATTTGACAACTCAACAGTTGATGCACCACTTCTTGCATAAATACCAATCCCAACAGTTTTTAAATTTATTTGGTCTTTAGTTTGAGCTTTAAAAAGAGTTTTTTCAGAAACTGGTCCAAATTCTATGTTAGCAACATCAGATAATAAAATAACTTTATTGCCAGTTTTTTTTATAGGAAGTTGCTTGATAGAATTAATATCATTATATGATTTATCTAAATTAATTGTTAAATCAATATTATCTGCTTCAAGAGTGCCAGCTGGAAGACTAATATTTTCTCCACGCATAGCAGTTTCGACTTCTTTAATCGTCAAATCATTAGCAGCAAGTCTTATAGGATCAATCCAAACCCTGATACTTAACTCTCTTAATCCACCAACTCTTATTCTACCAACATTTTTTACGCTTGAAAATTGATCAACCAAATATCTTTCTGCGTAATCGCCTAATTCAAGATCGCTCCAAGATGATGATGATAAAGACAACCACATTGTCGTTGTAAATCCTGCGGCTCTTTTTAAAATCTGAGGAGGATCAGACTCGGATGGTAAATTGTCGACAACCCTTGCAACTCTTTCTCTAATATCATTAGCAGCATTATCTAAATTAATACTAGTATCGAATTCTATATTAATCGTACTTCTTCCATTTTCAGATTTAGAGTCTATATTCTTTATTCCTTCAGCTCCTCCGATAACATCTTCAACAACTTGAGTTACTTCTTGATCTACTATTGTGGCTGCAGCAGATTTATAATCTACTTGAATCTGTACCACAGGTGGTTGTATACCATTTGGCAATTCTCTAACTGGTAATTTCCAAAAAACAAATAATCCAAAAACAATTAAGATTAGAGACATAACCCAAGATACAGTTGGTCTTTTTATACTTAATTCAGTTATAAACATTTATTTGTTGATAGGTTTTATTTTTCCGTTTGGTCTAACTTTTTTTAAACCCTCGGCTACAATAATATCTTCTATGGTTAAACCTGAAATGATTTCCACATGTTTGTCACCTCTTAGACCTGTTTTTACCAGAGTTTTATTGGCAATATTTTCACTGTTAATTTTGTAAACATAAGATTTATCCCCTTCAATCATTATGCTCGTATCGGGAACGCTTAAAGAGTCTCGTAAATTAAATTTGACTATGACTTCTAACAACGATCCAGAAATTAATTCTAGGTCGTCATTATTAATTTTTATTCGTGATAATAGGCTTCTAGTATCAGCATTAATTCTACTTGAAACGAAATCTATTTCACCTTTAAATACTTTGTTTTTATAGCTAGATATTGTTACCTCTACTGGTAATCCTTTTTTTATATAAGCTGAATAGTTTTCAGGAATTTTGATATCAGAATATATGATTGAATTGTCATCAAGAGTAATTATGAATATATTATTTGAAACAAGTATGTCTTCTGTAAGTCCCGTGTAACCCAGTACTCCACTGAACGGGGCTATTATATTTCCACTTTTTAATCTTATTAAAATATCACCTTTTTTGACAAATTCTTTTAATTTTAAATCTTCAAAAAGATCATCTTTTTTTATTTTAAATGTTTCAGATTTTTTTGAAATTGCAGTTCCAAAGGTTTCTATTTTTTCTGAAAATTCTTTTTCAATAACCTCAGTAACTATTATGCCAGGAGGAGGTATTTTGCTGAATTTTTTTTTAAAATGATTTCCAATCATAGTTCTTCCTATAATCACAATTGTAATTATGAGAAAAAACACCAATATTATAGAAATAGTTTTTGTAGATCTTTTCATATTTTATTTAAATTATGCCGTATTCAGCCCATGAGCCATCATAAATACATGGAAGATATTTATCATTTATTAAAGAATAAGCTAGTGCCAAAACACACGCAGTAACTCCGGAACCACATGAAAAAACTATATTTTTTTCATTTAAATTTTCTAAACAAGTTTTAAAAACTTTCATTAGCTCACTTCTTTTTTTAAATGTATTATCTTCATTCAAACAATAATTAAATGGAATACAGAAAGAATTTTCTATACAACCACTTCTAAGACCTTTTCTTGGTTCTGAAATTTTTCCCTCAAATCTTTCTTTGCTTCTTGCGTCTATTACTTTAAATTCTTTTTTGTAAATATTTTGATTAATAAAATCTTTATTTTTAACTAAATTCTTTTTTTCGGAACTTTTGTATTCAGATGTTTCTAAATCTATTGTTATGTGAGAAACTTTTCTTTTTTCCTTAGTCCATTTTTTTAGTCCACCATTGAGAACATGAATTAATTTAGGATCATGACCAAAATAAATAAAATTAAACCAACAACGACAAGAGCTAATTACTTCCGAATTATCATAAACAACTATTTCATCATTTTTTTTGATTCCCATTTTTGATACAATTTTTTCCCATTCATTTGCATTTACTAACATGTGAGGAAGATTTGTATTTTTTTTTGAATTATTATCTAAATCAAAAAAAACAGCATTTGGGATATGTTGATTTTCGAACTCGGCAAATCCATTTCTTTTGGTTTGTGGCATGTGCCATGAGCAATCAATTATTTTAACATTATTAAGATTTTTTTCTAACCATTCTGTTTCTACTAATGACATTTCACCTTTTTTCTAAATATTTTTGATGATACTCTTCGGCAGCACAATAATTTTTAAGTAATGAAATTTTAGTCACAACTTTATCTGACAATCGTTCATTTGTATCTTTTAATATTTTTTCAGCTATTTTTTTTTGATAATCATTAAGATAAAATATTTCACTTCTGTATTGAGTACCAAAATCAGGACCTTGAGAATTTAAAGTTGTTGGGTTATGGATTTGAAAAAAAATTTTTAAAATTTTTTCATATGATATAATTTTTTCATCAAAATCAAGCTTTACGACTTCTGCATGGTTTGTATTACCTGTGCAAACTTCTTTATAAGTTGTAGAGGCTGTGTCACCTCCACAATAACCAACTTCTGTTTTAATAATTCCCTCAATTTTACTAAATTTTATTTCTGGGCCCCAAAAACATCCAAGTGCTAGTACTGCAATTTCCATTGATTAAGATTTAAATTAATTTACAAATTATTCATATGCTCAGTAAAAATCAATTAGGTTTTTTATACATGTTTATGTCAATTTGTGCATTTTCTTTAATGGATGTAATAGTAAAGTGGTCCGTAGATTATCCAATTGGGCAAGTATTATTTTTTAGGGGTTTTTTTGGGATCATATTTTATTTTTTTATTATACCTAGAGATCGATTACAAAATTTTTACCAAACTCAAAGACCTGGATTACATTTTCTTAGATGTACATCTGGATTAATTGCATTAGTGGCAATTTTTATAGCCCTTAGAGAATTACCATTGGCGACAGTAGTAAGTATTTCTTTTGCAGCTCCAGTATTTACAACTATTTTTTCAATATTTTTATTGAGTGAAAAAGTTGGTATCTTCAGGTGGCTAGCTGTAGTTGTAGGATTTATTGGAATTTTAATTATTACCGAACCAGGAATTAGTGAGCTGAACGTTTATTATATTTTTCCAATAATTTTTTGTTTAGGACTTTCGTATGTTGCGATAACTATTAGACAGCTCTCAACAACAGAACCAGTATGGCTAATATCTTTTTATTTTTCGTTATCTATCACATTGTTAAGTTTTTTTACAATTCCTCAGGGATGGATTATGCCAAATTTAAATCATTTAGCTCTATTGTCATTAATTGGTATTTTTGGGGGAGTTGCCAATTTATGGTTAAGCCAATCATACAAATATTCTGAAGTTTCGTTAGTAACTCCTTTAAAATATTTAGCATTAGTTTTTGCAATCATATTTGGATATTTTATTTGGGATGAAATTCCCACTATTAAAACACTAATTGGTGCTTTTTTAGTAATTATTTCGACATTGATAATTTTCAGAAGAGAAATTTATAAAAAAAAAATTATTACCTCAAAAGCTTTAAATGACTAAAGTTCCTAAATATTGGAACAAAGCAAAAAAGCATTTATCTAAGAATGATAAAATAATGTGTAGATTAATTAAAAGTTATCAGGGTCCATCTGAAACAGTTTTAACATCAAGAAAAGATATTTTTTTTTCATTGTGCAAAAGTATAATAGGCCAACAAATTAGTGTTGCAGCTGCTGACTCAGTTTTTTTGAAATTTAAAAAGAAATGTAATAATAAAATTAATCCTAAGAAAGTATTAAAATTAAGTTTTTCTCAGATTAAAAATTGTGGTTTAAGCCGCCAAAAAGTAATTGGTATAAAAAGTTTAGCAAAAAAAATTATAGACAAGTCTTTTCAACCAAATTTGATATCTGGTATGACTGATGCAGACGCAATTATTTATTTATCAAAATTAAAACAAATTGGAAAATGGTCTGCAGAAATGATTTTACTATTTACCTACAACAGACCCAATATTTGGCCAATACAAGATATTGGACTCTTAAGAGCTATTTCAAAAAACTATAAAAAAAAATACTTGCCTCCTGAAAAATTTGTTAGTTCTTTACAGAAAAAATTTTCTCCTTATTGTTCTGTTGCTACATGGTATTTATGGAGAAGTATAGATCCTGAACCAATTCAATACTAAGACCCTTCAATTATTTGATGATGTCTTATCACATCGTTTTTTAATATTTGATGAGCAGATTGATATTCAGCAGAATAAAAAAATTTTTTAGCTTGTTCAAACGTAGAAAATTCTATTACAACTGTTCTTACAAAATTATTTCCCTCTGTGGTAATTTTTTCCCCTCCTCTGATTAAAAATTTTCCACCATATTTATCAACTGCTTCCCTTGCTTTTTTGGCATAATCTTTAAGATTGGTTTGATTCCCAATATTCTCATAAACACATACGATATAGCCCCTCATAATTAATCAACCCACTCTCTAAATTTTTCTATATTATCTTGAATATAAGAGGGGAGTTTTTTAATATCAAATTTTTCTAATGTTTTTCTGGATTTGTCTCCAAATTTCTTTGTAGTTTTATCACTAAACATATCATAAATGGTTTTATTTTCTGAAATTAATTTATTTATTTTATCTATTCCTAATTCCTCAACTTCATAATCTCGATGATGCAAATAGGATTTTAGTTTAAGCTCTATTGACACAGAATTTTTTAAATTTGAAAAGTGCCAACCGCCATTTTCAACATAATATTTATCTATATATCTTGAGTTTGAAAAAAGAGTATCAATTCTATAAAATGGATATTTCTTACTTTTAATATTTCTAAGCCACTGAGGATTAATAAGATATTTTTTCTTACAAGCTTTTGTACCGTACCATTTAAAATTTGGTAAAAATCGATTTAACTTATAATAAAAAATATTTTGCTCAAACATCAAAATTTTATTTTTTATATTATGAAGATCTATATTTTCTAAATTAGGAATTTCGTCTACGTCAGAAATAAGAACTAAATCGTCATCAGATGATCTTTCTAATCCTTTACTAATAAAGTTTCTCTGGTCATTTTCTCTTGAGTGTGCATTAAAAATAAGTTTATAAGATTTTATATCCTCGTTATCACTAGGGTTTATTTTTTGTAATTGATCAAAATTTTCATCGTGAATTATGTAAATTATTTTGTCTTTAAATTTAGAAAATTTATTTATATCAAATTTTAGCTTTCTCTTGTTTCCATTATGAAACTTATTACTTTCTACAATAACAAAATAGTCAACGAAATCGTTTAAAATATTTAATCTTATTTCCAATAACATTTCTTCATCATAGAACATAAAACAATCAAAAATTTTCATAAATTTATTTTTACTTTTAATTGTTTATATAATAAAAACTTTCATGGCTGAGAAGTTAATTATATCGTTTGATGAATATACAAAGATAGTTGAAAAATTAGCTGTAGAAATCCACAAAAAATATACACCCACTGTACTAGTTGGTATAATGAGAGGTGCAGCACCAATTATTGACATTCTATCAAGAATATTAAAACTTCCAATTGCTTATATAGTTATTCAGAGTTATTCAGGTAAAGGAATGGAGGACAAACAAGGGCAATTAATGTTCGCAAGAGAAATTAGTTCCTTAGCGAAAGATGAAGATTTTAATAAAGTTTTACTAATAGATGATTTATCTGACACAGGACTGACTTTAAATAAAAGTATAGAGTGGTTAAAAAATTATGGGCCAACTAAAAAATATATAAAAGAGGTCAAAACAGCATGTTTATGGAAAAAAAAATCATCAAAATTTGAACCAGACTTTTGTCCAGTAAGGTTAGACTCAGATCCTTGGATTGTTCAACCCACAGAACATTATGAAGAGTTATCTATTGATGAAATTATCAAAAAAAATTAATAGGGCCAGTTGTTACTAGCCCTATTAAATTAATAATCAAGCGACTGCAAAACTAACAACACTTAGTACTGCAATTACCCATATAGCAGGTGAGGTTTTTGAAAACTTACCAGTAAATATTTTTATCAAAGCATAAGATACAAATGCCAAAGCTATACCATTGCTAATACTGTATGTTAAAGGCATTGCAATCATTGCAAGTATAGCAGGGGCAGACTCTGAAATATCATTCCATTCTATATCTGTAATATTTCGTATGAAAAGAACTGATACAAAAAGTAATGCAGCACCATCAATTTGCTTAGGAAGACTTGTTGCTAAAGGCGCAAAAAATATACAGGCTAAAAATAAAATTCCTATAACAAGTGAAGTCATTCCAGTTTTTCCACCGGCTTTAACACCAGCTCCAGACTCTACATAACTTGTAACAGTCGTGGTCCCCATCATTGCACCAGCAACTGTGCTAACGCTATCTGATAACATCGCTTTGTTGATATCATGCACTTTTCCATCTTTCCCAACTTTACCAGCAACATTTGCTACTGAGGTTAAAGTGCCGGCAGTATCAAAGAAGTCAATAAATAGTAATGTAAAAATTACAGTTGACATTCCAGCAGTCATTGCAGCAGAAAGATCAAATTCAAACAAATAGGTCATTGGTGGCGGTGAGCTTGCAATACCGTTAAATTTTGCAAGACCAGTGGCCCATGCAATAATGCTAAATAATAAAATTCCTATTATAATATTACCTTTAACATTCATTTTTTCTAAAACAATTATTGCTATAAATGTTGCGCATCCCAACAGAACTAATGGATCACTCAGGTTTCCAAGCTGAACTAAAGTTACTGGATTATCAACAACAACTTCCATTATCTGTAGTCCAATAATTGCTAAAAATAATCCTATACCAGCTCCAATCCCTAATTTTAAACTTTTTGGAATTGAATTTATTAACCAAGCTCTAATTGGAGTTAATGATATTATTAAAAACAATACCCCAGCGACTAATACAGCGCCTAATGCTTCTTGTGGTGTGTAACCCATACCCGCACAAACCCCAAAAGCTACAAATGCATTTATTCCCATACCTGGCGCTAAACCTATTGGCCAAGTTTTTCCATAAAATGCCATTATAAAACATGCTAATGCTGTAGCTAAGATTGTAGCTGTATAAACAGCGCCGAAATCAAAAAAACCTTTTTCAGGTCCGGCAAACTCCCCTGACAATATAAAAGGATTTAAAAACATTATGTAAGCCATAGTTAAGAACGTAGTTGTTCCGGCGATCACTTCAGTTTTAAAATCAGTTTTGTGTTTCTTATAATCAAAATATTTATCTAACATTTTTCCTCCTTAAAATGTTGGTATTTGATTCCTTCTTAAAATACTCTTTAAAATTGAGGTTTATTAACAAAATTCAACTCAAAGGTTTATATTTAAGCCATAATTTAGTTGATAATATTAAAAGATGAAAAATTTAAAAATAATCTTAATGTTATTAGTGATAATTATTCCTAGCACTGGATGTGAAAGTATTAAGAAAAAAACTAATTCAATATTAGACGAAGAAAATAAGAATTTATCTTCATTTATAAATAAATCAGAGGAAAATTTGAGAATTTCTTTAGGAGAACCGGACTCTCAAACAATGACAGATGAAGGTTATCATATTTTATTTTATAAAAACAAAAAATTTGGGATTAGTTGTGAAAGAAGATTTGAAATAGACGAGAGTGGAACTGTTATTGGGTTTTCTTCTAAAGGATGTTTTTAGGCTACTTACGGAGATTTTGTCCCCGTAAGTAAGGTTGAAATATTATCTTATTTCAATAAGTTTTTTCTTTTTATGCTCTGGAACAATTCTTTCACAAGATATTGTTAGAAGACCATCTTTGAGTTGAGCAGCATTTACTTTTACATCATCAGCAATAGTGAATGATCTTGCAAACTGCCTTTGAGAAATACCTTTATGAATTATTTCACCATCATTATTTTTGTCCTCAGATTTGTTAACTTGTTTTGTTCTTACAGTTAACAGATTATCTTCAAACTCAACTTCAACATCTTTTTTATTGAATCCAGCTAGTGCAACTTCTATTGCGTAGTTGTCTTTACCGGTCTTTCTAATGTTGTATGGTGGGTAGTTTGATTGCATGGTTAACGAACCATTTCCCAACATATTTTCAAACTGATCAAACATATCGTCAAATCCGATTGAAAAAGGTTTTAAAGAGTTAAATATTGAAATATCCTTACTAGTCATAATATCCTCCTTTGTTAAGCAAGTTTATTTTATAAGTCCCATTAGGCGACTTATTAAAAATATGTAGTAATTAAGTTTTTTTTTTCAAGTCTAATAAATTAGATTTTTTTGGAAATTTTCAAAGCAAAAGCATAATCAAGAGATATTTCTTCGATTGCACTATCTCTTCCAGATTTACCACCATGACCAGCATTCATTTCTGTTTTCAAAAGTAATAAATTATTATCAGTCTTAAAATCTCTAAGTTTAGCTGTAAATTTTGCTGGTTCGTCAAATAATACCCTGTTGTCACTTAAACTAGTAGTAATAAATATATGAGGGTAACTCATTTTTTTTATATTGTTGTATGGCGCATATGAAAAAATGTAATCAAAATGATCTTTATTATCTTTTGCATTACCAAATTCATCAAATTCACCTACTGTTAATGGCAACGAGTGATCAAGATTAGTCGTTAAAGAATCTACAAATGGTACAGCCATAATAATTCCTAAAAATAATTCTGGAGATTGGTTTACTACCGCGCCCATTAATAGACCACCAGCAGACCCACCCATACCAATTATTTTGCCTTTTGATGTGTATCTATTCTGAATAAGATATTTTGCTGCATAGATATAATCTATGAATGTATTTTTTTTATTAGTAAGCTTTCCCTCTTTCCACCATTTCATACCTTTCTCCATACCACCCCTTATATGTGCAGTTGCCCAAATTATATCTCTATTTAAAAGACTAAATTTTGATGAAGAAAAACTTGGATACATGGAATTTCCATAAGAACCATAACCATACAACAATAAATTTGCAGACCCATCTAACTTTGTTTTCTTATGCCTTGTAATTGTTAAAGGTACCAATCTTCCATCATGAGACTCAAACTCAAATCTTTCAACAATATAATCTTCCGAATTATGTCCCGACGGTATTTCTTGTTCTTTGACTAATTTTTTAGTTTTATCTAAAAGATTATACGAGTAAACTCTGGGAGGTGTCTTTGGAGAAGAATATCCAATATAAACTTCATCTGTATTTTTGTCCCTTTGTTTAAAAGAAATATTTGGTACATAAACTTTTTCATCACAAAAAATTAATTCCTCTTCTATTCCAGTTGAGATATTTTTCACAAATAATTTATCCAATGCATTTGAAGTTTCAGAGCGCACTATCCAATTCTTTAAAAATATACACCCACCAATTAAAACTTCATCTTTTGGTGCAATAAATGGTTTCCATTCTTGATCATCCAAACTATGAGATACATCTATCTTAAAATCTTCAGCATCTTTATTTGTATGATTATAAAATTTATCATTCCATGAATTTACTGAATATATAATTCCTTTTTCTCTTTTCTTTATTAGTTTAGGTTCTGGTATAGCCTCATCAATTTGGAAATAATATTGTTCAGAGGTATTATGATCAGAAGTTGTAATAAAATAATATTTTTCATCTGAACTTAAAGCAATGCTAACTGTAAAAGCTTCACTTTTTTCCTCGAAAATTAAATCATCAGAGTTATTATTGTTTCCAATTTCGTGTCTATAAATTTTTCTTGCTCGATGATTTTTGTCTAATTTTGAATAAAAAATATATTTATCATCCAAACTGAAAGTAATACTTCCTGAGGTTTCACTTATTTCTTTTGTTACAATTTTATTGCTGAGTATGTCTCTAATAAAGATAGTGTAATATTCAGATCCTTTAATATCAAGAGAGTATGCTAAATATTTATCATTATGGCTCACCTCTAAATCGCCAACACCAAAATATTCTACACCAAGTTTTTCTTTTTCTTTGTCTCCATTCCAAATCTCCTCAATTTCATCGGTAGATATTTTTTTTCTAAGTTTGATTGAGTAATTTCCTTCAGTGGTAGTTTTAGTCCAATATTCGTAGGTATGATCTTTGTATGGAAGAGACTCATCGTCAAGTTTGATTCTTCCTTTGATCTCGTTAAATAACTTTTTTTGTAAATCCTTAGTATTTTTTAAATGATGTTCTGTATAATTATTTTCCTGAATTAAATATTCTTTAACCTCAGGGTCTAATTTATTTTTATTTTTTAAAACATCTAAAATATTTTTTTGATGTATCCAGCTATAATTGTCTTCCCAGGTGGTATTGTGACAAGATTTTATTTCTGGTTTTTTTCTAAGTTGTGGTACTTTCATAAAAAAGAAAAAATATATGAATATAATAATT
>MDTG01117113.1_pt1 | contig 18156 bp, 15 predicted proteins | sample 811421 | NCBI WGS metagenome assembly MDTG01 (sample SAMN05326645, study PRJNA326480) | marine metagenome | isolation source: seawater | place: Pacific Ocean: South East | collected 2011 | reverse complement strand
CTAGCAGCAAATGGTACAGCAGGGATGGTTATGGCTAATACTCAGCTGGCAACCTCGGCTGCCGTACTGTCTTGGGTTTTTACTGAGTGGGTAACTAGGGGCAAACCTACCATGCTTGGTGGGGCTTCTGGAGCTATTGCTGGACTAGTTGCCATAACACCCGCTTGTGGATCGGTGGGCCCCATGGGCGCAATAATCCTAGGTCTAGTTGCTGGAGTTGCCTGTCTATGGGCATGCGCTAGCCTAAAAAGAATGTTTGGTTACGATGACTCGCTTGATGTTTTCGGTGTGCATGGAGTTGGAGGAATCATTGGCGCTATAGGCACCGGGATCCTAATGGCCCCGGAGTTTGGTGGAGTTGGCTATGAGGAAAGCGTTGGAATGGCTGATCAAACTGTGACCCAAATTATAGCCGTACTGGTTACCGTCATCTGGACAGGGACGCTCAGCATAATACTATTTAAGCTGGTAGATACAATAGTGGGCCTTCGCGTATCAGAGGATGATGAGCGAGAGGGCTTGGATCAAACTACTCACGGAGAAACTTCTTATAACACTTAATGTAAGAAATTTACTCGAACAAAAACCCGTTAGAACCCTTAGACCTGGTATAAGGGTTCTATCTTGGCTTGGGAGATTTAGTGATTACCATTTTTACTCCTCTAAGTTAATTGCTATTTATAAGGCGCCTGTTGGGCGCCTTTTTTTCGCATTAAAACATCGAACAACTTTTACTAAATCCCCGATCCCTTTGCTATAATCAAGGGTCAGCAATCTCGAAATTCTTAATCCAACAACAAAGACCTAAATTATTTCAATGAATATAGCGTTTATTATTGACCCCATAGAAACCTTAAATATCAAGAAGGATTCTTCTATTGCCATGATGTTGGCTGCTCAAGATAAGGGGCATCAAATATACGCTATTAATTCGTCTGATATTAAGCTCAATGATCAACAAATTTTAGCCACCGCCAATCAGATTTCTATAAGCGCAAAGCAAGAGAAGTGGTATCAAGTAGTGTCCTCAAAAACTGTGCCTCTTAATACTTTTGATGCCGTTTTGATGAGAAAAGACCCCCCTGTTGATACTGAATATTTTTATATTACTTACCTATTAGAGCTTGCCGAAAAAAACGGTGCAAATATTTTAAATAAACCTTTGGCCATACGGAATAACAATGAAAAGCTTGCGATAGTTAATCATCCCGCATTTATTGCGCCAACCCTAGTTACTAAAGACTTTGCTAGCCTGAAACAATTTGTTCAATCGCACCAAGAAGTAGTATTGAAACCCCTGGATGGGATGGGGGGCTCTTCAGTGTTTAAGGTATCCCAAAATGACCCTAATCTTAATGTAATAATTGAGACGATAACCCAAAATCAAAATCGAACAATTATGGCGCAAAGGTTTATACCGGAAATTATCAAGGGTGATAAACGCGTATTATTGGTCAATGGCAAGCCTATCCCTTATTCGCTCGCCAGAATTCCCCAGAAAGGTGAAATTCGAGGAAACCTCGCAGTAGGAGGCACCGGCATTGCAATGCCCCTTACTGAGAGAGAGCTAGAAATAGCGAATAGCATAGGGCCCATTTTATCCAAACAAGGATTATTTATTGTTGGTTTAGATATTATTGGTGATTATCTTACCGAGATTAATGTGACAAGCCCGACTTGTATGCAAGAAATTAGCAACCAAACTGATTGCAATGTAGCAAACACAGTTATAGATGCCCTGGAAAAAAACGAAGAATCTTCGGAAAGAAAATTTGGCTCCTAATGAACGTAAAAAAAGACATTTCCATAGGTATCTTACTAGTAACTCACGATACCCTGGGGGAGAGCCTGATCCAAATAGCCACTCACATAATGGGAAAAAGACCTCAATCGATTGAATTCTTAGGTGTAAAGGAAAACTCTGACATTGAAGTATTGTTGTGTAAAAGCATGGCACTTCTCGAAGATGTTAATCATGGTAAAGGTGCAGTTATACTTACTGATATAGTCGGGGCCACGCCCTTTAACATTACAAAAAAGCTGATAATCAATAAAAAAATAGAGGGGGTAAGCGGGGTTAACCTGCCTATGCTTTTAAAAGCGATAACCTATCGCTCGTTACCTTTGGAATTGTTGATTGACAAAATAATATCGGAAACATCCTCAGGTATTGTAAAAATCGTTAATAGTTGACTACTTGTATGAAAACCAAAGAAATAAAAATAAGCAATAGGCTGGGACTACACGCAAGGCCATCAGCGAAAGTTACGCAACTAGCTGGGAAATTTGAAAGTGAGGTCTGGTTGAGCAAAGCCGGGCAACGGGTTAATGCTAAAAGCATCATGGGTGTGATGATGCTGGCGGCAGCCGAAGGGGAAGTTGTGTTAATTGAGACAAACGGAATAGATGAAGAAGAAGCTCTTGTTTCACTTACTACTCTGATAGAAAATAGATTTGACGAAAAAGAATGATTCTTTGAGATTTTTTTATAGGCATATACAAGAATGAGTTTTACAATTCATGGGGTTGGAATTTCGGATGGCATTTCAATAGGCAAGGCCCACCTTATATCTCATGCTTATTCAGATGTTGCGCATTATGAAATTGAAAAATCTCAGGTGGCAGATGAACATAGGCGTTTTGATAATGCCATAAACAAGGCTCGGGAGGAGCTTACCTCTCTTGAAAAACAAATACCAGAGGGATCCCCCACCGAGTTTCAAGGGTTTGTAAATCTGCATAAACTTATTCTCGATGACCCTATTTTAGCTGAATCTCCCAAGGTGCAAATTTCTAAACTAGGATGTAATGCCGAATGGGCTTTGAAACTACAGCTTGAGAAGCTTTTGGATCAATTTCTGGAAATCAAAGACAACTATCTTCGTGAGAGAAAAAACGACATTATTCAAGTTGTTGAAAGAGTTCTTCGAATACTATTTGGAGAAAACCAAAAGGCCAATTTTGATTTTGACAATGAAAACATTATTGTCGTTGCTCACGACATATCGCCGGCAGAAGTAGTTGAATTTAGGGATCAAAATTTCTCTGCCTTTATAACTGATGTTGGCGGCACAACCTCCCACACAGCCATTATAGCTAGAAGTCTAAATGTTCCCTCAATTGTAGCCCTTCACAATGCCAGCCAACTTATAAGGGAAGGCGATCAACTAATAATTGATGGAACCAATGGAGTTGTTCTTATCTCCCCCCCTGACAACATTATAAGAGAATTTCAATATAGACAGGAGGAAGCTCAAAAAAAACAAGAAGCCTTAAAGAAGATCAAGAAAAAAGCCAGTGTCACCAAAGATGGCATAAAAATTAATCTTTTTGCAAACATTGAACTGCCCGGAGATATTGACCAAGCCAAACAGCATGGAGCAGAGGGAATAGGCTTGTATCGCACCGAATTTTTGTATCTTGGAAGGCAAAATCTTCCAACGGAAGAAGAACAGTTCCAAAACTATAAAAAAGCCTTATTAGAACTGGATGGCCGGCCATTGATAATTAGAACCTTCGACCTTGGGGCTGATAAACATACCGAACAAACCAGTCACCCATCGGGACCTAATCCGGCTTTAGGTCTTCGTGCTATAAGGCTGTGCTTAGCAGAACCGCAAATGTTTCGAGATCAACTTAAGGCAATCTATAGAGCCTCAGTCTATGGCAACGTTAAAATTCTCATACCCATGTTATCTGCCGTTAACGAGATAACTCAAACTCTCAGACTTATAGAAACAATAAAAATTGATCTCCAAAAAGAAAAAATTGCTTTTGATCAAAACCTTGAAATAGGCGCCATGATCGAAGTTCCGGCAGCGGCCATTTCATTAGAATTTTTCGCTAAATATTTTGATTTTTTTTCTGTCGGAACTAATGATTTAATTCAATACACCCTCGCTATTGATCGTAGCGACGATACAGTAGCTCACTTATATAATCCACATCATCCGGCAATAATCTACCTTCTGGATAATATAATAGAAACCGCCACCCGGAATCAAAAACCTGTTTCGATATGCGGTGAAATGGCAGGTGACCCTCATTTGGTTAGACTTTTACTCGGTTTGGGGATAACAAACTTTTCCATGCACCCCGCAAATTTACTGCAAATCAAAGACATCATTATATCAAGTGATGTATCTAAGATATCGCCATTAGTAAAAAACCTCAAAATGGAGAACCCAACAAATCATAATCATTTGTTAGAAATAATAAACCAGCTATAAGACACCAAGTTTTGCCAAAATATACCTGAATGAATTGGGTTCCAAAAACAACAAAACAACACTTTATGCTATCGCAAACACATGCAAATAACTACAACTCAACTTGCTTCTTATTTAAAAAAAAATCTACCTAGAGTCTTAGTGGTTTACGGGGAAGAGGCATTTCTACAGATTGAAGCCTGCCAAAAAATCAAACGTGCAGCTTACGAGAGGGGCTATAAGGAAAGAAAATTAATGTTCGCTGATCAAGGCTTTAACTGGGATGAAGTTGAGCTGGCCACCTCTAACCTCTCATTATTTTCATCCCAGCAACTATTAGATATACGCATACCGACGGGCAAGCCCGGAGCAGTCGGAGCGAAGGCGCTTCAAAAACTAGGAGATTCAGACCTTACAAATGTAATTGTTTTAATATCTATCCCATCTTTTGATCGGCAGATTAAAAACAGTAAATGGTTTGATCATCTTGATAGAAAATCTCTAATGATTCATGCGCAGCGAATTGGCAAATTGGAACTTCCCAAATGGATTCATCAAAAACTAAAATCCCAGAATCAGCAAGCGAACATAGAGACCATTGATTTTATTATAGATAAAGTAGAAGGGAACCTTATGGCGGCTTCACAAGAAATCCAAAAACTAAGCTTATTGCTACCCCAAGGCCCTCTAAACCTAAAACTCGTAGAGGAAGCCCTACGGGATGTATCTCGACATGATATTTCAGATATTGGTGTTGCTTTACTGACAAAAAATCGGCATAAGTTCGTTAAAGTAATGCGAGGCCTAGAATTTGAGGGAACTAGCCCTCCCTTAATACTCTGGGCGATCACTCAAGAAATACGAACTATTTTCTCTGTAATGACTAAAGTAAACATGGGCGTAACCGTAGCCGAAGCACTGCGCATTTCCAGGTGCTGGGGCTTCCGTAAGCAAACGATTCCTAGCATCGTTACCACGCTAAATAGACCAGAAATTACTCAAATGATGAAAGACTGCCATGAAGTCGATTTGGTCATTAAAGGCCTTTCAAAAAAGAACCCTTGGGATTCGTTAATCAACTTGGGGTTACATATAATTGATGTTTTGGACAAGAAGTCCTTATCTTCAGCAGCATAATTATTTAAACTAAGAGAACTATGAATATATCTAGTTACATAAAAAATGTATGTGCCGACGCAAAAAAAGCATCAGGAATTTTAGCTATTGCCACCTCCGAGGAAAAAAATAAGGCCCTGACTACTATTTCTGAGATCATTCAACGCAACTGCCAAACAATACTTAATGCAAATAGGAAAGACCTGGATAAGGCATCAAAGAATCAACTAGATGGGGCCATGGTTGATCGACTGACCCTAACTGAAAAAACTATTTCTACAATAACACAAGGTATTCGGGAGATTACCAAATTAGCCGACCCTGTCGCTGAAATCAGCCCCATACAAGCCAGACCCTCCGGGATTGGTGTTGCTCAGATGAGAGTCCCCATTGGGGTAATCGGGATCATATACGAATCACGTCCTAACGTGACGGCGGATGCGGCTAGCCTTTGCCTAAAGTCTGGGAACGCTGTAATCCTAAGGGGAGGGAGTGAATCATTTTTTTCAAACCAAGCAATCGGCAAATGTATTACAGAAGGTCTAGATAAAACTGGATTACCTCCTGAAGCAATCCAATTGATAGCTACTACCAACAGGGATGCTGTCGGGGAACTCCTCAAACAAGAAGAGCAGGTTGATTTGATTATACCAAGAGGGGGCAAGAATTTGATACGTAGAGTATCAGAAGAGTCCAAAATTCCCGTGCTCAAACACTTAGATGGGATTTGCCACGTCTATATTGATAAAAAAGCTAATCACTCCAAAGCAATTGCCATAGCAGTAAATGCAAAAACCCAAAGGTATGGCACCTGCAATACTATGGAAACCCTACTAATTCATTCAGACTGTGCTCCCACCATACTTCCTAAAATATCAAAAATACTCAGAGAAGAAAAAGTTGAGCTTCGCGCAGACCACAAAGCCAGAATAATTATCCCAGAAGCAAAAATTGCAAGTAAAGAGGATTGGAAAACCGAGTATTTGGGACCTACTCTGTCAGTTGGCATAGTTGAAAGCGTCGAGGATGCTATCCTTCACATTGCAAAATATGGTTCAAATCACACTGACTGTATTGTCACAGAAGATAAAACAACCGCAAATAAATTTCTCCGGCAAGTTGACTCGAGTTCGGTTATGCTGAACACATCAACCCGGTTTGCAGATGGGTTTGAATATGGGCTGGGAGCGGAGATAGGAATTTCCACCGACAAACTACACGCCCGGGGTCCCGTTGGTCTGGAAGGTTTAACTTCCCTAAAATGGGTTGTTTATGGCGACGGTCATACTAGAACTTAAATAGGTAAATTTGTAGAATGAGCAAAAAAATCGCAATTAAGGTTCCAGATATTGGAGAGTTCGAGAATATCCCAGTAATTGAGGTCTTAGTTAAAATTGGCGACACAGTAAAAAAAGAAGATTCCCTGGTCGTACTAGAGTCAGATAAAGCAACCATGGAAGTGCCTTCACCAGAAGCTGGAAAAATAACGAAAATTATCTTAAAACCAAACGATAGAGTTTCAGCAGGAGATACTATTTTAATTGTAAATTCGGAAGAACAAAAACCAGAGGTGAATACAGGTGGTGAAAATTCTTTACCAAAAACTTTACCTAATCAAAATGAAAAGCATTCAAGCGATCTTCACGTAGATGTTTTGGTTTTGGGTTCAGGTCCCGGAGGTTATACGGCAGGCTTTAGAGCAGCGGACCTTGGTAAAAAAGTGCTAATAGTTGAGCGTTACGATGCTTTGGGGGGAGTATGTCTAAATGTCGGTTGTATTCCATCTAAGGCTCTCCTTCATGCCACTAAAGTGATTTCCGAGGCCAAGGAGGCTAAGGAAATGGGAGTGTCATTTGGTGATCCAAAAATAGATATTGAAAAGCTAGGGCGATGGACCGGTGATACCGTAAACAAGCTAACTTCCGGCCTGGAGATGCTGGCCAAAAAGCGAAAGGTTAATATCCTGCATGGAACCGGAACCTTTAATAGCCCGCATACGATTGTTGTTAACACACTATCAGGCTCAAAGCTCATATCGTTTGATAACGCAATTATTGCGGCTGGGTCGGCTTCTAATAAAATACCCGATTTCCCTAATGGCGACCCCAGGATGCTGGATTCAACGGATGCCCTAAGAATTTCAGATATTCCAAAAGACCTACTAATAATCGGTGGTGGGATTATTGGTCTAGAAATGGCTTCTGTTTATCACGGGTTAGGATCAAAAGTCACAATTGCCGAACTTACAGATGGACTCATTCCCGAAGCAGACCGAGATCTAGTTAGACCTTTACATAAAATAATTGAGAAGCGCTACGAATCAATTCTATTAAATACAAAAGTTACAAATATTCTAGGAACGAAAAAACATCTAGAAGTCACCTTGCGACATTCTGAGGACGAGATAATCAAGACATTCGATAAGGTCTTAGTCGCGGTAGGACGACACCCCAATGGGAAAAAAATTGGAGCCGATCTTGCTGGCGTTAATGTTAATGAAAAAGGGTTCATCGACGTTGATAGCCAGATGCGAACCAATGTGCCCCATATTTTTGCCATCGGTGATATTGTTGGAGGACCAATGTTGGCTCATAAAGCTAGCCATGAAGGAAAACTATGTGCCGAAATTATAGCTGGATCTAGCAAGTCTAGGTTTGATGCTTTAGGTATCCCATCTGTAGCATACACAGACCCTGAATTGGCTTGGGTGGGCTTAACTGAAAAGACAGCGATCCAGGAAAAAATAAATATTGAAAAAGTTATTTTTCCATGGGCTGCTAGCGGAAGAGCACAAGCCACAGGAAGACCTGAAGGGCTTACCAAATTAATTTTTGAAAAGAAGAGCAGAAAATTGCTAGGAGCGGGTATTGTTGGCATAAATGCGGGAGAATTAATATCAGAAACAACACTAGGAATCGAAATGGGGGCTGATTCGGAGGATATTGGATTGACAATTCACCCTCACCCCACTTTGTCAGAGACCATTCTTTTTTCAGCTGAAATTGCCGAGAAATCAATCACCGATTTATATATTTCCTCATGATACTACTTTAACGATTCAGTCATGGTTTTTGAAACACCAGAAAATTTTCATCCATCCAATGAACCTAAGAATCCCTCCAAGGAGGCGCTATTTTTTCTTATAAAGGGGAATGAGGTTGCCACGATATCTACTGATGAGACTATTAACATTCCTTACTTTAAACAAATAGAAAATACAGACATGAATCTCATTAGTCAGCACTTCCTTGGAATGTTAGGTAAGACCCCTTGTTATACCGGTGAAGTGGCTCCCGAAAATACGATTTCTTCCAAAATTCATTGGTTTGGGCTTAGGGCATTATTTGGCAGGTTGGACGACTCAATATTTTCTTTAGCAGGCCGATCACTCCAGATTATAGACTGGGATAGAAGTAATTTATTCTGTGGTCGATGCGGCGAAAACACTATATTAGGGGAGAAAGAAAAGGTTCGACTGTGTCCAAAATGCCAACAGCGGCACTACCCCAAAATATCTCCAGCAGTTATGGCACTTGTGGGGCGCGGAAAAGATTTTTTGCTGGCCAGGTCACCTCACTTTCCGCCAGGAATGTTTTCGGCTCTGGCAGGATTCACTGAGCCCGGAGAAACTCTGGAACAGACTATTCACAGAGAAGTTTTGGAAGAAGTGGGAATTAAGGTGGGGAATATTCGTTACTTTTCAAGCCAACCATGGCCTTTCCCCCATTCAATGATGATCGCGTTTCACTGCGACTATGAGTCGGGCAATATTTCCTGTGCCCCGGATGAAATAGAAGATGCTCGGTGGTTCAGTTCGAAAAACCTACCTAGCAGACTACCAGGTAAGATTAGTATTGCTCGAAGCCTTCTGGATTCGAAATTACGTAATAAAGAGAGGTAAAAATGAAAAGTATTTTCATCAAAGTGTCCCTCCTGATATTGATTTTCTCGGCAAATGTTGTTTACGCCAAATATGTAGTAATCGGACACACTAAATCTTCGGATGCAAAAGCTACTGCTGAGGTAATTAAGCAAGTTTTCGAACGAAAAGGGTTCAATGTGGCAACAAAAAGTGGTCCGGCTGAACTTATGTTTGATATGTTGGTGGACAAAGAAATTGATTTTCTAGTCGGTGGGTGGCTATCTACAACCCATAAAACTTATTGGGAAAAAAATAAGGAGAACTTGATCAAAATTGGCATCATATATGAAAAAGCTGGGTACCATCTCGCTGTTCCCAGTTATATTTCGAGAGAACATGTTGAAACAATATCTGACCTTCTTAAACAAAACGTAAAAGATAGAATAAATAACAATATAGCTGTCTCCAAAACTGATGCGGAAATGTTATACCAATCCGCTAGCACGCTGAATAAATACAGCCTTGATAAAGATGGTTTTTTGATAAACTCTTTATCCCAAACTGAACTTATGGAATTCATTACCTCCAACTCGAAAGAAGAAAAATGGTTTGTTTTGGGATTACGGCGGCCAAGTTATTTAACCAAATTAACAAGCCTCAGAATACTCCATGACCCTAAATCAATATATGTCGGTAACGCTGATGTGCATTTGATAGCCAACCAAAAGTCCTGGAACTACATTAAAAAACCTATGCAGGAAGTCCTCAAAAAAATTGAGCTATCTGTGAAGTCCATAGAGGAACTTGATTATGCTATCAATGTCCGAAAAATGTCAGTTCACGATGCGGCTAGACGGTGGTTAGGATCTCGTCCCTATACTGTGGAATATTGGTTAGAACCCGATTTGGATTGATGTCACGAAAATTTTACAGCATCGTCAAATTGCTCTATTTCTTCTGCGGAGAAGCCTAACTCCTCCAGAATAATCTCAGTATGTTCTCCCTGTTTTGGGGCAGGAATATCCTCAGATACTTGGTAATCAGACATTTTGAATGGCGCTGAAAACTGAAGAGACCGGCCTGATACTGGATGGTCGGTAGCGAATATCATTCCCCTGTTTTCGATTTGTGGGTCATTCACCGCTTCGTCCAAAGAAATAATAGGAGTAACACAACAATCTTCTTGCTCAAAAACTTTTTTCCAATGAGCCTGAGCCTCGGCAGCAAAAACTTTACTCAATTCCTTTTTTCCCATTTCAAAATCGGCTGAATCATTTTCCCAATGATGGTTCTTAAGGTGTGGCCGATCGATCACATCACACAAATTATCCCAAAATTTTCTTTCCAAAGCCCCAACAGCGACATACTTGTGGTCCTTTGTTTTATATACACCGTAACAGGGAACCTTTCCGGACAGCAAATCAGCCCCCCTCTCTCCCGCGCTTCCTTTGGCAACCAGACTGCCGAGTGCCTGATAGTTATGTGAAATCACAGCATCAGTCATAGAAACATCGATGTGCCGGCCCCTACCTGTGCGTTGGGCTTCGAGAAGAACTGCTAAAATTGACATGGCGGGAACCAAAGCACCACCTAAAATGTCACCAATTTGAATATTAGCTAACGCCGGCGGCCCGCCACTAATACCAATCTGATCTAGAACCCCTGCATAACCAATGTAGTTTATGTCATGTCCAGCTTTATATTTGTAAGGACCATTTTGCCCATAACCACTAATTGAGCAGTACACGATCCGCGGATTAATTAGACTACAACTTTGATAGTCGAACCCCAATCTATCCATCACCCCTGGTCGAAAACCTTCAATAACAACATCAGCGGTTTTTAAGAGTCTCTCAAATATTTGTTTTCCTGCTTTTTTCTTTAAATCAACGGACATACTTTTTTTATTGCGGTTAATCGCAATGAAAACGGGGGCCAATCTACCTGTTGGAACGCCCAGGCCTCGCGCATAATCTCCCGCTCCCGTGTCTTCAACCTTAATAACATCCGCACCGAAGTCAGCCAAGTGTAGAGTGCAAACTGGTCCGGGCAACAAGCGGGTAAGGTCAAGCACACGAATACCTTTAAGAGGTTTATCTCTCATTAAAAATCACTTGGTTTTTATCCCTCTAAAATATTTTGGATGGCGACTCCTAATCATTTCACTATCTTCCGCCCATGCATGACAAGTGTTTAATAGGCGAGGTTTAGTTTCTTTAGTTCCTGCCTCTTCTTGCTTGATATTCTTAGGATATATTGTTTGGAATGCTGTGGTTGCGATAGGGCCCAGGAGTTCTACCAAATGTGTACAACCCTGAGTTCCCCCCAGCTTTTGTTTAACTCTTTTTTTAAACCCTGGACCTATAACTTCTCCCGCAAGCTTATCGAAATTAACTTCTACAGCCTTACAAATATTGTAAGGGCTCCAGACTATTGCTGCCTCACTCGCTTTTATAGTCAAATCACCATCAACCGTTAGACGCAAAAACATTTCATGCACAGGCTCACCAGGCTCCATAGGTCCTCTATCAAAATCTTCTAGTCTATATGTTTTACTATCCGTTAAGTGGCCTTCAATATCATAGTACCCATCATGTCTTTCATAACCGAAACATCGGACTGTTCTCTTGTGCATCAAGCGACGCTCAGCAGGAAAACTCAATTTATTAACCATGGTTTTTTTCTAATTGTTTTTGGACTTTGACAAACTGAGCAGTGCTCTCCCTGCCTTGGAACTATTTGGCCTTTCCAGTACATTACACACGTAATCTCCTACACCTAAGAGTTTATCAAAATCAATTCCCGTTTCAATATTCATTCCGTCCAACATGAACAACACATCTTCCGTGGCCACGTTACCACTCGCCCCATCCCCGGCAAAGGGGCAGCCCCCAAGCCCAGCAACCGAGCAATCAAATGTACTTACCCCATATTCAAGTGAAGTCAAAATATTGGCTAACGCCTGCCCGTAGGTATCATGAAAATGACCAGCTATTTGGCTTACCTCAATATTCTTCGCTACTAAATCTAATAGTTGTTTGGTCTTAGTCGGAGTGCCAATACCAATAGTATCTCCCAGTGATACTTCATAGCACCCCATATCCATTAATGCCTTCCCCACATCTGCGACTTTTTCAGGACGGACTTCTCCTTCAACGGGACACCCCAAAACAACAGAAATATATCCCCGCACTTTAATACCTTGGGAAATAGCTTTGTGAACTATTGGTTTGAATTTTTGCAAAGAATCAGCTACCGAACAATTAATATTTCGGTATGAAAAACCCTCAGTCGCAGCGCCAAAAATCGCTATCTCATCAGCTCTAGCTTCAATTGCCTCCTCAAGGCCCCTCAAGTTTGGCACGAGGACAGGGTAAGAGATTGAGGATTTTTTCTCAATTGAGTTTAAAACATCAACTGTATTTGCCATTTGGGGTACCCATTTCGGCGACACAAAGCTTCCTGCTTCAATAACACTAAAGCCACATGCACTCAACTGGTTTATAAGAGATACTCTAAGTTCTATAGATACATTTTTAGGTTCATTTTGCAGCCCATCTCGAGGACCAACTTCAACTAGCTTTACCTTTTCTGGATAGACCATTAAGACTTTTCCAATGCAATTAAATCTATTCCTTCTTCAACTTTATCTCCGACCTTAAAATATATTTCAGAGACCCGGCCGTTAAACGGGGACACTATTTCATGCTCCATCTTCATTGCCTCAACAATCATAAGCACCTCGCCTTTCGCTACCACACTAGCCCCATCCACCAATATATCAACAATCACGCCAGGAAGAGGAGACTTTAAACCACCTGATGACAAAAGTGAAAAATTATTTTTAAAAACTCGCTTCTGCAATCGACATAATCTTCCCTGCAAGAGCACCGTTACTGATTCATCATCTTCAAAAATCTTTCCTGAAAAAATTTGGTTACCATCTTTCCACAACCTTATGTCTCCATCTGCAACAAAGTGAGAAAAACTCATAGAAAATTCATCAAGATTAGCAACCAATCCGCCGCCGCTATCCATAATAAGTGATATCTCCATCCATTTGTCACAGAACGCATATGAAAATAACTCTTCCCTTTTACCGGTCAAGCTCCAGCCAGTCTTAGCACCCCAGGGAGAACTTTTATCGTTATCCGATCTGTTTCCCTCTGTATTATTATGGAACCCAATATATTGGTAGAGCGCAGAAATGACCAACGCCCCAAACAAGGTTTCTTTCGGAAAAACAATCAAATCATCAATGTTGTCATCAATATAACCAGTAGTTATCACATGATCAGGCCTAGAGCCCAGAAGTTTTTTCTTAGCCAGCAAATTTTGGAGAAAAGATAAGTTAGTATCAATCCCAATCAAACAAAAAGAAGATAACGCCTCTCTTAACGCATCTATGGCGCTATCAGCATCTTTTTCCTTGACCACTATTTTAGCGATCATGGCATCGTAGTTTACGCCGACCTCATCTCCCTCCCGTACCCCAATCTCTAGCCGGGCGTTGGTCATTCCCTTATATTGTTTTATTTGCGATACCCTACCTGCTGTTGGTAAAAACTGTCTCTCTGGTATTTCCGCATAGACCCTTGCCTCAATGGAATGTCCTGTCTTCTTTACATCTGATTGCTTCAACGGGAGAGGCTCCCCGTTGGCTATACGAATTTGCCATTCAACCAAATCTAAGTTGGTGATCTCCTCAGTTACCGGATGCTCAACTTGCAAACGTGTATTCATCTCCATAAAAAAGAATTCACCATTATCTAGGAGTATAAACTCCACTGTGCCGGCTCCCACATATTCAACTATTTTCCCAACACTAACTGCTGCCGCCCCAATTTTACCTCTTAGTTCCTCTGAGACCCCAAGTGCCGGAGCCTCCTCAATAACTTTTTGATGTTTTCTTTGTAAAGAACAATCCCTTTCAAACAAATGAATCACATCCCCATGTTTATCACCAAAGATTTGAACCTCGATGTGCCTAGCGTTAGTTAGATACTTTTCTAAAATAACGTGATCACTTCCAAACCCAGACAAAGCCTCTCGCCTTGCTGATTCAAGTACGGAATAAAATTCATCTTTATTTTTCACCAATCTAAGGCCTCTGCCACCCCCCCCAGCCGCTGCTTTGATTAAAACAGGAAACCCTATTTTCTTTGCCTCCTCAAATAAATGTTCATTTGACATGTTATCGGAGTGATAGCCGGGAATGATTGGAACATTTGATCCCTCTAAAAATTTCTTGGCCTCGTTTTTCATTCCCATCAAGCGGATTGTTGATGGTGATGGCCCTATAAAAACAATATCTTTTTTTTCGCAGGCTTTTGCAAATTCAGCGTTCTCTGACAGAAAACCATAACCCGGGTGAACAGCGTCAGCACCACTCTCTAGAGCTACATCTATAATTCTGTCAACGCTTAGATAGGAATCTTGAGCACGAGCTGATCCAATATAAAAAGCCGACTGACAAGCGTCGACATGCAATGAGTTTTTATCAGCTTCCGAAAAAACCCCGACACTCTCAATCCCCATTTTTTTTGCTGTCTGAGCAACTCTTACGGCTATTTCCCCTCGGTTAGCTATAAGGATCTTTTTGAACACCGCCTATTCCTTAATGAGCCATGCAGGTGCTCTTTTTTCAAGAAAGGAATTTATCCCCTCTCTCCCTTCATTACTTGCTCTTACCTCAGCGATACTCCTAGCTGTATCGTATGCTAAGTTTTCTGTAAATGATTTTCCAACAAAAGAGTGCAGCAACTGTTTCGTGGCCCTTAAAGAATTAGGGCCGCCCTGTATAAGACAACTCAGCACCTCATCAACCTTTTCATCAAGTTTATCTGAAGGTGCAATTTCATGGACCAAGCCTATTCTGTAAGCCTCGGCCGCGCTAAACCGCTCTCCAGTAAGCATGTATCGGTGAGCCGCTCTCTGCCCCATAGCAGCATTAACATAGGGACCTATAGTTGCTGGTATTAAGCCCAGCCTAACCTCCGAAAGACAAAACTCTGCATCAAAAGATGCCAAAGCTATATCACAAGCAGTCAAAATACCCATCCCACCAGCGATAGCATGCCCATGTACTCGAGCAAGAGTTGGTTTTTTAGTCATGTGCAAATGCAGCAATAGCATAGCTAGTTTCTTGGAATCAGCCAAATTTTGTTCATAATCAAAAGTGGCCATCTTTTTCATGTGATTTAAATCTGCCCCGGCACAAAAGCATTTGCCTCGACCTCCTATAACAATCGCGCGGACGGAATCATCATTTTCCATTAGGTCTAGTGAGTTATCCAACTCCATGATCATCTCGTCATTAAAAGCGTTACGTAACGACGGGCGATTTAACCAAATAATTCCTATACCTTTTTGAAGGTCCACTTCTAGGGTCTTATAATCACTCATTTTTTTACCATGCGATAGAATTACATTCGAAAAACACCATATTTTGTCTCTTTCAAAGGAGCATTACAGGTAGCTGATATACCCAACCCCAGGACCATCCTGGTATCCTTGGGGTCTATAACTCCATCATCCCAAAGTCGAGCCGTTGAGTACAATGGTTTTCCCTGAGTCTCATACTGCTCCAGGATAGGTTTTTTTATACTATCCTCTTGGTTTTTTGTAAGTGGAGCTCCTTTTTGTCTAGCCTGATCACTTTTAATTTGAGTTAAAACACCAGCGGCCTGATCACCTCCCATTATCGAAATCCTTGCATTTGGCCACATCCATAAAAATCTAGGACTATATGCCCGACCACACATACCATAATTTCCCGCCCCAAAGCTCCCACCCACAATAACCGTGAACTTTGGTACTTGTGCACAAGCCACAGCCCTAACCATCTTGGCACCATCCTTAGCTATTCCCGATGCCTCATACTTTCGACCCACCATGAAACCCATGATGTTCTGCAAAAAAATTAGAGGGACACCTCGTTGGGTGCAAATTTCTATGAAATGGGACGCCTTCAATGATGATTCCGAAAAAAGTATCCCGTTATTAGCGATAATTCCGACTGGGTATCCCATTAAATGGGCAAAACCTGTGACCAATGTTGGTCCATATAATGGCTTAAATTCATCAAACTCACTACCATCAACAATTCGAGCAATAATCTCTCGCGAGTCATAAGGCTGGCGCAAGTCCCGGGGCACCACACCATAAAGCTCCTCCGGATCATAGTGGGGGGCTACCGACTTTTTACAGGTTAGTGTTAAAACTTTTGTATAATTTGTATTCGATATTATTCTACGGACTATATCTAAAGCGTGATAGTCATCACTAGCCAAGTGATCAGCGACACCTGAAGTCTGAGTATGCAAATCACCTCCCCCTAGCTCCTCCGCCGTTACCTCTTCACCAGTGGCGGCCTTTACCAAAGGGGGTCCGCCTAGAAAAATAGTGCCTTGGTTTTTCACTATCACTGTTTCATCAGCCATGGCGGGAACATAAGCCCCACCAGCTGTGCATGAACCCATGACACAAGCGATTTGGGGAATACCCTCTGCAGACATTTTCGCCATATTAAAAAAAATACGGCCAAAATGTTCTTTGTCAGGGAAAATTTGGTCTTGACTAGGAAGATTTCCACCGCCTGAATCAACAAGATAAATACAGGGAAGCTTGTTTTCAATAGCCACCTCTTGAGCCCTGAGGTGCTTCTTTACAGTCATTGGATAATAACTTCCACCTTTGACAGTTGCATCATTTATCACAATAACGCACTCTCGACCGGACACCCTGCCTATTCCCGAAATTATTCCTGCCGACGGAACTGAGTCATCGTACATCCCCCAAGCAGCAAGCTGAGATAACTCAAGAAAAGGAGAACCTCGGTCAAGCAAATAGCCTAACCTCACTCTGGGCAACAATTTGCCTCGCGCTTTATGCTTATCTCGGGCTTTCTTACTACCCCCCTCAGAAACAGTCTGCGATTCTTTTGACAAATCAGCCACCAAGTCAATCATACTTTTTTTATTGGCATTGTAATCCGCCGATTGCTTGTTTAGCTGGGACTTTATTAATGACATGTCAACTTATCAACTCAACTGCTATAGCTGTAGCCTCTCCGCCCCCGATGCATAGACTAGCCACCCCTTTCGTTCCTCCATTTTTTCTGAGAGCAGACAGTAATGTCACAATGATCCGTGCCCCGGAAGCTCCCACTGGATGTCCCAAGGCACAAGCCCCCCCGTGAATATTGACTCTGTCGCGAGAAAGTCCGAATTCTTTCATTGCAGCCATGGTAACAACTGCAAAAGCTTCATTAATCTCGAATAAATCGGGATCCATTGATGTCCATCCTGTTTTTGAAAATAGTTTCTTGATGGCTCCTACTGGTGCAGTTGTAAATAGGCCTGGTTCCTGCGAGTGAGTTGCATGACCCAGAATTTTGGCGAGTGGCTGAACACCCATAGCCTCTGCTGTAGCTTGCCGCATCATAACCAAGGCAGCTGCTCCATCCGATATAGAACTAGAGTTTGCAGCCGTGACCGTACCACCCTCCCTAAATGCTGGTTTTAAATGAGGAATCTTCTGCAGATCCGCCTTGAAAGGTAGCTCATCAGCCTCGATAAACCGCTGATCCTTGCCAACCTTGATTGCTACAGGAATAGTCTCCCAAGCAAAGCTTCCATCTTCGTTAGCCTTTTTTGCTCTCTCTAGAGAAGAAATTGCAAAATCATCTTGATCTTTCCTGGAGAACGCATACATATCGGCACAATCTTCCGCATAGGACCCCATCAGCCGACCCTTCTCGAAGGCATCCTCCAACCCATCAACAAACATATGATCTTGAACCTGGTTATGCCCCATTCGGTAACCCTGCCTGGCTTTGGGAAGGATATAAGGGGAATTTGTCATTGACTCCATTCCGCCCGCCACCATCACCTGATTTGTATTGGCGACTAGCGAGTCGTGCGCAAGCATAACTGCTTTCATGCCTGACCCACACATTTTATTAACAGT
>MDTG01391054.1_pt1 | contig 18159 bp, 21 predicted proteins | sample 811421 | NCBI WGS metagenome assembly MDTG01 (sample SAMN05326645, study PRJNA326480) | marine metagenome | isolation source: seawater | place: Pacific Ocean: South East | collected 2011 | reverse complement strand
GGCATGACCCGCGCCATGCTGGAATGCGGCCCGACATTGGCGGCTGCATTTTTGAAAGATGATTTGGTCGATGAATTGGCGCTGTTCACAGCACCGCATGACGTGGCCATGACTGGGGAAAGTGATATATCCCTCATGCAACTTGATTTGACGCGCTTCCGTCAAGTCATTGGAGCAAAGCTTGGCGCAGACAGCTATCAGCATTTTTGCTGTGAAAGGAAAAATTGATGTTTACCGGAATTGTCACCGATATCGGCACCATTGCCAAAGTCACACAAAGCGGCGACACGCGCTTTGATGTGCTGACCGCCTATGACACGGACACGATTGACCTGGGCGCATCGATTTCCCATTCGGGTGTTTGCTTGACGGTGATTGAAAAAGGCAAGGGCGCCGACGGCGATTGGTTTGCGGTTGAGGCTTCAAAAGAAACGCTGGATGTTACTTCCGCTGGTAAATGGCAAGAAGGCACGAAGCTTAATTTGGAGCGCGCGCTAAAAATGGGTGACGAATTAGGCGGGCATATTGTGTCGGGTCATGTTGATGGGTTGGCCGAAATCACTGCCATTACACCCGAAGGCGATAGCCAACGTTATACATTTAAAACCACGTCGGCGCTGATGCCGTTTATTGCGCCGAAAGGCTCGGTGACACTGGACGGCACATCGCTGACCGTCAATGAAGTCGAAGGGCCGACCTTTGGCGTAAATCTTATTCCGCATACGCAGGAGGTCACCACATGGGGGCTCTCGAAAGTGGGCGATATCGTCAATTTGGAAATTGACATTCTGGCGCGCTATGTCGCGCGCCTCAAACAAGCAGAAAAAGAACCTGGAGGCACATTATGAGCGAGTTCAGCCAGTATATTTCCCCGCCGGAAGAAATTATTGAAGACACGCGCAACGGCAAGATGATTGTGTTGGTCGATGCCGAAGACCGCGAAAATGAGGGTGATTTGATTATCCCCGCGCAAATGGCAACGCCTGATGCGATTAACTTCATGGCAAAATTCGGTCGCGGCCTGATTTGCCTGACGCTGATGCAGGACCGCGCCGACCAGCTTGGCCTTGAATTGATGTCGCAAAACAATCGCTCGCGCCATCAAACCGCCTTCACCGTTTCCATTGAAGCGCGCGAGGGGATTTCGACCGGCATTTCAGCGCATGACCGCTCTAAGACCGTATCGGTTGCCATTGACCCGACCAAAGCCATGCAAGACATTGTTTCGCCCGGCCATATTTTCCCGTTGGTGGCGCGCGATGGCGGCGTGCTGATACGCGCCGGCCACACCGAAGCCTCGGTTGATATTGCGCGCCTTGCCGGTCTTTATCCGGCTGGGGTTATTTGCGAGATTATGAATGATGACGGCACCATGGCGCGCTTGCCCGACCTTGTGCAGTTCGCGCAAATACATGGCCTGAAACTCGGCACCATTGCCGATTTGATTGCCTATCGCCGCCGCAATGACACGCTCATTCAACGCATTCATGAAGACACGTTCAAGCTAGCCAATGGCAGCGAGATGAAGGCGCATATTTATATGAATACGGTGACCAATGAGGAGCATATTGCGCTGGTGAAGGGCGATATTTCGGGCAACGAGCCGGTGCTGACCCGTTTCCATGCCGAAAATCTGGTGGCTGATATTGCCGGTAGCGGCATGCCGCGCGCCGGTGTGTTTCAAAAAGCACTGGAAAAAATCGATGCAGAAGGGCGCGGCGTTGTTGTGATCATCCGCAATACCTCGCCGACCCCGTTCACCGATAGCATGAACCCTCAATCCAGCGGCGACCCGATGCCGACGCGTTTATTGGATTATGGTTTGGGGGCGCAAATTGTTGCTGATTTGGGCTTGCATCAAATCGAACTCTTGTCCGACACGCCGCGCACTGTGGTGGCGCTGGAAGGCTATGATTTAGAAATTGTCGGTCAGCGACCGATTACGGGCAAGGTATGACATGTCAAAAAAAGTTCTAATTGTTGAAGCTCGATTTTACGAAGATATGGCCGACGCGTTGGCCAAAGGCGCGATTGCCGTTCTCGACGCTGCCGGTATCAGCCATGAACGAGTTGCTGTGCCCGGCGTGTTGGAGGTGCCAGTGGCGATTAAATATGCCGCCGAGAAAACAAATTATGACGGTTATGTAGCGCTTGGCGTTGTCATCCGCGGCGAGACGACCCATTATGAAATTGTCTGCAATGAAAGCGCGCGCGGTCTGATGGAGCTCGGCATTAAAGACAAGCTGGCGATCGGCAATGGCATCCAAACGGTCGAGAATAGCGAACAAGCATGGGCGCGATGCAAAATGTCCGAAAAAGACAAGGGCGGTGGTGCGGCAAAAGCGGCCATTGCATTGATGGGCTTGCGCGATAGCTGGTCTTAGGGGTAAACCGCCTCTATGAGTGCTGACACACATGATGACCGATCCGCCGCTCGCTTGCTCGCTGTGCAGGCGCTCTACCAAATGGATATTGCGCGCACGCCGCTGGAGGTGATTATCCGTGAGTTTGGCGAGCATCGCATGGAGGCCAAGCTTGACGATATTGAATTACCACAGGCTGATGGTGAGCATTTTGAAATGGTGTTGCGCGGTGTCGTAGAAAACCAGACGGATATAGACCGACTGGTCGATGGCAAACTGTTGGAGAATTGGACGCTCGCGCGCCTCGACAGCACTTTGCGCGCCATTTTGCGCTGCGGTGTGCAAGAGCTTTTGCACGCGCCGCACATCCCTCCGCAAGTGGTGGTATCTCAATATGCCGATATTGCTCATGCCTTTTTCGAAGGGGCCGAGGGCGGCATGGCGAATGCGCTGCTCGATAATGTGGCGAAAAGCCTGGCCAATCATAAAGACTCGGCGGCCGGCTAAAATGACTGACAATCAGCCGCTTGATGAGTTTGGTTTGATTGCGGAGCTGCTTGCGCCTTTGGCTGACAATGATGCGGCGGTAAAGCTCAGTGATGATGCCGCGTGTGTTTCCGTGCCCGATGGACAGGAATTGGTTGTCAGCGCGGATGTGCTGGTTGCGGGTGTGCACTTTCCCGAAAATGCTGATGGTGGGCTGGTCGCCAAGCGCACGGTGGCCTGCAATATATCTGACCTCGCAGCGAAAGGGGCAAAACCTTATGGCTGTCTGCTGACGCTCGGTGTCGCACCACATTGGGATAGCGGCTGGCTTGCCGATTTTATTGGTGCCTTCGGTGACGGCCTGAAAACCTATGAGATGCAGCTTTGGGGAGGCGACACGGTGCGCGCCACTCAAGGTTTCGTCGGATTGACCGTGCATGGGCTGGTTCCGCTCGGCGAAATGTTGACGCGCGGCGGCGCGCAAGATGGCGATGATGTTTATGTGACCGGAACAATTGGCGACGCATTTCTTGACTTATTGCGTGGCGGCGCAGCCTATGCCGAACCCCAACCCCCACTAGCTTTTGGGCAGGCATTACGCGATCTTGCCAATGCCACAATTGATGTTTCAGACGGACTGATGGCTGACCTTGACCACTTATGCGTGGCTAGCGGTGGCGTGATGGAGATAACGGCAGAGCATGTTCCGCTTTCAGAAACCGGAAAGGCGCATGGCGACACAAAAGCTTTGGTCAGTGGGGGTGATGATTTGCAAATCGCCTTTACGGCAGCGCCGCAAAAGGCCGAAGCGCTGGTCAAATTGGCCGCAACTTTGGACATCAAACTGACGCGCATCGGGAAGTTTTCATCTTCGCCCCGGAAACAAGCGCTATTGCTGGCCGCAGATGGCACCGAAATCATCCTTGAAAGGCGCGGTTTCCGTCACTTTTAGCGTTTTTCACGCATATTCAGCATTTTCTGCGCTTTTTCTTGGCTTCTTCTTGCTTTTGCGGGCATTTTTTGGCATATCTCGCTCACTTTATAGGGGAGGGAAGTCGGCCCGCAAAAGGTCATTCCCATAACAAAAGAGGATTTATTCATGAGCACTTTGATGTGGCTTATCATCGGGTCAGGTCTGCTCGCCATTGCATATGGCGTTTGGGCGGCTCGCAGCATTATGGCGGCTGACGCCGGTAATGAGCGGATGCAAGAAATTGCATCGGCCATTCAGGAAGGCGCAGGCGCTTATCTGAACCGCCAATATCGAACCATTGGTATTGTTGGTCTGGCGATTGCCGTTTTGGTTACATTCCTCCTTGGCGCGAAAGTGTCGGCCGGTTTTGTTGTCGGCGCCGCGTTGTCGGGCGCGGCCGGCTATGTCGGCATGTTGGTTTCCGTGCGCGCCAATGTGCGCACCACGCAAGCAGCCAGTGAAAGCCTTGCCGGTGGCCTGTCCATGGCCTTCCGCTCAGGCGCTGTCACCGGTATGTTAGTTGCCGGTCTGGCTCTGTTGGCGGTGGCCGTTTACTTTGCTATTCTGGTCGACGGTTTTGGTCTATCACCCGATAGCCGCGAAGTTGTTGATGCACTCGTCGCACTTGGCTTCGGTGCCTCATTGATTTCAATCTTTGCCCGTCTTGGCGGCGGCATTTTCACCAAAGGTGCTGACGTGGGCGGTGACCTTGTCGGTAAAGTTGAAGCCGGTATTCCTGAAGACGATCCGCGCAACCCGGCCACTATTGCTGACAATGTCGGTGATAATGTCGGTGACTGCGCCGGCATGGCGGCTGACTTGTTTGAGACTTATGCGGTAACGATTGTTGCCACCATGGTCTTGAGTTCTATCTTCTTCACTGCTGACGCATTGACCATGATGGTGTATCCGCTGGCCATTGGCGCGACCTGCATCGTTACGTCGATTGCCGGCACATTTTTTGTCCGCCTCGGCGCCAGCAATTCCATTATGGGTGCGCTATATAAAGGCTTTATCGCTTCAGCCGTGCTCAGCCTGATTGCGCTTTACTTCGTCACTGACGCAGTTATCGGCCTCGACACGCAGCGTGTTATTGAAGGGCAAGTGTTTGATGGCATGAGCCTCTATCTTTGCGGTGTGCTGGGTCTGGCCATTACCGGTTTGATTATCTGGATTACCGAATACTATACGGGCGTAAACTTCCGTCCGGTGAAATCAGTGGCTGCCGCTTCTGAGACCGGTCATGGCACGAACGTCATTCAAGGCCTGGCTGTTTCTATGGAAGCAACCGCTTTGCCCGCTATTGTTATTGTCGTCGGCATCATTGCGACTTATAGCTTGGCCGGCCTGTTCGGTATCGCCATTGCTGTGACCACCATGCTTGCCCTTGCGGGTATGGTTGTTGCGCTCGACGCATTCGGCCCGGTGACGGACAATGCCGGTGGCATTGCTGAAATGGCTGAGCTGCCGGAAAGCGTGCGCGATACAACCGATGCGCTCGACGCTGTCGGCAACACCACGAAAGCGGTAACCAAGGGTTACGCTATCGGTTCCGCCGGTTTGGGTGCTTTGGTCTTGTTTGCCGCTTACACACAAGACTTGCGTTACTTTACGACCAATGCTGATCAATACAGCTACTTTGCCGGTGTGACGCCTGACTTCTCACTGTCTAATCCTTATGTAGTAACCGGCCTGTTTGTCGGCGGTCTGCTGCCATATCTGTTCGGCGCAATGGGCATGATGGCCGTTGGCCGTGCTGGTGGCGCTATTGTTGAGGAAGTGCGTCGCCAGTTCAAAGAAAAGCCGGGGATCATGAAGGGGGAAGATAAGCCTGATTACACAGCTGCCGTTGACCTGCTGACACGTGCTGCGATTAAGGAAATGATTGTGCCATCCATGTTGCCGGTTCTTTCGCCTGTGGCTTTGTATCTGATTGTTGAGCAAATCGCTGATCGTTCAGCCGCTTTCTCAGCGTTGGGCGCCATGTTGCTCGGTGTTATCGTGACCGGACTGTTTGTTGCCTTGTCGATGACTGCCGGCGGCGGTGCTTGGGACAATGCCAAAAAATATATTGAAGATGGCAATCATGGTGGCAAAGGTTCGGAAGCGCATAAAGCGGCCGTTACCGGTGACACTGTCGGTGATCCGTATAAAGATACGGCCGGCCCCGCGGTCAATCCGATGATTAAAATCACCAATATCGTTGCTCTGCTGATGCTGGCCATTTTGGCTCATTAAGCCAGCACGACACAAATTCAAGCCCCGGCATAGCGATATGCCGGGGTGTTTTTAATTGCTCGAACAGTTAAAATTGTGTCGGTGAACCGTCACCAAAGCGACCGATATTACCGAAGATTTGTTGAAGCGCGCTCAGCTCAGAGCCTTGTGTCTGAGTGGTGCGCGCGACAATCGGCACAATGATGCCATCTTCAAGACCATACACAGCCAAGTCGCGCACGGTTTTGTTCTTGTCGAAATAAATCGCCAATACTTTGCGGTCAACTTCCTCAGGTGCGCGATAGCTCTCGGTCACAAAACGGCTGTAAATATAATAATAGGCCTCATTGTTTGTTTTGCTGACGGTGGTCGGTGACCCGAAACGGTCATGCACTTCCGATTGGACGGTTACGCCTTTTTCGATATTTGCCACTGACCGGTCATCAAAGAAGTAGCCGCGATTATTAATCACCGGCGCGCAGGCCAAAATTGACACGGTCAATAACCCGGCTGAGAGAATCGAACCGCGACGTTTTACCGCCTGTCCGAAAACCGAATCTTTTGTCTTTTGACGAAATCGCATTATTAATTACCCATATAAGATAGCCTAGATGGGTAGCCAATCGCGCGCCGCGAGGCAATAGAAATTTCAATCCGCGTTCGGAGTAATATAATGGGACTTCTCGACTTTTTGTCTTTGAATAAAAACGCCCCTGATTTGACGCCTACCTATACGGCTATTATGGCGCAAGCGCGCATACCCGACCATTATGAAGTAGGAGGCGTGCCAGACAGTTTTGACGGGCGTTTTGATATGTTGGCCGCGCATGTCCATTTGGTTTTGCGCCGGTTACGCAGCGAGGGCGTGGCGCGCGATGATATCGGTCAGGCGCTGTTTGATATGTTTTTCCGAGATATGGATCAAGCCATGCGAGAAGCCGGTGTCGGTGATTTGGGTGTCGGTAAGAAAATTCGTAAAATGGCGCAAGCATTTTATGGGCGCGCGGCAGCTTATGATGAGGCAATGGGTAAGGCCGCTCCGGTTAAGACAGATGTCGAGGTCATTAACCAATTGACTGCCGTCTTGCAACGCAATCTTTATCCAGAGGCATCGGAAAAAGCGGATATGAAGAAATTGACCGCCCTAGCAGAAGAATTGTGTCGGCTGGAGCAACAGCTGGCGGACACTGCGCTTGAGGATATTTTAGCCGGCCATGTGTTTAAGGCGACGTCATGAGTGTTGAAGAGACGTTATCTGCACCTTTTGGCGAAGCGGAAATGAGCTTGTTGGTGTTGCATGATGAAGTGCCGCCCCACGGCCGTGAAATCGAGCACCATCCTGAGGCCGATGTGCTAATTGCGCTGGCTGGACGCTTTAATGTTGAAGAAGTGTCCGATTTGCAATTCCAAGCCTTGCTGGTGCCACTCGACAATAATTGTCTGCAAGCCAACGGCTCGGTTCGCGGACGAGTGCGGCAGATTTGTGGCGTGACGCTTGAGCCGATATGGACTGAAATCGATCAGCAATTTTCCGCTGAGTTTCAACCTCAAGAATTGGTCGCAAAATATATTGTGCCGGAAGATGATTTTGATACTGAATTGCCCGAAGCCATGCAAGACGGCCGAGCCGATATAGGCGAAATGGTAACGCAGGTTTTTGCTATGGAAATACCTGCTTATCCGCGTGCTGAAGGAGCAGAATTTGCCGGATATGGGCAAAGAGAGGTCGAAATTGAGGCGGAAGACGCCAAGCAATCCCCATTCGCAGCCCTGTCGGCACTTAAGCCGACTGATGGTGATGCTTGATAAATTACTCAAACAGGCGCATACAGAGCGGCGTTTCGGTATAAAAAGTATCGGTGGCGAGGGGACTTGTGAGCAAAACGGTAATTGCAATTGATGCCATGGGCGGCGATTTTGGGCCTGCCGTCACTATTGACGGCTTGGCGCACATCCATAAGGCACGCCCGCATGCCTGTTATTTACTGTTCGGCAATGAAGACCACATAAGCGCGGAATTACACAAGCACAAAGCCTTGTCCGATATTTGCACCATTATTCATTGCGATGTTGAAGTGCCGATGGACGCTAAGCCCAGCGTCGCCTTGCGGCAAGGACGAAAGGTCTCCGGTATGTGGAAGGCCATTCAAGCGGTCAAAGAAGGTGAGGCGCAGGCTTGCGTCTCTGCCGGAAATACCGGCGCGCTGATGGCCATGTCGAAAGTCATTTTGCGCACCCAACCCGGTATTGAACGTCCGGCCATTGCCTGTATTTGGCCGACTGTGCGCGGCGAAAGCGTGGTGCTGGATGTCGGCGCCAATATTGGCGGCACGGCCGCGCAATATGTGCAATTTGCAGCGATGGGCGCCGCCTATGCCCGCACGGTATTTGGTCTCAAAAAACCTGATATCGGCCTGCTGAATATCGGCACGGAAGAAATGAAGGGCACTGATGAAGTGAAGGAGGCGGCTGACTTGCTTGTGCGTTCAGAGCTAAATTTCAAAGGGTTTGTTGAGGGCGACGGTATCGGTCGTGGCGATGTTGACGTTGTGGTGACCGATGGTTTTACCGGCAATATCGCGCTAAAAACCGCTGAAGGCACCGCACGGCAAATGGCTGAATATTTGCGTCAGGCTATGGGTAGTTCGCTGATGACGAAAATAGGCTATTTATTTGCCAAGAGCGGTTTTGATGCTTTGCGTGAGCGTATGGATCCGAACGCGGCCAATGGTGGCATGTTTCTCGGGTTGAACGGTGTGGTCGTCAAAAGTCATGGCGGCGCTGATGCTGATGGCTTTGCCACGGCGGTAGAAGTTGGGATTGAGGCGGCAGATGCCGATATGTTGGGTGAGATTTCGCGGCGTATAGAAAAAATTCAGACTTTGCTTGATGATGCGTGGGCAGAGTCGCTTGATTGACTGCATCAGCGAGGAGAGCATATGTCCCGCAAAGCAAAAATAATCGGCATTGGCAGCTATCTTCCAAGCCGAACTGTCAGCAATCATGACTTGTCAAAAATACTTGATACCAGTGATGAATGGATTACCTCCCGTTCCGGTATAAAACAGCGTCATCGTGCGGCTGACGGGGAGGCGACCAGCGATATTGCGCTGGCGGCGGCGCAGCAAGCACTCGGCAATGCCGGTATTACCGCCAACGATATCGATATGATTATCGTATCGACCACAACGCCCGATTTGACATTTCCGGCCACTGCGGCATTGGTTCAGAAAAAACTCGGCATCAGTCAAGGCTCAGCCTTTGATGTGCAGGCAGTGTGTTCGGGTTTTGTCTATGGCTTGAGCGTTGCCTCAGCTATGGTTGAAACTGGCAATTCCGAGCGCGCCTTACTGATTGGAGCAGAAACCATGACGCGGTTGCTCGATTGGGAGGACCGCGCCACGGCGGTACTGTTCGGTGATGGCGGTGGTGCGGTGGTGTTGGAAGCGACGGATGTTATTGCTGAAAGCGAACCGCATATTATCGGTTCTTATTTGCGCTCAGACGGCAATTTGACTGACTTGCTCTATGTCGATGGAGGGCCTTCGACAACCGGCACGACTGGCAAATTACGCATGCAGGGACGCGAAGTTTATCGCCATGCTGTCGGCAAAATCGCTGAAGCGATAAGCAGTCTGCTGCGGCGCCATGCATTGACGGTAGATGATATTGACTGGTTTGTACCGCATCAGGCCAATAAACGCATTATTGATGGCGTTGCGAAAAAAATTGGACTGCCGCCGGAAAAAACAATAGTGACGGTGCAAAACCATGCCAATACCTCAGCCGCCTCCATTCCTCTGGCCTTGCATGAACTGGTCAAAAGTGGGCGTGTTTCATCAGGCGATTTGATTATGCTTGAAGCGATGGGCGGCGGCCTGACTTGGGGTGCCAACCTTATCCGTTGGGCATAAATCCCTCATTTAATTAAGTTTTACGCTTGCGCCGTTAATTTGGCTTGTGCTTAACTCCCACTGAGGAGATTGGAAATGTCGGGTAAAACGGTAACACGCTCTGACCTGAGCGAAATTGTCTACAACACGGTGGGACTGTCGCGGAGCGAGTCGGCGCAAATCGTCGAAACCGTCCTTGATGAAATTTCCGACGCTCTGATTCGCGGCGAAGATGTCAAATTGTCTTCCTTTGGATCGTTTCTGGTACGCCATAAAAATGGCCGTATGGGCCGCAATCCGAAGACCGGTGAGGAAGTGCCGATTGAACCGCGCCGTGTTCTAAGCTTTCGTGCCAGTCATGTCCTCAAAGAAAAAATCAACAAAATGGCCGGTCTCGGCTAAATCAAAGTCGTGACGTCAGGAAAATCAGAAAGCGCCTTTCGCACCATTAGCGAGGTGGCACAAGCGCTTGATGTGAAGCCGCATGTGCTGCGCTTTTGGGAAAGTAAGTTTGACGAAATTAAACCAGTGAAGCGTGCTGCAGGACGTCGCTATTATCGCCCTGAAGATGTCGAACTGATTGCCGGTATCAAGCATTTGCTGCACGGGCAGGGCATGACCATTAAGGGTGTACAAAAGCATCTGAAAGACAACCGCATTGCCGATGTGCGCGCATTGGCTTCAGGTAACAAGTCAAAACCGGAAGCGGCGCTCAATGAAATCGGCCTCGATCGCCGCAGCAAGCTGGAGGCCGCGCGGCAAAACCTCGTGCAAGCTCGTATCTTATTGGTTGGCGAAGATAATTAGTCCGTCTTGCCTATTCGGTAAAAGGGCCTGAGCGAACAGCGCCTTTAGCGAGCCTTCCGCCGGCCCTGTGAGCGAGGCGAACGAAGTCGGGTTGTTTGGACAATCCGTCGCTTGCCTTTTTTACTGAAACTGCATAGTAAATGCCTAAGTCGGAGCGTAGCGCAGCCCGGTAGCGCACTTGTCTGGGGGACAAGGGGTCGTGGGTTCAAATCCCGCCGCTCCGACCATCAAAAACTGGAGAAAAAAATGTCTGCTATTTTGCCCATCGTTATTTTTATTGTCGCTTTTGTCGTTCTGAACATTGTTCAGTTCGGTCGCCCTGACTAGGAGCTATTGCGGTTCATCCGGTCGCTGCATCCAATAAATAATGGCTGCGGCGGGGAGAACCCAAGCGACACCCGTGACCAAATAATAGAAAAACTCGACAATGCCATTGTCAGGCACGTTGGTAGTCACGGCAACGGTCATCACAATCAGCGCATAAAATACAATCAGCGCAACCATCAGCACCAGTCCGATAAGTTTTCTTACCCTAATGGGCAGCCAGGGCTTGATGAATTTCTTAGGTGATGTTTCAAACATGCGGTTCTTGTAACACGAAGCCGAACCTTTCTCCAGTCACTGCCTCTCGCGATGTTTGGTCGCAAGGCGTGGCCGCCTTGAAAAGCCTATATAGAAAGCATGAATTCAAGTGACATAACTGCGTCCAGCGCTAGCGATAGGCAAATCGCCCTTTGGCTGTTTGCCGTCGCCGGATTTGTCTTGTTGATGGTGCTGGTCGGTGGGCTGACGCGGCTGACCGATAGCGGCTTGTCGATTACCGAATGGGCACCGATACGCGGCGCACTGCCCCCTTTCACGCAGTCTGATTGGTTGGCAGAGTTTGAGAAATATAAACAAATCCCCGAATATCAACTGGTTAATCTCGGTATGAACATGGCCGAGTTCAAATTCATCTACTGGTGGGAATGGGGGCATCGCTTTCTCGGTCGCATTGTCGGTTTGGTGTTCTTTATTCCGTTTGTTGTTTTCCTCATGCAGAAGAAAATTAGACGCCACCAATTGCCGCCTTTGCTCGGCCTATTCGCGCTTGGCGGATTACAAGGCTTTATGGGTTGGTATATGGTAGCTAGCGGCCTGACAGATCGGGTCGATGTCAGCCAATATCGCCTTGCCATGCATTTAGGTTTGGCGCTAATTATTTTTGCTGCCGCACTTTGGTTGGCGCTCCATTATTGGCACGGCGCGGCGCAAAGCGGCCGCATCGGCAAGCATTCTGCCATTGCCGCTATCATTGTTGTCGCAGTGCTGATGCAATCGCTGCTCGGCGCGTTGGTGGCCGGTATCAATGCCGGTAAAACCTACACCGACTGGCCGCTTATGGATGGCGATTTCATTCCCTCCGGCCTGTTTGATTTGCAGCCTTTCTGGCTCAATTTCTTTGAAAGTCATCTGACCGTGCAATTTGATCACCGCATGGTCGCCTATGCGCTGACAGGCTTTATCGGGTGGCATATTCATCGCGTCTTGCGTTCCGACACGGGTGGGACGGCGGCACTGTCAGCCAAATGGCTGGGCGGCGCGCTGCTGCTGCAAATCGTGCTGGGAGTCAGCGCTTTAATGCTGGCTGTGCCGATTTCATTGGGCGCAGCGCATCAGCTTGGCGCGGTTGCCTTACTGGCAATTGCAGTAACGCATCTGCATATTCTATACAGACAAGCGCTTTAATATACGGTAAACAATTACCAAATTTATAAGCCATTGCTTTGTAATGGTTTTTTAGTTTAATTAACCATTGCAAAGTTGCTTTGTGCGACTTAAAACACCGCCAATGCCAAAGACGAGTGGAAACAGGACGAGACAGATGAAAACATATTCTGCAAAACCGGCCGATATTGAGAAAAAGTGGATTCTCATTGATGCCAAAAATATGGTTGTCGGGCGACTTGCTGCCTTGATTGCAACGCGGTTGCGCGGCAAGCATTTGCCGACATTTACGCCGCATATGGATTGCGGTGATCATGTTGTTGTTATTAATGCCGATAAGGTGAAATTCACCGGCAAGAAAATGGTTGACAAAAAATATTACCGCCACACCGGTTATCCGGGCGGTATTAAGGAGACCACGCCGGAAAAAGTGCTGGAAGGCAAGTTTCCTGAGCGTGTTGTGGAAATGGCCGTGAAGCGCATGTTACCGAGTGGCCCCTTGGCACGCCAGCAACTCCGCAATTTGAAAGTATATGCCGGTGGCGAGCATCCGCACGAGGCACAATCGCCCGAGACGCTCGATGTCGCGGCCATGAACAGCAAGAATGTGAGGGTAAAGTGATGTCTGAGACAACGGAAACAACATTGGAAAACCTCGAGACGGCACTCGACACGGCTGCGGCCGGCGAAGAAAGTGCAGCTGTGGTGGCTGAAACGCCGGTCACACCTGCCGAACCAAAAATTGACGAGCAAGGCCGCGCCTATGCAACTGGTAAACGGAAAAACGCCATTGCGCGCGTTTGGATCAAGCCGGGCAGTGGTGTCATCACGGTCAATGGAAAGGAAGAAGAGAAATTCTTCGCGCGCCCTGTGCTGCGCATGATTTTGCGCCAACCCTTGGTAACGGCAGGGCGTAACGGTCAATTTGACGTAGTCGCGACGGTAAGCGGCGGAGGTCTGTCCGGTCAAGCCGGTGCGGTGCGCCACGGCCTGTCTAAAGCGCTGACCCATTATGAGCCGGGCCTGCGACCTGTGCTGAAAAGGGGTGGCTTCTTGACGCGCGACAGCCGTGTTGTCGAGCGTAAGAAATATGGCCGAGCGAAAGCGCGCCGTAGCTTCCAGTTCTCGAAACGTTAAGCCTCTTTGCTTTGGCGAAAGAAAAAGGGGCTTTTTGGCCCCTTTTTTGATATGAACAAGGAGGAATTTAATGGGGGATTCGATGTCTGAAAACATTGAAGGCAGCAGCGTCACAATCACGGAAATCATGGATTTCCTACCGCACCGTTATCCATTTCTATTGGTTGACCGAGTGGTTGAAATGAATGGTGAGCAATCGGGCGTTGGCATTAAGAATGTTACCGCGTCCGAGCCTTGGTTCACCGGCCATTTTCCGGAAAATCCCGTATTTCCGGGCGTGCTGATTATTGAGGCGATCGCACAAGTATCCGCTATTTTGGTGCTGCAGCATGCCAAAGATAGCGGCAGTCCGATTGAGACCAAGCTGATTTATTTTATGACGGTCGATAAAGTGCGCTTCCGTCATCCGGTAACGCCAGGCGACCAGATGCGGATACAGGTGACGCAAATCAGGCGTCGAGGCATGGCTTATAAATTTAAAGGCGAGGTTTATGTTGACGGTCAGTTAATGGCCGAAGGTGAAATTATGGCGGTCAATCACGACCCCGATGCATAAAGGTGCGGTATGAGTGCGAACAAAATCAGTGTCGGCATTATCGGCGCGTCGGGTTACACCGGCGCAGATGCCTTGCGCCTGCTTTCGTCCCATCCAAATGCCGAAATTAAGCTACTGACGGGCAATGCCCATGCCGGAAAAAAATTGGCCGAGATTTATCCGCAATTTGCCGGATTGCAAGTGCCTGCTTTGGTGAAGGCTGAAGACGCTGATTGGAGCGACATTGATGCAGCCATTTGCGGTCTGCCGCACTCAACGGCACAAGACGTTATTGCGCAACTGCCTGACAGCGTGAAAATTATCGATATGTCGGCTGATTTCAGGCTGCGCAATGCCGATACTTATGCCGAATGGTATGGCCGCAACCATGATAATGCAGACTTGTTGAGCGAGGCGGTTTATGGCCTTTCTGAGCATTATGCCGTTGAAATTAAGAAGGCGCGGCTGGTCGCCTGCCCGGGCTGCTATCCGACGGCAGCGTTGAGCGCACTCGTGCCGCTGCTCAAGGCTGGTGTTTTGAGCAGCGATGATCTGATTATTGATGCCAAGTCAGGCGTCACCGGTGCCGGCCGCAGTTTGAGAGAGCAAAATCTGTTTTCTGAAGTGGCGGAAGGCATGAATGCCTATGGCGTTGCGGCGCATCGCCATGCGCCTGAGATTGAGCAAGAGGTCGCCAAGGCGGCGGGGCTTGAGGATGTGCGGGTCAATTTCACGCCGCATCTCGTGCCGATGAATCGCGGCGAATATGTATCGATTTATGCGCGCGCCAATGGCGTAAAAGCGGCTGACATGAAAGCAGCGTGGCAAGAATTCTATGCCGACAAGCCGTTTGTGCGCGTAGTCGATGATGTGCCCGCGACGCGGCATGTGCGCGGTTCCAATTACTGCTTGCTGGCAGCCTTTGACGACCGTATTGACGGGCGGGTGATTTTGTTCTCGACCCTGGATAATCTGGTAAAGGGTTCAAGCGGGCAGGCCATTCAGAACATGAATTTGATGTTCGGTTTTGATGAGACGGCCGGTTTGCAGCAGCAACCGCTTTATCCCTAGGGGAAAGTCATGCTATTGCCATATTTGCATTGCACGAAAGGCCTTTAAGCGAATGGAAGAAAGATGGATCACGAATTTCATCGCATAGACAGATTGCCACCTTATGTGTTTGAGCGCGTCAACAAGCTGAAGGCGCAGGCGCGCGCAGACGGCAAAGACATTATCGATTTCGGCATGGGTAATCCCGATTTGCCGACACCAGAGCATATTGTCGAAAAACTGGTGGAAACCGTTCGCAATCCGCGCACCCATCGCTATTCTGCGTCAAAAGGTATTTCGGGCTTGCGTAAGGCGCAGGCCCGCTATTATGAACGCCGCTTTGGCGTCAAGCTCAACCCTGATACGGAAGTCATAGCGACGCTTGGCTCGAAAGAGGGCTTTGCGAATATGGCGCAAGCTATCTCCAATCCGGGCGATGTTATTTTGGTGCCAAACCCGACTTATCCGATACATGCCTTCGGTTTCATTATTTCGGGTGCCACAATTCGCCATTTGCCGGTGCAAAAAGGCGATGATTTTTTCGCTGTGCTTGAGCAAGCCGTGGTGCACAGCCACCCAAAGCCAAAAGTGCTAGTGCTGAATTACCCTGGCAACCCAACGGCTGAAGTGGTCGATCTCGCATTTTACGAAGAGGTCGTTGCCTATGCCGAAAAGCATGACATTATTTTGTTGTCGGATTTGGCCTATTCCGAGATTTATTTCGATGAAGACAATCCGCCGCCGTCAATTCTTCAGGTGGAGGGCGCGAAAGATATTGCGGTTGAGTTTACCTCGCTTTCAAAAACCTTCTCTATGCCCGGTTGGCGCATGGGGTTTGCCGTGGGCAATGAAAAGCTTATCGGCGCGCTGACGCGCATTAAATCTTATCTCGATTATGGGGCGTTCACGCCGATACAGGTCGCCGCCGCCGCTGCGCTCGACAGTCCGGCAGAAATCATCCGAGACATTCGCGCTGTCTATAAAGAGCGCCGCGATGTCTTGATTGATGTTTTTCATCGTGCCGGTTGGAATGTGCCGTCGCCGCCCGCCACCATGTTTGCATGGGCGCGCATACCGGCTCCGTTCGCCGATATGAAGTCACTTGAATTTAGCGAGCTTCTTTTGAAAGAGGCCGATATTGCCGTTTCGCCGGGTATTGGCTTTGGTGAATATGGCGACGATTACGTGCGCCTTGCATTGGTTGAGAACGAACAGCGTATCCGGCAAGCCGGACGCAGCTTGAAACGCTTTATGGACGAGCATCTGGAAAAGAAGAAATCCGCATGAGCAGTAACATGCGTATCGGATTGGCCGGTCTCGGCACGGTCGGCGCAACTGTGGCAGAGCGTTTGTTTCAAGGTGCAGTGCCGCGCGCCGAATTGGTTGCGGTTTCGGCTCGTGACGCGAAAAAAGATCGTGGTGTTGATTTGAGCGGCGTTGATTTTGTTGCGACACCCTTGGATTTGGTCGGTCACGACAAAGTCGATATCGTCGTCGAGCTGATGGGTGGCGAAAACGGTATTGCTCTGGAGTTGGTTGAAGCGGCTCTTGCGGACGGCAAACCCGTGGTTACCGCGAATAAGGCCATGTTGGCCAAGCATGCCGCGCGTTTATCTGATTTGTCAGTCGGTGGCGATGTGTCGTTGGCATTTGAAGCCGCCGTGGCCGGCGGCATTCCTGTTATCAAGACCGTGCGCGAAGGGTTGGCTGGAAACGATATTCACCGCCTTTGCGGTATTTTGAACGGCACGTGCAATTATATTCTGAGCCGCATGGAGGCGGCCGGACTGTCATTTGAAGAGGCCCTGAAAGAGGCGCAAGAGAAGGGCTTTGCCGAGGCTGACCCAACGCTTGACGTTAGCGGCATGGACGCGGGGCAAAAGCTAGCCATTTTGTCGGCACTGGCCTATGGCGTTGCGCCAGATATGGATAATATTGCCGTGACAGGTATTGAGGCGGTCACCGCGGCAGATATTGCTTTTGCCGATGCGTTTAACAGCGTCATTCGCTTGGTGGGGCTGGCCGAGCGCAGCGGTAATGGCATTTATCACAGTGTTGAACCTGTGTTGATGAAAAAGGCGCACCCTTTGGCACAAGTGGTCAATGAATTGAATGCGGTAAGCATTAGCGCCGAACCGCTGGGCACTGTAATGTTGCAGGGGCCGGGGGCCGGTGGCGGCGCGACGGCATCTGCCGTATTGGCCGATATTTCCGATATTGCATCGGGCTTTGGCCGACCCTTATTCAACTGCACGGTGGCGGCAATGACAGAATCAGCCTCGTCAAATGCACCGGCGCGCGAGTTTTATATTCGCCTCGAACTGGCCGACCAGCCCGGCAGCATGGCCAAGGCGACCCAAATTTTGGCGGAAAACGGCGTTTCTATTGAAGAAGTTGTGCAAAGGTCATCACAAGCGGGTGACAGTCATTTGCCGGTGGTTTTTATTACTCATCAAGCAGAAAATGCTGCATTGGATGCGGCTTTGACCGCTTTGGAGCAGGAATCAGAAATATGTAAGGCGGTGCTGGCTTTGCCGGTATTTGCTGAAGAGGATTAAAAAACAGGTATGTCATCAAAAAAAATTGACCGCCAATTAACTTTGGAACTTGCCCGCGTAACCGAGCGCGCAGCGGTTGCCGCCTCAACCCTTATCGGGCGTGGCGACGAAAAGGCAGCCGACCAAGCGGCAGTCGATGCCATGCGTCGCGAGTTAAACACGCTTGATATTGATGGCGAAGTGGTGATTGGGGAGGGCGAACGCGACGAAGCCCCGATGCTCTATATCGGTGAAAAAGTCGGTACCGGCAAAGGCCCGAAAGTAGATATTGCGCTTGACCCGTTGGAAGGCACGACACTGACCGCCAAAGGCATGCCCAATGCGTTGGCCGTGGTGGCGATGGCGCAGGGCGGAAGCCTGCTCAATGCGCCCGATGTCTATATGGAAAAAATAGCCATTGGCGGCGGTTATCCGGCCGGCTTGGTCGATTTGG
>MDTG01314261.1_pt1 | contig 18160 bp, 18 predicted proteins | sample 811421 | NCBI WGS metagenome assembly MDTG01 (sample SAMN05326645, study PRJNA326480) | marine metagenome | isolation source: seawater | place: Pacific Ocean: South East | collected 2011 | reverse complement strand
TTTGGATTTTGCTTTTGTTTTTCTTGTTGTAGACCTAACGCTAATTTATGAATTCTATGATAATGTTCTGCATGCTGAAAATAATATTCAGCTTTAACTATATCGCCAGAACTAATAGCATCTCTAGCCATAGATTGATATCTTTCATGGACTTGAATAGCATTACCTTTTATTTTATTATCTTTATTACCATCATATGGGTTATTAGGAGAATTACTATTCCTTCTGCCTGTGTTATTTCTGCTTCTGCTATGTCTTCTGGGAGTATTTGATACTCTCATATCATTTTCCTTCTTTATTTATTGATTTCCATTAAAATTATAAATAACTATAAAATATATTTAAAAATTTAAGGAATTAGTTCTAAAAAGATTTTCTAATTTATAAGTATGAATCTCTAGAAATTACATATTAGTCATATAAAATTTAATTCCAAGTTATTTTTTTTTTTTTTATTTTTAAATTGGTTTAGCTATTATAATTCTCTCAATACCTGCCAAGTCTTTTATTATTTCTGTAACTATAAATTCACTTTTTTCAAGAATAATTTTTGCCATTTGCGCTTGATCAAAACCTACTTCAAATATTATTAACCCATTATTTTTAATTACATTTCTTGCTGATGGCAGCAAGGAAATAAAAGATTCTAACCCACTAGCCCCTCCTTTTAAAGCAATTAAAGGCTCATAATTTTTTACTTCATTATGTAAATTTTTAATATGCTTATTTGCAATATACGGAGGATTACATAATATTATATCAAAGTTATTATCTTTTAAGCCTTCAGACCAATTAGTATTTACTAATTCAGCTCTATTGTTTAATTTTAAATTATCTATATTAATTTTAGACACCTTTAAAGCATTTAGAGATATATCTGTCCCTATTCCGAAAGATTTAGGAAGGTGCATTAAAAGGCTTGCTAAAATTACTCCAGAACCAGTTGCTATATCCAATAGATTATATTTTTTATTTTTATGTTTAATTTTATTAAGTACTATCTCAACTAATTCTTCTGTTTCTGGTCGTGGAATAAGAACGCGATTGTTTATATAAAATGTAAAACCAAAAAATAATGCAGACTCCGTTAAATAAGAAAAAGGCTCGCCTTTTGAACGACGATAAAAAAGAGATAAAATATTTTCTATTTGTAATTTAGTGATTTCATTATCTGTATCTAAGAAAGTATTTTCGATATTAATATTTAATACACTACAAACTATTAATTTAGCTTCTCTTTGAGGATTATAAATTTCTGCTTTACTTAACAGTTCTCTACCTACTTTTAGTATACCAGATATTTTCATTATTATTTAAAGCTTTTTTTTATTCAGTAAGATTAGTAAGTCTATCACTCTCTTCTTGTGCTAATAAGACATCTATAATTTCATTGAGTCTAGACCCCGAAAGAATTTCTTCTATCTTATTTAGTGATAATTGGATTCTATGATCTGTAATTCTGTCTTGAGGAAAATTATAGGTTCTAATTCTTTCAGACCTATCTCCCGAACCTACTAAAGATTTTCTTTTTTCACTTCTTTCTGAATCTCTTATTTCTTTTTCATTATTATATAATTTTGCTCTCAGCATCTCTAAAGCTTTAGCTTTGTTTTTATGTTGAGACTTGCCATCTTGGCATTGAGTGACTGTTCCTGTAGGTAGGTGAGTTATTCTTACGGCACTTTCAGTTTTATTAACATGCTGCCCTCCAGCTCCTTGTGCTCTATAAGTATCGATCCTTAACTCACTAGTATTAATCTCAATATCAACTTCTTCTACTACAGGAAGTATAGCAACTGTTGCAGCTGAAGTATGTATTCTTCCTTGTGTCTCAGTTGTAGGAACTCTTTGGACTCTATGTACACCACTTTCAAATTTTAACCTTCCGAAAACATTGTTACCTATTATTTTTGCAGAAGCTTCTTTACATCCTCCAATATCATTTTCAGATAATGATAAAATTTCAATTTTCCATTTTTGTAATTCTACATACCTTACATACATTTTTAATAAGTTGCTTCCAAAAAGAGCTGCTTCATCTCCGCCTGTTCCAGCCCTAATTTCAATTATCGCATTTCTATTATCATCTGGATCTTTAGGAATAAGAAGTTTTTGTGTTATTTCAGTACATTTTTGTAATGATTTTTTTAGACTATCAAGCTCTTTCAGAGCTTCCTCCCTCAGGGAGGAATCTATGTCTTTGTCATCAAGTATTTCTTTAACACCTTCAATTTCTGTCTCGCAAGATTGAAGTTCATTAATAGCTGTTATAATTGGAGACAGGTCTGAGTGTTCTTTCGTTAAACTTAACCTTATATCAATATTGATATCACTATCTAATAATTTTGATTCTATTTCTGAATACTTATTAAGTATTTCTTCAAGTCTATTTTTTAAAACTGGTATCATATTAAAGTAATATTTTTTCTATATGTTTAACTAACTTATCTAATTTTATGTTGTCTTGAGAGCCGGTTTCTAAATTTCTAATAATAGCATTATTATTTTCAACTTCTTCATTGCCTATAATAATGGCATAGTGAGCAGAAACTTTATTTGCTTGCTTAAGCCTTTTTTTTAAATTCCCACTATAGCCCATATCTATAGAAATATTTTTATTTATTAATTCATTTGCTAATTTCATACACAACATATTATTTTCAATACCTATTGGAATTATAGAAATTTTCTTCTTTTGATCTTCTTTTATTGTTGCTAGCAAGGCAAGTCTTTCTATACCTGCGGCCCAACCTATGCCTGGTATATCAGAGCCTCCCATTTGTTTCATTAAATTATCATATCTTCCGCCTGCAAGGATAGCACTTTGTGACCCTAATCTATCTGTAATAAATTCAAATGTAGTATTATTATAATAATCTAAACCTCTTACTAATTTATGATTAATTTTATATGGAATATCTAAACTAGTTAAGCCTTCCAAAACTTTATTAAAGTTATCTTTAGATTCCGCCTCTAAATAATTTATAAGCTTTGGTGCATTCTTTATAATTTCTATATCTTCTTCAGATTTTGAATCTAAGATTCTTAAAGGGTTTTTTTCAAATCTATTTTTACTGTCTATTGATAGCTTGTTTTTAAAATCATTTAAATAGACTAATAGCTCTGCTATATAGATTTTTCTTTCAGCAATATTTCCTAAACTATTAATATTTAGTGTCGATGATTTATCAATATTTAATGATTTTATTAAATTATTGGCACAAGCTATTACTTCAATATCAGCTTGTTCACTATTAGTTCCTAATAATTCTATACCTATTTGATGAAATTGCCTTAGTCTTCCTTTTTGTGGGCGTTCATAACGAAACATAGGGCCATTATAAAAGGCTTTAAAAGGCATTTCATGCGCCAGCCCATTAGATATTATAGCTCTTACAATTCCAGCAGTACCCTCTGGCCGTAAAGTTATTTCTTCATTGCCTTTATCATTAAAAGTATACATTTCTTTATTAACTATATCAGAGCTTTCTCCTAAAGTTTTTTTAAATACACTTGAAAATTCAAATATTGGAGTTGCCATAGGTTTAAAACCATATAGAGCAGATATATATTCTGCTTTAGTAATGATATGCTTGAACTTATACATATCTTCTGGAAGGTGGTCATGTGTACCTCTTACTGATTGTAGCTTATTACTCATTTTGTTCTCACTTTTTCCGCATAGTTTTCCACTAACCCTACTACATGACTAATAAAATCTTTTTGCTCCATTCTATGACTAGTATTACCATCTATATAAATTTGGTGAAATTTTTTGCCTCCACCTGTTACGCCGATATTTGTTTCTTTTGCCTCTCCTGGCCCATTTACTACACATCCAATAATAGATAAAGAGATTACCTCTTTTATATGAGCTAGCTTTTCTTCTATTATTTTTACAGTACTAATAACGTCAAAGTTTTGTCTGGCACAAGAAGGACAAGAAATAATTGTAACCCCTTTATTTCGTATTCCTAAAGATTTAAGTATTTGAAATCCTGCTTTAACCTCTTCTACTGGATCTGCAGATAAGGATACTCTTATTGTATCTCCTATTCCAGACCAGAGAAGTCTTCCTAATCCAATAGAAGATTGAATAGTTCCATAATTCAAGCTACCTGCTTCAGTAATACCAATATGAAGAGGATAGTCAGATATTTTAGACAGTTGTTCATAAGCTTGTACAGCAAGAAATATATCAGAAGCCTTAACACTAATTTTAAAATTAGTAAAATTTCTATCTTCTATAATCTTTATATTTCTTATAGCACTTTCAACTAATGCTTCAGGGCAAGGTGATTTATACTTTTCTAAAATTGTTTTTTCTAATGAACCTGCATTAACGCCTATTCTTATAGAACAGCCATTATCTTTAGCCGCTTGAATGACAGAACTTATTTTTTCATTTGAGCCAATATTGCCCGGATTTATCCTAAGGCATGCTGCACCTGCTTCAGCTGCCTCTATAGCTCTTTTATAATGAAAATGGATATCAGCTATAATTGGAACAGAAACATTTTTTATGATAGTTTTTAGCGCTTTTGTAGATTCTTCATCTGGACAAGAGACTCTTACAATATCAGCACCAGCATCTACAATTTCTTTTATTTGATTAATTGTGCCTTGTATGTCTGTGGTAAGAGTATTAGTCATAGATTGAACACTAACTGGGCTGTCACCTCCAACTGGAACATTACCTACCATTATTTTTTTCGTTTTTCTTCTATTAATATTTCTATAAGGACGAATATTCAATGTTGTACCTTTATTAATTATTTAAAAACTTTATTAAATCATCATAATTTAATGATATATTTCTCTTAACTTCTCCAGGCATTCCAATATTGTTAATTATTGTATCATTTATTTGTATAATAATACCTCCTGCATTGCCAGTAACTAATATTAAACCTTTTTCATAAAGTATTTTAATTTTTTCATCCTTTTTTATAACTTTACTAACTAATATTTCTAAATTATTCTTTTGTATTTCTATCCAACTATCTGTGTTAGCACTGATATAAATAAATTTTATTTCTTCTGTTGTATTTATAGGTATAGCAACTTTTTTTAATTCTTCATTTGGTTTTACTTGAGAGGCATTTATAGCTTCAGATTTTTTTTCTAGTTCTAAATTATTAATGATACTTTCTTTTAGATCACCTTGCACTTTGCTAGTATTTTCAGATATTGATGTCTCTAACTTATTTATATTCTTATAAAATAGTATTATTAAAATAAATAAAATTAATGAAATGATTGAAATATAAAATTTAGATAGCTTCAATGTATGCAGAGTGTTTATTTTATTTTTTTTTTATTTCTGTATTAGTTTCTGCGTTAGGATCAGAAATATAAACAAATATAGAAGGGTCCATACCTAACCATGTTAAATAAGTTCTAATATGTCCCCTCATAAAAACATCATTTGCTAGCTTATCAAATTTTCCATTTTCAAGATTTTTTAGTATATTTATATTTATCCTAATAAGATTAGAAGCCTCTTCGATACTTATATTTTTAGATTCTCTCGCAATTTTTAAATTATTTTTGAATTCTTCTAAATCAATATTTTCTGTTAGTTTTATAATGTCAGTCAAATTTTTACCTTATTAAAGTTTAATAAAAATTAATTATTATCTAGCTCAAATTTAGTATGAAGTGTTTCTAATGCTTTTTTAACAAGCTCTTCGTTTATCAAAACACTAATTTTAATTTCTGATGTAGAAATAACATGAATATTTATATTTTCTGAAGCTAATGCGGAAAACATTTTGTCAGCAACACCTGTATGTGTTCGCATACCAAGTCCTATAATAGAAATTTTAGCAAGAGAACCATTAGTAATGATTCTTTCAAAATTAATATTATTTTTATTTTCTTCCATAACTAATATAGCTTGTTTTAAATCTTTTCTAGATACTGTATATGTAAAATTGATATTTTTTCCATCTTCTGAACCAGTCTGCACAATCATATCTACATTAATATTATTTTTACTGAGTGGAATAAATATTTTAGCTGCAACGCCTGGATTATCTAATATATTAATAAGAGTAATATTAGCCTCATCTTTAGTATAAGCAATTCCACTAACTAATTCATTTTCCATTTTTTTATCCTCTTTAATTAAAAATGTACCTTTTTGCCCTGTTTGACTTGATAGGACTTGCACTGTAACATTATGCCTCATAGCCATTTCTACAGACCTAGTCTGTAATACTTTAGCACCAAGTGAAGCGAATTCTAACATTTCTTCGTAACTAATTTTATCTATTTTTTTAGCTTTGGATACAATTCTAGGGTCACAGGTATAAATACCATCAACATCAGTATATATATCACATCTATCTGCAGAAACTGAAGCTGCAATAGCTACTGCAGAAGTATCTGAACCACCTCTACCCAAAGTAACTATATTATTATTTTCATCAATTCCTTGAAAACCAGCAATTATCGGCACTTCTTTATTTTCTATAATTTTTAATATATTTTTACTTTCAATATTATTTATTTTTGCCTCAATATGATTATTATTGCATAATATAGGCACTTGCCATCCTAATAATGGTCTAGCGGCAATTCCTATTTTTCTTAAAGCCATAGAAATTAATGCTATTGAAACCTGCTCACCAGTTGAAACTATCATATCATATTCAAGTTTATTTTTAGAAATATCAAAATTTTCAGCCAATCCGACTAATTTATTAGTTTCCCCTGACATTGCGGAAGAAACTACTATAACTTGATTTCCATTTTTAATCTCTTTTTCAATTAGCTCACAGGCTTTAATAATTTTGCTGATACTTCCAACTGATGTTCCTCCAAATTTTTGAACAATTCTTTGCATAAGTTTCTACCTTAAAAAATATATTATATTGTTTATTCTATTTTTAATTCTATATTTAACCTATTCATACTTTGACTTATTAAAAGGTGCAATATAGTTTTTTATTAAATATAAAAGAAAAAAAAGATATTAATATATTATGTCATTAGATACGCTTGATAAAGACGAAATTATACAATTTTCTAAATTAGCAGATGATTGGTGGAATGAGGAAGGAAGTATGTCTTTTTTGCATTCAATGTCTAAGATAAGAACAAAATATATTAAAGAGTCTATTGTTAATAATTTTAAAATAGTAAAGAAAACAAATCCTTTAGAGAGTATTAAAATTCTAGATATAGGATGTGGAGGAGGTATAGCTAGTGAACCTTTATCAAGAATGGGTGCAAAATTAACGTCCATAGATGAATCTAAGGAGCTTATAAATATAGCGAGAGCACACGCTAAGGAAATGCATCTCGATATTAAATATCAACATTCTAACGTTGAAAAAATAATAAAAAATAATAAAAAATATGATGTGGTTATTGCATTAGAGTTATTAGAGCATGTAAAAAATATTGAATATTTTTGTAATCTATTGTCAAAGCTAATTAAGCCAAATGGGTTAATTATAATATCAACAATAAATAGAAATATATTATCAAAAATGATAGTCATTAAGATGGCTGAAGACGTCTTAAAAAAAATTCCAGCTGGAACGCATAATTACGAAAAATTTATTACGCCAACTGAAATAAAAAACTATTTCAACTTTGAAGGCTTAAATATGTCAAATTTAAAAGGAATGATATGGGACCCAATTAGAAGTTGGAGATTATCTAATAATACTTCTATTAATTATATTGCTACATTAAAAAATAAATAATTATTTTAGTTTTTACCACAGCAGTTTTTGTATTTTTTCCCTGAATCGCATAATGGACAAATTTCATTTCTTCCAATTTTTTTAGATATAATTGGAGTATTTTTTTTATTATTATTTTCATTTACTGATTCTTTAATTAGAGTTATATTTTCTTCTTTTCTTTCTGGAACCTCTGAAGTTACCTCTATATTAAGCAGAATAGTTGTCACTTGGTTCCTTATATTTTGTAGCATTTCTTGGAATAAATTAAAGGCCTCACTTTTATACTCATTAAGGGGGTCTCTTTGCGCGTAAGCTCGTAAACCAATTCCTTGTTTTAACTGATCTAATTGTAATAAATGTTCCTTCCAATTTTGGTCTACCACTTGGAGCATAATTTGCTTTTCAATAGTTTGCATATTTTTGATGCCAAACAATTCAATTTTATTTGAAATTTTATTATCAGCTTCTTTTTTTATAAGATTTTTAAATTCTATTTCTGTCACACCATCATTTTTTGCCCAATTACTGATAGGAAGGTCTAGCCCATATTTTTTGAGTGAGATATTTAATTCTTTTAAATTCCATTGTTCAGCATAGGCTTTTTCAGGTATATTTATATTTACTAAATCATCAATAATTTCATTTCTCATATCTTCTAATGTTTCTGTAATATTCTCTACTTGCATTAAGTCTCTTCGCTGTTCATAAATTGCTTTTCTTTGGTCATTCATTACATCATCAAAACGCAGAAGATTTTTTCTTATCTCAAAATTTCTACCCTCTACTTTTTCTTGAGCTTTTAGAATAGCTCTATTTACCCAAGTATGAGTTATAGCCTCTCCTTTTTTTAAGCCTAGCTTAAGTAATACAGTATCTAGTTTTTCTGACCCAAATATTCTCATTAAATCATCTTCTAATGATAAAAAAAACTTAGATTCTCCAGGGTCTCCCTGTCTCCCAGATCTTCCCCTTAATTGATTATCAGTTCTTCTGCTTTCATGCCGTTCTGTTCCTATTACTAATAACCCACCAGCGTTTAAAGATAATTCTTTATTTATTGGAATATCGTTTAATTTACTTGGATTAATTACTTCTATGACATCTTTATTTCCACCTAGTTGTATATCAGTTCCTCTTCCAGCCATATTAGTTGCAATTGTCACTGCACCTGTAACTCCAGCTAAAGCAATAATATTAGCCTCTTCTGCATGGTTTCTTGCATTCAAAACATTATGTTTAATCTTTTGTTTTTTTAATAATTTTGACAACATTTCGGACTTTTCGATGCTGGTGGTACCAACTAAAACTGGTTGATTCTTTGAATTTGCAGTCTTAATATTTTCTATAACTGCCTCCCATTTTTCTTCTGCAGTTCTATAAATCTCATCATTTTGATCTCTTCTAATCATTTCTTTATGAGTAGGCACAGATATAACTTCTAGATTGTATATTTCCATGAACTCATTGGCTTCAGTTAGAGCAGTTCCTGTCATACCTGCTAACTTAGGATACATTCTAAAATAATTTTGAAATGTTACAGATGCTAAAGTTTGATTTTCATTTTTTATTGCAACATTTTCTTTTGCCTCTATTGCTTGATGAAGACCATCAGAAAATCTTCTTCCTTCCATCATTCTGCCGGTAAATTCATCAATAATTACTACTTGATTATTATTAACAATATAGTCCTTATCTCTCTCAAATAATTTATTTGCCTTAATAGCTTGGTTTATATGATGAACCATATTCACATTTTCTGGATCATATAAATTCTCTCCTTTAAGTAATAATTTATCTTTTAATATTTTTTCTATATGCTCATTACCTTTTTCTGTGAGGTTAACACTTTTAGTTTTTTCATCTATTTCAACATCTTCTTCTATAAATAAAGGTATTAAAGTATTAATTTTTTTATATAACTCAGAATTGTCTTCAGTTGGACCTGAAATAATAAGTGGAGTTCTAGCTTCATCAATTAAAATTGAATCAACTTCATCTACTATTGCATAATTAAAAGGACGCTGAACCATTTGGTCAAATGAGAATTTCATATTATCTCTAAGAAAGTCAAAACCTAGCTCATTATTAGTTGCATAGGTTATATCACAGTTATAGGCTTTTTTTCTTTCTTCATCTTCTAGGTTAGGAATTATGCATCCCACAGATAGGCCTAAAAAGGTATAAATTTTTCCCATCCATTCACTATCTCTTCTTGCGAGATAATCATTTACTGTGACTACATGTACACCTTTTCCTGAAATTGCATTCAGATAAGCTGATAAAGTTGCAACTAAAGTTTTTCCTTCACCTGTCTTCATTTCCGATATTTTTCCTTGATGTAGAACTATTCCTCCAATTATCTGAGCATCATAATGTCTCTGGCCTAAAACTCTCTTAGCTGCTTCTCTTACAGTAGCAAAAGCTTCTGGTAATAATAAATCTAAATCATTATGAGAAGAATATAATTTTTTAAGTTTCAGGGTAGTGTTTGTTAACTCGTCATCTGTAAGTTTTTCTATTCGTGGCTCAAGTTTATTTACTTCTTCTAATAATAAATTTACTTTTTTTAAAAACCTATCATTCGGAGTACCAAAAAATTTTCTTGCTATATTACCTAGCATATAAAGCTTCCTATATTTATAATTAATTTAAACTTATTTAAAATTTAAGTGCATTTTTATTTGCCATTAGTTTATAAATTAATTAATGATTTTATACCATAATTTAATTTAAAGAAAGATAATAGCTTTACATAAGATGTTAAAAAAATCTCCTCTAGCGCCAAAAGCATTTCCTAGCTTGCCTAAAATCAAAGGTATTAGATTATCTTCTATACATTCTGGAATAAGATATAAAGATAAATTAGATTTAAGTTTGATTTCGATGACTAAAGATACAAATGTTGCATGTGTAGTTACAAAATCCCGAGCTCCTTCTGCGCCTGTAATTTGGTGTAAAAAAATAAAAAAAATAGGTAAAGCTAAAGCATTAATAGTCAATTCTGGAAATGCTAATGCACATACTGGCAGTAAAGGAATAGAGACAGTAAAAAACACCGTAAATTCAGTTGCAAATCATATAGGTTGTAATGCTAATGAAGTATATGTTTGCTCTACAGGAGTTATAGGAGAACATTTAAATGAGAATATTATTATTAATGCTATTCCTAAATTAAAGAAGAAAAAAGAATCCTCATGGAAAGAAGTAGCAGAATCTATATGTACAACTGACACATTCATTAAAGGAGCAAAATCTAAATTTAATGTAGAGAATAAAAATTTCAATGTTGTAGGTATTGCAAAAGGTTCAGGTATGATTTTTCCTAATATGGGAACAATGCTGGGGTTTATTTTTACTGATTTTCCTTTACCTATTAAAATTCTCAATTTTTTGTTGAAAGAAGCTGTGGATAAGTCTTTTAATTGTATAACAGTTGATGGAGATACTTCTACCTCTGACACTTGTCTTTTATTTTCTACGCCTTCTGTTTTTTTTAAAGACAGTATAAAGCAGATTAAAGATAAGAGATTAAAACCTTTTAAGGATGCCCTAGATAAAGTTTTGCAAAGTTTAGCGCAACAAATTGTATGTGATGGAGAAGGAGCTAGTAAGTTTATAACTATAAATGTTAGTTCAGTTAAATCTCAAAAAAGTGCAAGAAATATAGGACTTTCTATAGCTAACTCTTCTTTGGTGAAAACAGCAATAGCAGGAGAAGATCCAAATTGGGGTAGAATAATAATGGCTATAGGGAATTCTGAGGTTCCTTTGATACAGGATAAAATATCTATAGCTATAAATAAAATAAAAATAACAAAAAAAGGTTCTCTTGTAGCTAATTATAAAGAAGATCTGGTTGCAAAAAAAATGAAAGAAAAAAATATAGTGATTGATATAGATATGGGAATAGGTAAGGAAAATTCTACGGTATGGACTTGTGATTTAACTAAAGAGTATATTAAGATTAATGCTGATTATAGATCATAACGTCATTATTCCTGTGCATTTACCCTCTATTCTAGTGTCAGTATAACGGCTTTTCATTTTAAATATTTTATTACTTAAAGAATATAAAAGAGTTAATGAGCTTTGTTCACCCGTCTTTTTATCCCATCCACCAGTTCCAATTATAGTGCCACCATTGCCCTTACGAATAGAGAATTTTGCTTTTTTTATTGAATTATTAATTTTAAAATTAATATAGTATTTAGGTATACCGTAAATAATATCCCATTCTGCATATTCTGCTGTATTGTTAGCCCAATAAATACCTTTACAGAATATACTTTTTTCTTCTGCAGAATGTACCATTGATATTTTAATAAAGGTTATAATTATAATTTGTAAAATTAGAAAAAAATATTTTTTATTCATTATATAATAATACAAAGTATATTAATCAAAGTATAGTTATATTTCTAGGGTTTAGGCTATAATCTTTGACATTATATGATGCAAGGTTAATTAAAAATAATAAATATATAGAGAATAGATAATTATATTTTTTTGAGATAAAAAACTTTATAGCTTAATTTTTCCAGCCCATAACAAATATAATATTATATGGCATAGAGAATTTAGGCTTGTTATCATTCTTTCTGACAAGGTACTTCTCTGCCTCTTCAAAAACGGATTTAGGAGTAAAATATTTAGGTCTAGTATTTAATATATTTTTCTCATTAAAAGAGCGTATTTCAATAAATAAATCTCTAATATTTGAATATTGTTTTAAATTTCTTTCTTGGTCTGCCATAGGCATGTTAAAGCCAGCTCTTTGTATTAGGCTTCCTAATGTTTTTATATCACAAAATGGAAAAATTCTTGAATACAGGCCTTTTAATATTTTCTCGTCCGCATAAGCTAAACTTTCTGCTAGCGGAGATAAAGTTCCCTCTCCCCAGAAAGTGCCGATAAATAAACCTCCTGGCTTAAGAGAATTATATATTTGCTTAAAAGTTCCAGGAAGGTCATTAACCGTATTTAATCCTAAAATACTATAAACTAAGTCTAAGGAATTATTTTTTATTGGAAGATATTCTTCATCACTTTTAAAGCTAACAATATTTTTATTCTTAGGGTTATTAATAGCAGTTTTATAGAAATTTTTTATTAGTTTAGTTTCTAGTATCTTGGTACTTGTATCTATAGATTTAGAGTTTAATTCTAAAACATTTTCAAAATGTAGGTTGGTTTCTTTTAGTCGTATAGCAATCTCAGAAGCAATATTTACAAATAATTTATTAGGCTTAATAGTATTTATTTGAATATTTTTTCTATCAAATATCTGGGGGATTAAAGATTCTATTTTTGTTTCCATATTTTTTTTAAAAAAGTTGTTTTTATAATATATGTATATATTATTTTATATCTTACATCTAGGAGTTATTATATGAGCGGTGTTGTAATCTATACTGGACATTTGTGCGGTTATTGTTCTCAAGCTAAAAAATTACTAAAATCAAAAAATATAGATTTTGAAGAAATAAATATTCATGATCAATACGATAAAAAAGAAGAAATGATTAAATTGTCAGGCGGAAGAGTATCCGTCCCACAAATATTTAGTTATGGAAAACATATAGGCGGTTGCGATGATTTATTTGATATGGAAAGTGCTGGGGAATTAGATAAAGCTCTAAATATAGAAATAGATTAAATGCGAGTAGCATTGATACAAATGACGTCAGTTCCAGATTTAGATGTAAATATTAAAAGTATTTTGAATGGAATTAGAAAAGCAAAAGAACATAAAGCAGATATAGTACTTTTTCCTGAAAATTGTGCATTTATGGGAAGAGGGTCTGAAACCTTAGCTGCGGCAACAGAAGAATCAAGACACCCAGCGCTTTTAGCCGCAAGAGAAGCTGCATTAAAATATTCTATATATGTACTATTGGGCTCCATAGCAGTATACCCCTCAAAAAATATTAAAAATAAACTAGCAAACCGTTCTTTGTTTATAGACAATTTAGGAAAAATTTGTGGAAGGTATGACAAAATTAATATGTTTGATGCTACTTTATCAGAAAAAGAAAGTTATAAAGAATCTGATAGATATATTGCTGGTTCAGAAATAGTAACAGTAGAAAATGAATTAGGTAAAATTGGTTTAACCATTTGTTATGATATAAGGTTTCCCAAACTTTACTCTAAATTATTAGATAAAGGATGCAACATTATTACTATTCCGTCAGCTTTTACAAAAAATACAGGAAAAGATCATTGGGAAGTATTAATTCGTTCGAGAGCAATAGAAACATGCTCTTGGGTATTAGCTCCTGCACAAATAGGAATCCATTATGAGAAAAGAGAAACATGGGGTCATTCAATGGTTGTAGACCCATGGGGTAAAATAGCAGCAGAAGCTAAAAATAATGAAGATATTATATTAGCAGACATTGACATTAATAAATCGGATATAGTTAAAAAAGTATGGGGAAAATTATAATCTCATCTAATTCTTGTATGAATTCTTTGTAAAGCTTTTTTTATAGGAGATTGCGTTATTATCTCTTCATAATTAATAATTTCCATATTATTTTTCTTTGCTAGACTTAATAACTCTTGAGGTTTTAATAAGTATTTAGGGTTATTAGGTTTTCCAAAAATAGAGTTTTCTATTGAAAAAGTTTCATACAATAATATGCCACCTAGTTTAATACTATTAATAATATTTTTAAATATTGGCCTATAAAGATAATTTGTAACTATCACTGCATCAAATGTTTTATATTTAAAGGGCCATGCATTAGAAGCTTCAATATCTATTTGCATAGGATAAATTGATTTAATGGATTTAAAATTTAAAATATTTTCCATACTTATGTCTAAGCTGATAACTTTATACCCTTTAGATGCTGCATAAATACTATGCCTTCCACTTCCGCATGCTATATCTAGTAAAGTTAGTCCACCAATATTATCCTTCAAATTATTAGTAACCCATTTTGAAGGTTTACCAATTTTAAGATTATTATTTATTTTTAAATTTTTATTCATAATATTATATATTATATATATTATCTTCTTTATAAGAATACTAAATAACTTTTTAATTAAGGCTATATATTATTTTAGGTAATTTTTATGATTAAATATGATCTTAAATGTAATTTATTACATACTTTTGAAGGGTGGTTTTCGAGTTCTGGTGATTATGAAAATCAGGCTTTAAAAGGCTTAGTAACCTGCCCGGTTTGTGGTAATGATAACGTTGAAAGAGCAATAGTAGCACCATCAATTAAAAAATCATCAATTAGAACAGATTTGAATAAAAAGACAGTGTCTAATCTCAATGAATTAGAGCTTAAAACTAAGCTTAGAACTCTTAATAAAGAAATAGAAAAACAAACTATTGATGTGGGTGAAAATTTTGCAGAAGAAGCTAGATTAATTTATAAAGGTGAACATAAGGGTAAAGCTATAAGGGGAACCGCGACAAAAAAAGAAGAAAAAAAACTAAATGAAGATGGGGTCCCATATATAAAAATTCCTTGGATAAAAGATAATTAAGATCAAATATTATTGAAAGGTTATAAAGGTTTATGAGTAAAAATTCATCTAGAACTTTGAAAGAATGGTCAGAATTAGCAAAGAAAGAGCTAAAGGGAAGCGAGAGTGATTCTTTAATATGGAAAACTCCTGAAGGTATAGATATACAGCCAATTTATACAGAAAATGATCTAGAAGGACTTCCTCACTTAGGTGGAATGCCAGGAATAGAACCTTTTTTAAGAGGCCCTAAAGCTACAATGTATGCCGGTAGGCCATGGACCGTTAGACAGTATGCTGGTTTTTCCACAGCAAAAGCATCAAATGCATTCTATAAACGTAATTTAGCAGCAGGACAGATGGGATTATCTGTAGCATTTGATTTAGCCACACATAGAGGGTACGATAGTGACCATCCCAGAGTTTCTGGAGATGTTGGAATGTCAGGAGTAGCTATCGATTCTGTAGAGGATATGAAGCTATTATTTGATGAAATTCCATTAGATAAAATGTCAGTATCAATGACAATGAATGGGGCTGTTCTTCCAGTATTAGCAAATTTTATTGTAGCGGCAGAAGAACAGGGTGTAGAAGAAAAAAAACTAAGAGGAACAATTCAAAATGATATTTTAAAAGAATTTATGGTTAGAAACACATATATATATCCGCCAGCTCCCTCAATGAGGATTGTGTCTGATATTATAGGGTATACAGCAGAAAAAATGCCTTTATTTAATTCTATTTCTATTAGTGGTTATCATATGCAAGAAGCTGGTGCCAACCAAGCTCAAGAATTAGCTTTTACAATTGCAGATGGTTTAGAATATGTACGAGCAGCCTTAAATAATGGCTTAAAAGTAGATGATTTTGCTCCTAGGTTGTCATTCTTCTTTGCAATTGGAATGAACTTTTTTATGGAAATTGCAAAATTAAGAGCTGCAAGGTGGTTATGGGCCACATTAATGAAAAAGCATTTTAATCCTAAAAATGAAAAATCTATGATGTTAAGAACACATTGTCAAACATCAGGAGTATCTTTAACAGAGCAAGATCCTTATAATAATATTGTTAGAACTACAGTTGAGGCTATGGCCGCAGTTCTAGGAGGTACTCAATCTCTTCATACTAATGCATTTGATGAAGCAGTTGCTTTACCAACAGAATTTTCTGCGAGAATCGCTAGAAATACACAACTAATTTTAAAAGAAGAAACTGGTATCACTAAGTCTATTGATCCTCTAGCTGGCTCTTATTATATAGAAGCTTTAACTGGCAGGCTTATAGCCTCTGCAGAAAAAATTATTAATAATATTGAAGAATTAGGAGGAATGACCAAGGCAGTTGAAAAAGGAATACCTAAACAAATGATTGAAGAATCTGCGGCTAAAAGACAAGCATCAGTCGATTCTAAAGAGTCTATAGTAGTTGGAGTTAACAAGTATGAATCAGTATCAGATTCTAAATTTGATGTTTTAAAAGTTAATAATGCAGATGTAAGAGAGCAACAAATTAAAAACTTAAAAAAATTACGTAAAAAAAGAGATGAGACAGAAGTAAAGCAGGCTTTAAATAATTTGATCAGTGGAGCTAAAAGTAAATCAGAAAACTTACTAGACTTAAGTATAAAAGCTTCTCGTAAAAGAGCAACAGTAGGAGAAATTTCTGATGCTTTAGAGAAAGTTTTTAGCCGCCATCAAGCTAATTATAAAGGAGTAAAGGGTATTTATGGAGCAGAGCTTAGTAAAAATGAGAACTTTATTTATGTAAAACAAGCTATTTCTGATTTTCTCACAAAAAAAATGAGAAAACCTCGCATTCTCATAGTTAAATTAGGACAGGATGGGCATGATAGAGGCGCAAATGTTGTTGCTAGTGCTTATGAAGACCTTGGATTTGATGTTAAGGTTGGTCCCTTATTTCAAACACCGCAAGAATCCTCTGATATGGTAAACTCCTATAAGCCAGATGTCGTTGGTGCTTCAAGTCTAGCTGGAGGTCACCTTACTTTAATTCCTGAATTAATTAAAAGTATTAGAAAAAATGGGCATGAGAATGTTTTAATCATAGCGGGAGGAGTTATCCCTCATGAAGACTATGCCGAACTAGAGCAAGCAGGAGTAGATGCAATCTTTGGCCCAGGAACAAATATTACAGATGCGGCAAGAAGAGTTTTAGGATTAATTGAACAAAGACCAATTAAAAATTAACTATTATATAAAAGATTTCTTGACTGATATGCTATTCAGTTTTATTAAATTATAGAATATTAAGTAAAGGATTAATTTATGTCTAGAGTATGTGAGCTTACAGGTAAAAAAGTTATGACTGGCAATAATGTAAGTCATGCTAAAAATAGAACAAGAAGACGTTTTCTTCCTAATTTACAAAATTCTTCATTGTTTAGTGAAATTCTTAACAAAGCAGTCAAATTTAGAGTTTCTTCAAGTGCGTTAAGGACAGTAGAAAAAAAAGGTGGAATTGATAAATTTCTTGCTGATGCTTTTGAGAAAGACTTATCTGCTTCAGCTATTTATTATAAAAAATTAATAAAAAGAAAAGAAACTACCAAAGCATAACTTTATTTTTTCTTAATTTTTTTATCAAATAAGATAGCTAGCTGATTAGTAATAGCTCCTCCTAATTGATCAACCTCTATAATTGTTAATGCCTGATTATAATACCGTGTGACATCATGTCCAATACCTATTGCTAATAATTCTATATTTGGATTTGATTCTGTTTTTTTGATTACTTGTCTTAAATGTTTATCTAAGTAACTTCCGGAGTTAGTACTTAGAGTAGAATCATCTACAGGTGCACCATCTGATATTACCATTAATATTTTTCTTTTTTCAGACCTTTTAGTTAGCCTCTCAGTTGCCCACGCAATAGCTTCTCCATCTATATTTTCTTTTAAAATTCCTTCTCTTAACATTAGTCCTAAATTTGTTTTAGATCTTCTCCATGGA
>MDTG01043002.1_pt1 | contig 18160 bp, 13 predicted proteins | sample 811421 | NCBI WGS metagenome assembly MDTG01 (sample SAMN05326645, study PRJNA326480) | marine metagenome | isolation source: seawater | place: Pacific Ocean: South East | collected 2011 | reverse complement strand
GGTCGGATAGCCGGCCCATTTCTCCGGGGTATGCCCCCAACCCTGCAGGCCATACTTCCCGAGATGGATGGTGTGATACCCAACCCGCTGCAGGGTATTGGCAAAATTCCAGTTATCCTCAATCGCCTTGTCGAACTGCATGTTGCGCACATTAGTGTGCCCTTGGTGCATCCCCGTGATCAGGGAGGCCCGGGACGGTGCACAGATCGGGGCAGGACAGTAATGCCGGTTCAGGATCGTCCCAGCCCCGGCCATCTCGTCCAGCTCCGGGGTCCGGACCTGGACCCCCTTCCGCTGCTTTTGGAAGAGAACCCCCACGTCCCCATACCCGAGATCGTCTGTCAGGATAAAGATGATGTTGGGCTTCTCTGCCCGGCTCACCGGGGAACCCGCCGCCAGCAGAGCCAGTATTCCTGCCGCCCGCAGTGTTCTCACAAGTCGTTTCTTGGCCTTCATCGGGTCAATCCCTAACCTATTGCACGCGGCGAAGCGATCCCGGGTGTCAGCGGGGCTCCTCGAGCTGCCCGAGAAACTCGATAAGCTGGCGGTTTACCTCTCTCGGGGCCTCCTGCTGGATCCAGTGTCCCTTCCGCGGGAGGAGGACTTTCCTGAAGAGGCGTGGGACATTCTCCTCCAGCTTCTCGTAGGCGCCTCCCATGAACTTGAGAACCCCGTCACGCTCTCCAGCCACGAAGAGGGTCGGCTGGGAAATCCTCGCACCAGTGAGAAACCCGGTATGCGACCAGTTGAAGTCAATATTCCGATACCAGTTCAGCCCCCCCCGGAACCCGGACTGTTCAAATTGGCCAGCGTAGAAATCCAGGTCGGATTCGGTCAGCCAGCCGGGAAGTTGTACCCGGCCCGTGGGCTGGGCTGACCCCTTCCCCGGCTTTGACCAGGGGTTCCATCCAGCTCCGGGCTTGGCATCGCCCGACGCGCCTATCAGCATCGAGGTGAGTGTGCCCCTTGGGTCCTTGTCAAAGACAGCTTCCGTCCGGCTGGGATCCTGGAAGGTCACCTGGTAGAACTCCTTACCGCTCGCCTTGCCGGCCGCCTTCGCGGCCGCGATTGGAGGAACGGTCCCTTCTCCTCTCGGCGAGTAAGGTACGCTTAAAAGCACCAGAGCCTTGAAAATATCCGGCCTCAGCAGGGAACAGGACCATGCCACCGGGGCACCCCAGTCATGGCCCATGATGATGGCCTCCTTCTTACCCAGGGCCTCGACCACGCCAATGATATCCCCAGTCAGCTTGAAAATATTGTATTCCCCAATCTCGTGGGGCTTGTCGCTTTTCCCATAGCCCCGCTGGTCCGGGGCGACCACATGGTAACCCGCCTCGGCCAGGACCGGGATCTGGTGTCGCCATGAATACCATGACTCGGGGAATCCATGACACAGCACAATTAAGGGCCCCTCACCCTGCTCAGCAACATGAAGCCGAATCCCATTGGTCTTCACATCACGAAAGCTGGCGCCCCCTTTGAAGGGCTCCACCTCGTTGGCCCAGCCGGGGTCATGCAGGAGAAAGAGGAACGCTACCTGCGCCCATCCTCGCAGGAGAGAGGGAAGGCATCTTTTCTTCATCACGAAAATCAGAGAGTTTCTGGGTTTTTCCTTTTCTGGTCCTGATCCTGCAAAGCTTTTCATCCTCTCACAAGTGGAACCTCCATCCGAGCGCCCAGGCGAGTCCGGATGAACCGTAGCTTGCCCACACGGCCCCTCTTGCCTAAACACCATCCAGACCCTGTGAAGAACTTCGTCCCCCTGCCTCTTTGTCTATTGCTGATCGCTACTGGCACGCTCGGAATGGCCCGGCAACCAGACCCCGCTCCCACTGCCGGCGAGATCGCTTCCATTACCGGGGGTGCCAGACCGTTCTTTGAAATCTGGGAAGAGGATAACGTCTACGGAGTACTTGATGTAGCCATGGACGGGACGGTTCTCCTGTTCAGCCTGCAGGGTGAACCTCACCCCGACAAACGCCGCGGCAGCAAGATCTACCTGAAGCGCTCGGAGGACGGAGGCTCGACGTGGAGCGATCATCAACTCATCGGAAAACCCGTCAAACTCGACGTTGAGAAGCTTGGGATAGGACCCTACAACGGGAAGGGCTGGGGCAATGACGAGCACCACCGCATCGCCAGTCTCGGGGCCTCGGTTGTCGACGAAACCACCGGGGAAGTCATGATTTTCCTGACCGCTCTCCACCCAGCCCTCTCCATGTACAAGAGCAGGGACCATGGCAGGACCTGGACCCTCGAGGACATTTCTTTCCGGAAGGATTCCCGTGGGTTCCTTCCCATCCCAAATGGCGCCTGCGATCCCGGCATCACCCTTCGGAACGGACCTCACAAGGGACGACTCCTGGTTCCCTCCCGCGTCATGCCCAATTACAGCAAGCAGGAGGAGGGGAAGGGCTACACCAACGCAGTCTACAGCGACGACCATGGCAAGACGTGGCTCCAGAGCGCTCCCTTTCCCCTTGATGGCACCGGGGAATCTGGCCTGGTTGAGCTCCGCGATGGCACGATCTACCTCAATTCCCGGACCCACACCCGCAAGGGTAACCGGTGGGTGGCCTTCAGCGATGACAGCGGGGAGACCTGGCGCGATCTCCATCAGGACGACGAGCTCTTTGACGGGCCTCCAGACGTCTACGGATGCAAGGCCAGTCTCCTTCGACTGGATCGGGATGATGCCGACATTCTTCTCTTCAGCACTCCTTCCTCCAATCTGCCGGGCCGTAAGAACATCCGGGTCTGGGTCAGTTTCGATGGGGGAAAAAGCTGGCCTCTCAACCGTCTCATCAAGCGCGGCCCCGGCAACTACACCTGGATGACCCAGGGGCGTAAGGGCACGCCCAGTGAGGGATTCATCTACCTCCTTGCCGGCAAGGACTGGATGGCCCGCTTCAACATGGCCTGGCTCCTCGATGCCGGAGAACCTGAACTGGTCCTCAGCAAGCGCACCACCTACCGCTTCGCCGACCAAGACCTCCTGCATTCCACTGAGAATACCGAGGCGTTCACTACCGGGGAGCAGGGCATGAAGGACAGCCCGCGGGGATATCGTCTGAAAGAAGGTGCCGAGAGCGGCCAGGTGATAACGAGGCGTCTGGTTCTCCCTTCCGGAAAGATGAAGGTAAGCTACCATGTTCCAGAGGGAGCAACACTTCACCTCGCAATCATGGACGAAAGCGACACCCGCCTTCGTGATACCGAGGCCCTCACAGGGTCCTACCAGCGGGACAGGATTATCGACAACTGGCAGGACGGCCCTATCGATGAATGGGTCGGCAAAACCGTCCAGGTCCAGTTCCAGTTGCGGGGCGGGGCCGAGGTATTTGGCTTTGCCTTCGACGGGGTTTCTTCCCCAGGTAGTGACGTCGCCAGTATCGGCTCTTCCGATGACCGCTTCGTCCTTCCTCCCCGCCACAACTACGCCATGGTCCAGAATCCTCCTCTCGTAAAATCAGTCGAGAACTCCGGGCCTTTCGAGAATAGAGCTGGCAGGCTAAAGGAGAGCCGGATGGGCTACCGCCTGCAGGATCCCTCCCGGAGGGGCCACGTCCTTACCAGCAAAATCAGCCTCCCCGGTAAGGAAATGACAATCTCCTGCGAGGTTCCCTCGGGAAGCGTGACGGTTTCCCTTTTTGATGAAAATGGCGTCCTCCTAAACGCCAGTCGCCCCTTGCGAAACAGTGTCCAGAAACGGCAACCGGTCCGATGGACCGATGGCTTCGTCCTTGACGATCACGTTTCCAAGACCGTGACCGTGCGGTTCGAACTGACCGGCGGGGCGAAGATCTACGGTCTCCATTTCGAGCGGGTCTTCTGGGAGTAAACCCCTGCCTCTCTTATGTCCACGGTCACCGGGGGCCCTCCCGGGTGCCATGATGCAATGAACTACGGAGGCCGAAATGTGTCAGCCTAGCGAGTTTTTCGCGTTGCTGACTGGCTCCCGGCCGCGCTATTTTTTACCTATGCAATTCAGTCGCCGACCAGTCCTCTCAATTTTCGCCCTAATCGCGTTTCTCGCTTCCCCCGCTTCAGGTAAGCAACCACCAGAGAAGGCGGTTGCCAATCTCGACGTGGGAGACGGTCTTCAAACCACCCTTTTTGCTTCGGAACCCATGATGCTGAGCCCTTCCAGCATCGACATCGACCATCTCGGTCGTGTCTGGGTCTGTGAGGTCGTTAACTACCGGGGTCACCGCAACAAGCGCCCGGAAGGCGATCGTATCCTGGTTCTTGAGGACACCACCGGGGACGGTAAGGCTGACAAGTCGACGGTCTTCTACCAGGGACGTGAGATCGACTCCGTCCACGGGGTCTGTGTCCTCGGAAACAAGGTCATCATCTCTGCCGGGGACAATGTCTGGATCATGACCGATGAGGACGGGGACCTGAAGGCCGACAGCAAGAAGGCGCTCTTCACCAAGATCGGCGGGGCCCAGCACGATCACGGAATTCACGCCTTTTCCTTTGGTCCCGACGGAAAGCTTTACTTCAACTTTGGTAACGCCTCCCGCCAGCTGGCTGATGCCGACGGCAAGATCATCACTGACAAGGCCGGCAACGAGGTGAAGGCCAGCCGCCAGCCCTACCAGCAGGGTATGGCGTTCCGCTGCGACATGGACGGATCCAACGTGGAAACCCTCGGATGGAACTTCCGGAATAACTGGGAACTGTGCGTCGATTCCTTCGGAACGGTCTGGCAGAGCGATAACGACGACGACGGAAACAAGGCGGTGCGGATCAACTTCGTCATGGAGTTCGGCAACTACGGGTTCCGCGACGAATTCACTGGCAAGGGATGGCGCGACAAGCGCACCAACATCGAGAAGGAGATCCCCCTGCGTCACTGGCACCTGAACGACCCCGGGGTGGTTCCCAATCTCCTCCAGACCGGACAGGGATCCCCTACCGGCATCGTGGTCTATGAGGGATCCCTGCTTCCCGCGGGATTCCAGAATCAGGTAATTCACTGTGATGCCGGTCCGAATGTCACCCGGGCCTACCCGGTGAAGACCAGCGGAGCCGGCTACTCGGCTGAAATGGTCAATATCCTCTACGGCGCCCGCGACAAGTGGTTCCGCCCCTCCGATGTCTGCGTTGCTCCAGATGGCTCGCTCTTCGTGGCCGACTGGTATGACCCGGGCGTGGGTGGCCACGGGATGCGGGACCTCGATGGGGGAAGGATCTTCCGGGTGGCAACCCCCGGCTCCAAGTACAGCGTGCCCAAGATCGACCTCAGCACCGCGGAGGGAGCAGCCAGGGCCCTGACCAATCCGAACGGCGAAGTGCGCTATCTGGCATGGAACGCCCTTCACGAGATGGGAGTGAAGGCTGTCCCGGCTCTTGAAAAATTGTGGAAGGGCGAAAACTCCCGCCACCGAGCCAGGGCCCTCTGGGTCCTTGGCAAGATGGACGGGAAAGGCCAGGGCGCGGTCAACACCGCCCTCGCCGACGCGGATCCCGACATCCGCATCACGGGGATTCGACTGGCGCGCCAGCTTGAGCTCAACCTGACTGAAACCGTTAAGAAAGTGGTCCGGGACAAATCCCCCGCGGTTCGCCGGGAGGCCAGTATCGCCCTGCGTTTTGACGGTTCAAAAGCAGCCAACGAACTCTGGGCTGAGCTCGCCCTCCAGCACACCGGGGAGGATCGCTGGTATCTCGAAGCCCTCGGGATTGGATCCGACCTCCATGCCGATGCACGGTTTGCAGCCTGGCTCGCCAAGGCTGGCAAGAACTGGAAGTCGGACGGGGGCCGCGATATCATCTGGCGGGTGCGTTCAAGGCAGGCCCCGGAGTACCTGGCCCGGATCATCAAGGACAAGTCTCTGGAGGATCACGCCTCCCCACGCTACATGCGGTCCTTCGATTTCCACAAGGGAGAGGAAAAGAACAAGGCCCTTGAGAGTCTCCTCGACCTCTAGGGACCAGGAATTCCCGGACTTGGTCCATGCCCACTTCCCGTTGCTTTGCTGCCAACCTGGTGACGGGGACCATGCTTCTTGCCTTACCGCTCACTTCCCTGGGCGATGAGGCAAGGGATGCCCTGATCGTGGAAACGATCCTCAGGATTGAGGGATTCGACCTGGCGGGGTCAACCAAGGCGCAGGGAGCGGTTGCACGTTACCTGCAGAACAACTGGGCCGGGGAAAGATATCTCGACCTTATCGAGCGCTTCGAGCTGAGGAACGAGGCTCCCGGGGTTCTCCGGCTGGCTCTTGAACGAGCGGATTCCCCGACGGGAGCCGAGGCGTCTGCACTTCTGGTTGCCCTCGGCAAAGGAGAACTCCTCGCCAGCGCGCTGAAAGGAACCGATGAAACCGCTGCCGTCCGGGCTGCCCGGGCGATTTCACATTCCGGGGATGCAGACCTGATGAACGAACTTCCCGGGGTCATCGCCAACGCGGCCCGGCCCGTCGAGATTCGATCTGCCGCACTTTCCGCTCTCTATGGCAAGGACCCGACGAAACAGTCCCACCTGCTTGCGAGGGTGAAGTCCGGTGAACTGAATAAGGATCTGCTCCAGACCGCTTCTGAAATCCTTATGCTGTCCCGGGACCCGGAAATTCGCAAGGAGGCCAAGAGCCTCTTTGCCGTAGGCGAAGCCGATTACCCGGCCGTAAGCGAACTGCTGAAGCTCAGAGGGGATCCCGCCAACGGAAAGCAGCTCTTCGCCACCAAGACGTGTCTGGTCTGCCATCAGGCCGGAGGAGTGGGAATCAACTTCGGCCCGGGACTCTCGGAAATCGGTGACAAACTGGACCGAAAGGCCCTCTACCTCGCTATCCTGCAGCCGGATGCCGGCATCAGCATGGGATTCGAGGGCTGGGAGGTGGTCCTGAAAAACAAGACCAAGCTGGTCGGGATCATCGAGGAAACGGAGGAGAACCTCAACATTACCATGATCGGTGGTGCCAAGCAGACTGTTTCCAAGGAAGAGATCGAAACCCGGACAAAGATGAAGCAGTCCCTGATGTACCAGGGACTGCACCAGTTGATGACGCCTGCCGAACTGGCCGACCTCGTTGAATATCTCAGTTCGCTTCGCAAGAACGGGTAGGACTCTTTCACCCCTTCGAATCGGGACCCTGCCTGCGTCAGGTCTGGTCTTTACCTCTTTATTTTTGCAACCCTCGCTCGCTCGAGAAAACATTACCAGACGGCATAGCGGGCAGAGTGGCTTTCCACTCGTCCAACAGCTCCTGAAGCGCAGCCACCGACTGCGGTTCCGAGCCCTTCAAATCCCTCTTCTCATAAGGATCCGTGACAATGTCATAGAGCTCTAGATGGCTACCATCGTGGTTACTGACTAGCTTCCTTGCATCATGAACCACCGCGTATGACACCCAGTGGTCCGGGCGATTCTCGGGAGCCGGCCAACGAGCACTGGATTTCCAGAAAAGAGGTTTTTCCCGGATACTCATCTCCTTGCCTCCAAGGACCTCGAGAATGCCAACTCCATCAGGCACGTAGGAATCAGGTAGCGCTGCTCCTGCGATCTCACAGAAGGTTGGCAGCAGGTCCCCCGCCGAGATGAGCGATCTCTTGTCAATCTTCCCCGCCGCGATCCTGCCTGGCCATCTGGCAATGAAAGGAACCCCGATGCCTCCCTCGAAGAGCGCAGCCTTGTAGCCACGACGCCCGCCCGTGACACCCTTTGCTGCACCGATACCCCACCCTGCCCCTGTGGCTGTGTCATACATCAGATCCAGCCCTGTCGGGCCAGGAGCCCGAGCGGGTCCATTATCAGAACTGAAAATCACGAGGGTATTGTCGGCGATCCCCAATCGGTCGAGGGTCTTAAGAACCTGACCCACCCTGTCGTCAGCGTGGGCGAGGACGGAGGCATAGATCTGGTCAGCCTTATTTTTGAGATGACGAAAGCGCCACTCGTATTTCGGAACCGTGTGAAACGGCGTATGGGGTTCATGAAGCCAGAGGTTGACGAAGAACGGCTTTTCGGCCGCTACCGCCTTTTCGATAAAAGCCACCGCATGGTTGGAATCCTCGTGTACCGGCATCTGCTCACCAGCGCAGTTGAATGCCCCGTAGGCATCATACCCATAAACACCGGGCAGGGGTGAATCGGGAATCATGTTATTGGCGAGGTGCCACTTGCCGTAATGCGCAGTGGTGTAGCCGGCCTCCCGGAGTAATCGCGGCAGGAGCGGCGCGTCCGGGTCGAGCCAATCGGGCATATTGCGCCTGACGTTGCTCGGCACCCAGGCAAAATGACCGTTGATGTTATACCGGGCCGGAAAGTGCCCTGTCATGACTGCCGTCCGACTCGGTGAGCAGACTCCGCTGGCAACCGTGAAGCGGTGAAAATCCGTGCCCTCCCGGGCAAGGCGATCAATATTGGGCGTCTTGATGTAGGGATGGCCGTGACAGCTCAGGTCACCCCAGCCCCAGTCGTCCGCAAAAATAAACAGGATATTGTCCTTTCCTGCGCCCGCCGGAGCGGGAAGAGCCAGCGCCAGCAGAAAGAGGAATCTCATCCGGAAGGAAGCCATGGCCTGAAAATTCTATTCTCCAACGCAGTAGACGAACTTTCCTGAGCGCAGGTAGATCGCTCCCTGCGACAGGGCTGGAGTGCCGCTGAAGTCAGAACGGTCAGCAAACTTGTTCTGCGCGATCTGCTTCATCATGGGATTAGCCTCAAAGACAAAGGTCCCGTTGTAACGACTCACCGCATACAGCCTGTCTTGCACTCTTACCATGGAGGCGTAGAAACTAAATCGCTTCGAACGCACCAGCCCTTCGACAGTCCTCTTGGAAACCACTTCTCCGGTTGCAATCTCCATACAGACGGCCTCCGCGGAATCATTGACCCAGTAGAGGTGTTCTCCGTAGGCCAGCGGAGTAGGAACATAGGTGGTGACCTTGCTGTCCCACTGCAGGTTTCCCGTCACGTCCCCTCTTCCTCCGCGCTTCAAGCCGATGCTCATCTTGCGGGGATAGCCCCCGAAGGCGCAAATCATGTCTTCTGTGATCACCACCGAGGGTGAAACATTACCCGGGATTCTGGTCCGGGCCAGCCATCTGCGCATTCCGGTGGCTGGGTCCAGTGCAAACAACTCGTGGGGTATTGAGAGAATCATCTCATCATTACCGTCCTCATCCACAGTGAACTGCGGAGTAGCAAAGGCCAGCTCGAGCTCCTCAGATCCGTATCGCCACTTCTCCTCGCTGCTGATCTTGTCGAAGGCAATAAGGGAGCGCGCTTCGTCGGCTGCGTTCACGATCACGAGATTTCTGTAAAGAACCGGGCTTGCTGCGGAACCCCACCGGCGGTTACTCGACTGGTTGCCCACTGCCCTGCTCCAGACTTTCTCACCCTCCAGCGTGAAGGCGTGCAGGCCGGACTTTCCTGCAAACACATAGACGCGTTTCCCATCGGTCACCGGCGTGCTGCTGGCGTAGCCGTGCTCCATGAGGTAGCCACGATAGGGATCCTCAGGATTACTCACCTCCAGTGACCTGCTCCAGAGTATCCTTCCATCGCTGCGATCGAGGCAAAGAAGGCGGCGCCCTAGGTCCTTGGCCTCACCCACTGCTTCCTTGTCCGTTCCATAACCGGTGTAACAGGTCACAAAGATCCGGCTCCCGGTAAATATCGGACTGGAGGACCCTGGCCCCGGAAGGGCCGTCTTCCACTTCAGGTTCCGGGACTCGCTCCATACCACCGGGATATCCGCACCCTCCGGGGCGGTGGCGCAACCACCTGGTCCGCGAAACTGGGGCCACGATTCGACCGCTGGCAGGAGTCCAATGGTCAGGCCACCAGAAAGCAGGAATGACAACAGCTTCATGCGCGGCTACTTAGCAGGCCAGCGGAGATTGTCACCGCTTTCCACGTGCAAGAATTTCTCACCGCTTCCCAAGCTTGACCAATTGTCCTTTCCGGGAGTTCATTGGGAGGTGCGTTCTTTGTTCTTCCCGTTCGTTCTTCTCGCCTTGTGCGTACTACTGAGCGCGCCATCTTTCATCTCAAGGGGAGCAGAGGACCCTGCCGGAATAGATCTTCAACCCCGCCGCATCGAAGTTCTTTTCCTTGGGAGCAAAAACCTCTTCAACCACGATCCGCCCACTCGCTTCCGAGTGCTCCGCAAGGCCCTCGGGCCCAAGGCCATCAACATCACCTATGCGGACAATGTAAATGCTCTCACCGAGGAGAATCTTGCCAAGTTTGACGTCCTCCTTATTTTTGCCAATCTCTACACGATCGACGTAAAAACCCAGGGTCAGGCCCTGCTGAACTTTGCTCGTAACGGTGGAGGATGCGTTTTTCTCCATTGCGCCGCTGCCTGCTTCCGCGATTCCAAGTTCGACGAGTATGTTGACCTGCTCGGAGCCCAGTTCAAGTCACACGGCAAGGGCGTTTTCCGAGCCCGGATAGTGAATGAAGACCATCCCGTCATGAAGGGCTGGAAGGGTTTTGAATGCTGGGATGAAACCTACGAGCACAAACGGCATGGCAAGAACCGGATCATCCTGCAGAAACGTGAAGAGGAACCCTGGACCTGGGTGAAGACCTACGGCGAAGGCCGGGTCTTCTACACTGCGAGTGGACATGACCATCGCTGCTGGGACCTGCCCGAGTATCACGACCTCCTGCACCGGGCGATTCGCTGGACGGCCAAAGACGATACCGTGAGCTGGTTGGCGCCCGGAGATCTGCCCGAACTGCACTATCGCAGGGCCGCTGCGCCCAAGGACCCTGATGAACCGGTCGGACCTCTCAACGAAATCCAGAATCCGCTCTCTCCGCGGGACTCCCTGAAGCTTGCACAACTCCCTCCGGGATTTGAGATTGAAATCTTCGCGGCCGAACCGATGGTGATCAATCCTATCGCGATCAACTGGGACGAGCGGGGCCGACTGTGGGTGGTGGAGGCCTTTGACTATCCCCACAAGATCGGGACCGAAGAGCCACGGGATCGGATCAAGATCCTGGAAGACCGAAATAATGATGGCCGCGCGGACCGCCTGACCGTGTTTGCAGAGGGCCTCAACATCTGCACCTCGGTGCTGCCGGTATCGGGTGGAGCCATCGCCACCGACGGCCCCGACATGGTTTATCTTCGGGACCAGGATGGCGACGGAACCGCAGACCACAAGGAGGTTCTCTGGTCAGGTATCGGCCTGCGTGATACCCACGCCTGCGTCTCCAATCTCCGACATGGGTTCGACGGATGGATTTATGCTACGGTCGGATACAGCGGGCTCGACGTGCTGGTGAAGGGCCAACGGCACGAGTCCTCCCAAGCCGTTTTTCGCTTCCTGCCTGACGGATCAGACTTCGAGATCGTACAACATACCAGCAACAACACCTGGGGCCTCGGCTTCACGGAGGAGGGCGACCTCGTTGGTTCTACAGCTAATGGTAATCCCAGCTGGTATCTCTCCATTCCCAACCGGCACTTTGAGTCACTTGGGCGCAAGGGCCAGAAGGTTGCCCGGGCCGATCAACGGGAATTGCTGGCTCCCATCACCCGGGACTACTTCCAGAACAATCCCAAGGAACAGCACTCCTCCGCGGCAGGCCACGCTGTCTATACCAGCCGGCGCTTCCCCGAGAGTTGGTGGAACAAACGGGTCATGATCTGCGAACCACCCATGCACCTTATCACCGCACCCCGGATCACCCGCCGGAGCGGCCGCTTTGAAACTATTGGTTTCGAACACAATCTCTACGCCTCCGCCGACGCCTGGTCAGCTCCAGTAGCAGCGGAAGTGGGACCGGATGGTGCAGTCTGGCTGGCTGACTGGTACAACCCCATCTGCAATCACAATCCCTACCGCGGACACTTCAGGAAAGGGCCGGGTAATGCCATGCGTTCCGATGACCGTGATCGTACCCATGGCCGTATTTACCGCATTTTCCTGAGGGGAACAGAGAATGATTTCTACCCTGATCTGAGCTCAGTGGAGGGAGCGCTGAAGGCCCTTGAGCATGACAATCTCTTCTGGCGCCTGAATGCACAGAGAGTCCTCGTAGAAAAGCTCGGTGCTCAGGCTCTCCTTGCCGCTTCCGAACAGACCTCGAACTCCCGCACGCGCTTTCATCTCATTGCAGCTTCCTTCAGCGGCAAGCTGGACGCCATCCAGACTGCAGCGGCGGCTCACCGCCTCGCCTTGGGCAAGATCGATAAGGACCGGAAACATCCTGTTCTTGCCGAGATCGTTCCCGGCTCGTTCAGCCTCAACCTGAAGCGCCTTCAGGATCCCAAACGCGATCCCCTCGACCGGAAAGCGGCAGCGCTTCGGCTCGTGGAGGCACCACCCGATCCCCACATTGGGGAGCAGCTCCTGCGACTCGTTACTTCAGAGCCCGGCCTCACCCGACATGAGCACCTTGCTGATGCCGTCCGGCTGGCAATGATAAAGCATCCAGAAGGATTTCTTCGTATTCTGCTCGAGGACAACGAAGACTACCGCCTCGAGGGTCACCTTGGCGAAATAGTAAACCACACCCTCGACCGAGTCTCCCGGGAGCCTAATGTGATTTCGGAGGGCCTCCGGTTGGTCGCCCACAGATCAGACACCTCCTTCGCCCGGCGCTTGGCCAAGGCCGCCTCATCGCCAGCTCCTCCTCCGCCGTCCAATCTCTCCGCCAGCGGAAAACGCGGTGAGCGTGTCTACCTGGCGTGCGTGGCCTGCCACCAACCCGATGGCAAGGGCCTGTCCGACGCCTTCCCTCCCCTTGCCGGTTCCCATCGCCTACTCGGACCATCGGGAATAGCTATCAGGATTGTGCTAAAGGGTCTGCAGGGACCTCTGGTCGCCGGGGGCCGGGAATACAATGGGATCATGCCCGGACATGAAGCCCTCCTCAACGACCAGGAAATCGCAGATGTCCTAACCTACGCTCGCACGACCTGGGGCAACGAGGGCAGCGCAATTACGCCAGAGACCGTACGAAAAATAAGAAGCTCTGTCGCCGGGAGAAAAACCCCGTGGACCGAGTCGGAGCTCGGCTCAGTGAACTGACCATTCCCGACATGCAGGACCTTACCGACATCCCAGCAGCCCTGACGCTCTACATGGACGGTTTGCGGAGCCACGACATCGAGAAGATCGGGGCGAGCTTCGCAGATGAGATACATTTCATTACCCCCGCCCGAACAATGGCTCGTGGAGAAATCCTTGCCTTTCTTGGGGCCCTGTATCGCGGCTTCCCCAACTGGAGTTATGACCACGACCACCCCGTGCGTAACGAGGACGGGACGATCGGGGTGAAGTGGCGCCAGGGTGGCACGCATACTGGAACCCTTGCCTTCCCTGGCTTCGAACCATATCCACCGACCGGTCGCGAGGTTGTCATCCCGGAGCACTACTTTTTCTATAAGGTGGCCGAGGGCGGCCTCTTGCAAATCCGGCCCGATCCCGTGCCGGGCGGAGCGCCAAGAGGTATTTTCGAACAGATCGGAGTCGCCCTCCCACCCCTCTGACCGACCGCGCCAAGCGGAGCAACTACCTGCCAGACATGCCTTTCGCTATCATAACGAGAGATAAACCCGGTCACGCGCACATCCGGGAAGCTCACCAATCCGCACACAAAGCCTACCTCGACAAGCACCGGGACACCCTCCTGGCGGCTGGTGCAATGCTGGACGATAAGGCTTCCAGTGCCCACGGAGGAGTGCTTCTAGTCGATGTGGAGTCCAGGGAGGAAGCCGAGGCCTTCGTCCACAAGGATCCTTTTTCGGAGGCAGGCCTCTTTTCCGAGGTCTTCATCACGCGCTGGCGCAAGGCCTTCTTCGATCGCGAGAGACTGGTGGATCTCTAAAAGCGCCGATCCCGTAGGGGGGTAAGGCATGTGAACCGGCATGGACAGCGCTCTCCATCTCGCTAAAGTATCTGCCATGAGACCTGTTATCCTAACCGCCCTGCTCGGCGTTTACGCCCTCGGCCCAGTCGCCGCAAAGGAGTTCAGGCTCTACTACCTCGGTGGCCAGTCAAACATGGATGGCTACGGCAAGGTCTCTGAACTGCCTGCCGATCTCAGGGAGGGCAAGGGATACGAAGGCGTCTATATTTTTCATGGCAACATGGGCCTGGATGGAAAAAAACCGGACGGCAGAGGTGCGTGGCTGCCTCTCAGGCCAGGGCACGGACGCAATTTCAGGTCTGACGGGTCGAAGCACACCTACTCGGACCGTTTCGGGGCGGAACTGACCCTCGCCCGTAGCCTTCGTAATTACTACCCTGACGCCAACATAGCCTTCATCAAATACTCCCGCGGCGGTACTGCTATCGACGCTGCATCCTCCGCCCAGAAGCGTTTCGGAGCTTGGGATCCCAAATGGGCCGGCGGTGAGGGTGAAGGAAAAGGAATCAATCAGTATGACCACTTCCAAGCCACTCTGCACCACGCTTTTGCGGATACCGATCTCGACGACGATGGTGAGGCGGACACCTTGGTCCCAAGTGGGATCTTCTGGATGCAGGGCGAGAGCGACGCTGAAAACGAGACCGTGGCCGCACGCTACGAGTCCAATCTCACCGGACTGATGCATCTGATCCGGCAGGATCTCGGGAGAGGTAGAGAGGCAAGGATTCCCATCGTGATCGGACGCATTACGAATTGGGAAGTCTGGAAGTTCGGGAGTACCGTCCGTGCGGCACAGGCTGCCTTCGTCAGGAAAGACAGCCAGGCCGCTCTGGTTACCTCTACCGACTCCTACAGGAACTCAGACCCTTGGCACTACGATACCGCCGGCTACCTCGACCTGGGCGAGCAGTTCGGAAAGGCGATCATCGCACTCGAGAATTCCGCCCGGAAATGACTCCCCGTTCCCGGTCAATGGTCGCGCGCGCGGATTGGCTCCAGTCCGCCGCCGATCACCGCGGACGGGTCCGTTCCTGGACCCAGCCCGCCCGCGAGCGCAAAGCACGCGGCGAACAGCATCCCGTTCACGACTTCCTGCACACCTATTATCGGCTGTCCCTCGGCAAACTGGAACGCTGGCACCCCGGCTTTGGAGTCGCCCTCGAGGACTGCGCTGAGGCCCGGCGCCTGTTTTCGGCGCGAACCTACCGATTCAACAGCAGGTCCCTTACTGCCGATCCCTCCCTGCTCGCTCCGAAGGCAAGGCAGCGCCTTGAGTTCACGGTTCGCCTCCTGCGCAATACCGAGGCCCGCCCACCCAACTTCGCGTGCCACGGAATGCACGAATGGGCCATGGTCTACCGGGGCACCGCCGTGCGGCACCGCGCAACTGTTCCCCTTCGTATTCCACAGGAGCAAATCGACCTTCTGGTCGAATCGCGGTCGCTCTGCTGCACCCATTTTGACGCCTTCCGGTTTTTTGCGACGGAAGCCCAGCCCCTCAACCGTCTGCAACCGGATCTCTGGAACCGGGAGGACAATGAGCAACCCGGATGCATTCACGCCAACATGGATCTCTACAAGTGGGCAGCCAAGTCCCTGCCGTGGGTATCGAGCGACCTGCTCTGGGACTGCTTTGAACTCGCGCTTGAGGCTCGCGAGGTGGACATGCGAGCCAGCCCATATGAGCTCTCGAGCTTCGGCTATCACCCGATCAGGGTGGAAACTGCAGGAGGAAGGGAAGAATATGAAAACGCGCAGCGCCTTCTCTGTAAACGGGCGAAGCCGCTACGGAAGCAACTGGTCAACCAACTGGCCCGTGTCCTCGCAGTTCGCTAGGACGGCAAACCGCGATGGACACAAACCGCCTGAGCGAACTCTCTTCATGACATCCACTTGTCCCCGGCAACTTCTCTTTCGCAGGCGGCCAAAGGCTCACGATGACCGAACGTCCTCTACGCACATTACACGATTGTATCTTCGACCAAGTTTCCTAAGTTCCTGGACTCAGGATGACAGGGCGGGATTCTCATCAACAATGAAGCTACTAGTCTCGATGTTGAAAAGCCGGGTGGTAGTGGGCTGCGGAAAGACGCATCTTTTCCTCTCAGTCCTCCTGACCCTCTTCTCTTCGAATGTTCCGGGAGCTGCTTCTCAGCGTCTGAACGTTGTATGGATCGTCATCGAGGATGCGTCGCCTCATATCGGTTGCTACGGCGCAACCCTCGTCAAGACGCCGCACATCGACCGAATGGCCCGGGAAGGCATTCGCTGCAGCAGCGCCTTCGTGACGGCCCCGGTCTGTTCACCCAGCCGCTCGGCCATGGTCAGCGGTATGTATCAGACTACCCTCGGCGCTCACAATCACCGCAGCCAGGTATCGTCCCGCAAGGGAGGCGGTAACGCTGCCTATTACGAGAGCTACAAGCTGCCCGAGTCGGTCAAGTTGATCCCCGAGCTCTTCCGCAAAGCTGGCTACTACGTAACAAACAAAAGCAAGACAGACTACAACTTCATACCTGGAAGCAGGCTCTATCACGGAAGCGACTGGAAGAAGGCAACTGCCAGCCAACCCATCTTTGCCCAGTTCCAGTTGAAAGGTGGAAAGAATCGCCAGGCCAAGGGCCATGCGAATCCAGCCGAGGTGGTCTTGCCCCCCTATTACCCCGATCACCCGGAGCTTCGTAAAGACTGGGCCAAGTATCTGGATTCCTGGGTCGAGTCTGATCAAGAGGTCGGACAGATCCTGGAGGAACTTGAGAAGGCGGGACGTCTGGACTCGACAGCGATTTTTCTGTGGACCGACCACGGAGTCAGCCACCTGCGCGGAAAACAATTTCTTTATGAGGAAGGTATCCGCGTCCCCATGGTAATACGACTACCGGGGAAACAGCGTGCCGGCACGGTACGAACCGATCTCATTGAGCACATTGACGTCGCCGCGTGCTCACTGGAACTGGCCGGCATCAAGATTCCCGCCCACGTCCAGGGTCGTAACTTTCTGGCCGCTGGCTACACTCCCCGGAAGTATGTCTTCGCGGCCCGGGACCGCTGCGACGAGACGGTCGATATCCTGCGCTGCGTGCGAGACTCCCGATACAAGTACATCCGCAACTTCATGTCGCACGTCTCCCATGCTCAGCCCAGCCAGTACAAGGACTCCAAGAAGATCGTGCAGGTCGTTCGCAACTTGCACAAGCAGGGCAGGCTCAGCGAGGGGCAGGCGCGTCCCTTTGCCCTTCGTCGGCCTCCGGAGGAACTATACGACCTGCAGGAAGATCCGCATGAAATGGTTAATCTCGCCGGAGAGCCGGAGCATCAGGAAAAGTTGGCCGCCATGCGCAAGGTCCTCTCCCAACGCATGATCGAGACGCGGGACGTAGGGCTCGTCCCCGAGCCTATCCTCGAGGATATCGGGAGGGAGGCCGGAAACAAGTATCTGGCTTTCCTCAACAACGACCGCAGCGGGCAGACTATCCGCCTTATCGATGTAATCGCTGTCGGAGAAGCAAACAACGACACCAAGCTCCTCGCCTATGCGGAGTCTCCAGACCCGGCAACCCGTTACTGGGCTGCTGTCTGGCTGGGAGTCAACCAGAGAGCCGAGAGCCGGGACATCCTGATAAAAATGACTGTCGATCGCGTGCCCGCCATCCGGGTGGCGGCCGCTCAGGCTTTGTGCAAGCTCGGCGACCTGGACCAGATGAAGCTCCTCGTCGAGCATATCAATGATCCCAACCTGCTGGTAGGCATGTTCGCCCTGCGGGCCATCGAGGAACTCGGCGATGCCGGAAAACCCTACCGCATCGAGGTCGCTGCGGCCCAGAAATCGAGATACGAATTCTCCCGGCGCATCGCCAGACGCCTGGACACCAAGTGGCGCTGATACGAAAATACGGGGGGGCCTTCGCCTGTCCGGATTATCTTGGCTCGATAAAACCCCTCTCGGAGCCAACGCCCTGCACCAGCCTCAGCCGCAGCAGCCAGTAATCCACCACCACGTCCGCTGGCCATGGAAGCGCACAAGCAGCCCAGGGCCTGGCAGGGCTCCTGCCGTACGGTCCCGCACAACTGTTCTCCTTGGTATTTTCCTGACCAGAGAATCAACATGTTTACCGTGTCATGGACACCCGGCTGCTTCCGTTCCGGCGCCTTCTGGCTTTAATCATTTAGGCCAGCTGCAGATCCCCCCGGAGTGCGGTCAGGCGCGTAATCCCATGGGCTTTATGATGGATCATCAAACCGGGAAACTTGCTACCGGGAATGCATTCCGCTAGATCTTTGAGGCCATATGATTCCCAACGTCCT
>MDTG01395408.1_pt1 | contig 18161 bp, 18 predicted proteins | sample 811421 | NCBI WGS metagenome assembly MDTG01 (sample SAMN05326645, study PRJNA326480) | marine metagenome | isolation source: seawater | place: Pacific Ocean: South East | collected 2011 | reverse complement strand
TCTTTCCGCCAGGCGGAACAAATCCGGAAAAACGATCCAGGGCCCTCGAGCGGCGTTCCGCCTTCTTTCCGCCAGGCGGCACTTTGGCGGAACTCCGGTGGCCCAAAACGATCTCCGCACGATCTGAATCTCCCGGTATCGAGATTGTTTCCGCCATCTTTCCGCCTGGCGGAAAGATCGCGGAAGTGTAACCGTCGACCCGGCGCCGGACTTGCCTGTTCACACCGTTACTCTTCCGTGAAGTTTCCGCCAGGCGGAACAAATCCGGAAAAAGCGTTGAGGCCCCTCGACCGGCGTTCCGCCTTCTTTCCGCCAGACGGAACTTTGGCGGAACTCCGGTGGCCCAAAACGATCTCCGCACGATCTCCCGGTGGATGCAGTTTGGATGCAACCGTTACGCTCCCCGCTGTCCTGGCGCCGGCCTAGCACGCTACGCGATCCAGCCGCCAAGGCCGTCCCAAGCCTTGTTGATGACGACGCGTGCGTCATTCCACCACTTTTTGTAGCGCTGCTCGCAGACGTCGTTGTTCTGGCAGAGGTTGCCGACTACGACCGCGTAGTTGTAGTAGTTGCCCTTCATGCTCTGGAGCCCGCCCTTCTCAAGCATAACACGACCGGCGTTCTTCACTGCCTCGGGGTCGTGCTTGGACTCGAAAACGGCCTTCAACAGGTTGTGGGCGTACTTGCCGTACTCTGCGCCGTGGACCATGCTTGCCCGATCGCACCAGTTGTCGGCCACCCTGTACGACGGGAACTTGAGGGCAAAGATGTCCACGTCGCAGTCGAGCGTGACCGGGTTGCCCATGCCGCTGCGAGTGGGCTGGCCGTGCGAGCGAAAGAGCTCGCCGACTACGACCTTCTGGTACCAGTCCCGTGGGTACGCGCCGCCGCGCACGTGCTTGATGGTCTGGAGGTAGTCGTGCCACTCTCCGGGGGTGGTGGCGTCGCCCCACTGGCCGAGGCGGAGGAGCTCGGTCTTCTCGCCGTCGGTGAGAGCGAAATCATCTGTATGCGTTGACACAGACACACCCTTAACGCCGGGAATGGGCTCAGCGCCGCGCGTGCTCCACAGATACATGCGCAGGTCCGTCTTCTCGTCGTGATTAACATGGCTGTACTTGGGGTCATCGACCTGCTCGGAGAACTCGATGAGCTCAAGGTTGTCGGGCTTGATCCACACGCGGACATCTGGAGAGAGAAGCATTTGGATCCCGATTCGGCCGTCAGCGCGCGGAGCCAGCTCGCAAACGCGGGCGGCGCGGTCGTTGAGATCCTGGCGGTTGACCAATCCGGTCACGATGACCGCTTTGTCGTACGCGAAGCCCGGGTCAGGCGCCACGGCCCCGGCGCTACGGGAGGAGTGCACCGGTGCGTGTCCGGTCGCGACAGGCTTGGAAGCCATGGTGCTGCGAGCGATACGGTTGTTTCGAGTGGTTGCGCTGTCGGCGGTTTCCATACCAAAGTGTTAGGGGTCAGTCACCTGTCCGCGTGTAGCGCCGGAAGCTGGGACCACCGGCCGCTCCAGACTTGCCGGACACTCCGATTTGCACCGATTGCACCGATTGTACCGATTGCACCGATTGCACCGACCGAACCACCTACCGAATCAGCAATCAACTCACCGACCGGACCCCGTGCCACCCTAACCCCCAGCGCTCGTCTACTCAAAGACCTTCATGAACATGATGACCTCCTTACGGCACATCGGACAGTGGCAACCCTTGGAGGTCGACATGTTGTCCTTGGTGCCGCAGTCCTCGCACAGACATTTGTGCCCACACGGGACGCATGCGACACTGCGCTCCTTGGCGTAGCAGATGATGCACATGAGCTCGGCGGCGACGGAGGTCGCTGCGTCGTCCTGCTTGTCAACCAGAGCGCAGCCGATGTCGCTGAGATTGAAGACGTTGGACTCCGGGTCCGGAGGTCGCTCCACGGCGCCAGCTGCAGCCTCTGCGTCATCTGGCACGAGTTCTGCATCCTCTGCAATGGTGTTCATCTCGACACGAGCAGTCTTCTTGAGCTTCTGGCGCGCGCGACGCTTGGCGGACTTGCCTGGGGCAGCTGCTTGCTTTGTCGTTGCTGTCTTTTCTACAGCCTCGTCGCGCAACAGTTCTTCCGCAGCGAGATCCGCCTGCATCTTCATCGTCGCGGGCGAGCAGCAAACGAACTCATCGCTGCGCTCGTAAATGCAAAGCTGCTTGGCAGCAATGGCACGCCACACGGGGTTTGCATCGAAATGTTCGAGATCGTCAAACGGAACTGCGTCTGATATGCAGTTCTTGATCAAGCGGATCATACGTACAACCTTGGTGTTCGGGTTGCTGCCGTGAGTTGTCACTGCGTGGAAGTCGCGTTTCACGAAAAGATCACGGCCAACGCGCAGCCTGCCGTCGGTGTTGAAGCCTATGAACTGGCACATCATGGTGAATGCCCGCCCAACCATAGGGCAAATACGCTGGCCGGCGATGAAAGCGAGAATGTTCAGGTACGCCTCGAGGAATACTTTGTATGCGTGCGAGGGCGCAAACGCACGTGTCACGGCCGTTACCGCAATCGTGGACATCTTGACCAACGTCGAGTACGCCTTCGCCACATCGTTCCACTCCTTGAAAGAAGAAAGGGATTGCATCATCAGAAGCAACCCGTAGTTGTCCGGTGGGCACGTGTTCTGCTCCCGACACTGCTTTGTCCGCAGAATGACCTCACGCTTTTTGTCGTTGTCGAAAGCCAGAAACTCATTTACAGCGGCACGAATGCAGGGATGTGCGTTCCACTTGTCAATCGGGGGGGTCGCGGCACGTCCCGGATTGGGGGCGTCGTCGTAGTCGTCACACGCCTCCATCGTAACGGCGTCGTGGCCAGTTGCAACATGGAAGCCCTCCGGAGCGTACTTCTGACCGATCTGCCTTGCGGTAGCGGATATTGCTTGCATAGTCTGCATCTCTGTCAACCCCTCGGCGTCGATTACGGCGACGTCGGGAAGATTGATGGTCATGTCTGCGTCGGTCGAGCTCTTGTCCGATGGCGTGCCAATCGACATCACGGCGTCGGCTGCGGCCTGCACCTTCTGGTCGTGCGTCATGCCACTGAAATCAAATGTTCGCTTGCCGTTCGGGCCAAAGATGCAGAGTTCAGATGTCACTCCCAAGGCATCGTCGAGTTTGTTCTGAGAGGCCTGGGCCGCCCTCATGACCTGTGCTATGTCTAGACTCATCGTCCAGTCTCCGGCGCTACGGCGGTATCGCCCGGGTCCGTGTACGGTAGAGGTGTCCTGCTGGATAGTGGCAGCAGCGCGTCGCCACCACTTCTACCACTCTTGAATCTCTATCAGTTAATCGTCATTTTCTATACCTGGGCTGCTTCACTTTCGTGGCGCCGACCGGCCCCCGATTCGCTCTTTGACGGACGAGGACCTCGCGTTCCACCGCGCTTCGCTGTGCATGGAATGCGAATGAACGGCGGCACAATCCCTTTGAGAATGGTGCCGGTGGTGGAAAATACCACCGCGTACAGTATCACTTTAGAGTCGAAGAGCCGAATCCGGCCCTTCGGCACTAAAGTGATACGGCGCTGTAAAAAAAGAACTACAGTTTTGCTCTTATAGAATTTAGTTCCGGCGCCGACTGCCGCAAGCACACCGGCGCCACGGAAACCATAACCATTGGAAATGTCGACACAACATTGTATCAAAATTGTTACACTCTTGGGCCGACTCTGGCTCGGGCCATCGATCACCAGCATCGATCACCAGCATCGAGCACCTGGTTCGCCGGCGCCGAAACAATGAGCGCCGCAGCCCCTCCCAAGGTCGGAAAGCCACCACCCGAGGGCGTCGAGAGAAACCGGGTTGCGACGCTGCGTTACGCGGTTGGCATGCCCGCTGTGACCCACTCGCCGGACAAGAGCGAGCGCATCGACAAATTCTTTACCAGTCCTCTCTCGGAGGAGCACACGGGATTCAAGGAAAAGAGCATGCCCGACTTGAAGAGCTCGACGGACGTGCATCTGCTGGGCCTCAGCATGATGACAAAGAAGAAGAAACCGGTTGGTGCGGCTATGATGTACGACGACGATGACATGACGGCTGGCGTGCTGTGCATCCTGCTGCGCGGGGACCGAACCAAGCAGACAGCAGACAAGTATTTCGAAGTCGATGCGGATACGGCTGAGCACCTTGCTGCGTCTCTCTACACGGTACAGCCCAAGGAGCCGTGCAACTTCCATCCGTGGTTTTCGTCGATCGTCCTGGCCTTCCACAAGACACATCCACAGCCGATTCAGACTGTGACAAGCCAGGACGCCAAGGCAATCGCAGAATCCATCAGTGGTGGCCGCATCTTGGTCATTGTCTGCGTGCCAAGCGCCGCTTCTCTCGAGAGCACCCTGCACAAGCTGGCCATCGACAAGCCCATCGCCGCTTCCACCGCCGCAGTCATCATGGAGCACAACTCGCAGTGGAAGAAATTGGCGGCTGCAAACAAGTTTGATTCTAACGAGCTGTTTGACACACTTAAGAAGATGTCCACTGGGGTGCAGACCTTTGCCAAGCTCATGTCGTCCAAGAAGCCCCCTGCTCAGGCCCCGGCGGCCGCTCCCAAACCGGCTCCCAAACCGGCTCCCAAACCGGCTCCCAAACCGGCTTCCAAGCCGGCTTCCGAGCAGGCGGCCGAGAAGGAAACGGAAGCTGAGAAGGATTCTCTCGAGACAGCACCCAAGAGCGTCCCGGAGCCGACGGACGTGACCAAGCCGGCGGCAAAGGCTGCCGACAAGTCTGGCGAAAAGGCAGATAAGAAGAGCAAGAAGGAGAAGCGCGACGACCGCTACAAGCGCTCAGGACAGAGCAAGTTCATTGCGGAGGCCATAGAGGCCGGGCGCGACGAGGACGAGCGCGAGGAGCGTGAGCAGCGCAAGTTTGACAAGAAGCTCAAACGCATGAAGGACTCCGAAGACGATGAAGATGACGACGACGAGTCTGACAGCGCTTCCTATTCGGGGTCCAAGAAGAAGAAGAAGAAGAAGCACCACCACTCGGATTCTGAGGATGATGAGGACGAGCTCAGCAACTCCGAAGAGGACTCCGGCGACGATTCGGACGAAGATTCCGAAGACGATTCGGATGACGACTCCGAAGAAGAGTCGTCGTCCGACGAGGACGCTTCTGCCACGTCCTCCTCCTCCGACGACGAGCAGCCGGTCAAAAAGCGTCGCCTGGTGAAGACTGCAGACTCGGAGGGAGAGGGTCGCAAGATGACGCAAACGACTCTCAAGCTCTCGTCGGCCGGCCCATCGGCTGGCGAAGCTGCGGAGGAGCCCAAGCGCAAGCAAGCGGCTCGCCCGCCGCCGGCAAAGGGCAATCGCGCCGGCGTGACGGCGCAGTGCAATCTCATGCTCGACGCGGTGGAGGCTTGCACTGGCATCCCACTCAGCATGGTCGAGAAGACCAACGCTCTTGTGGCCGAACTTCGCGAGGGCTTTGCGGAGTACGAGTCGGAGAAGTTTCCCATCAAAAAGACCTACGCGCTCCACACTGCAACCTTCAGCCTGGCGATGACCCTTGTCAACATCATCAACGCCAGCCTCTCGGCGGATCAACAGAACAGCGACGCGAGCGCCTCGCGCCGCCTCGCCGTGTCCACCACCTCTGCACTGCTCAACATTGTTCCCTCTCTAGAGCAAGTCGATTTGCAGATGAAACAGAGCGTGGACGCAGTCCACACGCTCATGAAGATGACGGCAGCAATCGCAGACGACTTCAAACGCTCAGCTGCCCAGATCAGCAGCGAGGACTGATGCGGCCAGGGCTAAATTGACAGCGTCGCAGCTCTTGCTTGGCTGGCAAAACGGCACGTCTGGGATGTTTCCAAGACAGAGCACGTAGAGAAATCGAGCATGGAGGTCGGTTCACAAGGACGACGAGGTCGACGAGGGTTACACCGTGCACCCCGCCGACCCGGAGAGGGCGCGCAACGTGAGCAGACTGCGCGGAAAGGCCATCTGTGCGCTTGCCGCCGAGGGCTCCTGTAATCATACAGGAGACTTCGTGGCCCGCCGCGCATCCGATCCGACATCCGTACATGAATAGGGAGGGGGCACAGCTTCGCGTGAACGACGACGTGATCGAAGACGGCATAGGCAACGACGTGGTCGAATGCCACTCAGTGCTTGGGCAGCTGTCGGACGACAACGCTCTGCTGAAGGGTGGGCATTTGTACAATGTGCACGTCAGGTTTCCGGTTGGAAAGGGTGAATGGAAGCCACCCGCGCTTGGATGTCACGTGGAGCGAGAGGCTGGGTTCGGGCTGCACTCTACCTGTTTGCTGCACCTGACGACCGTGGCTGCTGGAGGCGGCGGCATCGCCGTGGTAGTTGGGTCGCACAGATTGTTGCGCAAGGTTTTGTCCTGATGTATTCCGCAGGTAGTAAAGGAGTAGTTTGTGTTCCATCTAATACTTGGCTATCTAGTGTCCTTTGCAGCTAGGTTAGGGGCGTACGAAATACGCGAGGTGGTTGCATCTGAAGGGGAGGTGGTGCAGATGAATCCATGTGCATGGCGAAACATGAATGCAAAAAGCGAGTGGCGGCTGCGCTCTAACGTTGACTGTTTTTGCTGTCGTTACCGCACCCAATTCACGCCATGCCTCGGACACGTGAAGCGGTGGGTAAAAATCAGACTCTTGATGAGTGGCTGAAGCGGGAGACTGCTGAATGTGCGGCAGTGAGCGATGACGTTGCTCGTCAGGTCGTCACTTGGGTTTGAAGTAGTCGGTAATTGACCGGATGGACGTCGTTTGGCTGTGGGGCGGCGTGACTGCGTAGGCTACCAGCTTGCAGACGTCGTTTGGGTTGAAGCTTTTGTTTTTGTTGCCGCCTGCCCAAACGTCGTACATTTTGAAGAGCATCTTGACTTGCTCCCATGTCTTGACCCCGTAATAATGATGCTTTTCGGGTGAGTCGTGTTTGAACTCATCCGAGTTGTTTAGGACGCGTGGACACAATGCAAAATTGCCGATGCAATCTGCCACGTCTCCTCGATTCGACTGCACCCAAATGTGATCAATATCGTGAGTGTCCCACATTTTCCCCACTGTGAATCCGATGGAATCCGCATAGAGCTTGGCGACTTTCTTACCATCGGAATGCTCCTTGAGGTACTGCCGAACCCTCTCCTTTAATCCTTTTCCATATTCTCCGCCGAAAAACGACCAGCACACCGCGTGGTTGCCAAGAAATTGCATATACTGCTGTTGCTTTGAAAGAGGTTTCTTCCAGTCCACACGCGAACACAGTCGTGACAATTTTTCTGCGCGCAAGTTTGATCCATTTTCAAGTATAGCAAGACTGTCGGCATCGAGCGCTGTGTCAATATCTATAGAGAGTGAGTACGCTTTGACTTCCAAACCGAACTTGAACCAAGGAAGACGCAGTAACTGTTGCTTCTGCGCATGAGTCAAGATGTAACCATCTTCAACTATCTTCTCGGTGGTTTGCCCTTTTTTGGCGACACGAAGCCGATGCTTCCCAATCCAATTCGCATCGTGCAACCTACCGACAAATTTCAACGGGTCGTACTCCCTTGTTTCGGTCTTCCCGTCAACCTTCAACTCTACCTTGAACTTGTCGTGTTGTCGTGGTCCGTCGTAACAGTGGCTCCCGGGCCAGGAGTTGCACAATGCATCCAGTCGACATTGCAAAAACTTATCTGCGCCCATTGTCTTGGCCAACGCTTTGAACCGATGCTCTTTTAACCGTTTTTCGAACTCAGGGTACGCCTTTGCAAATGGTTCATAGTCTGGCGTGATCGTCTCTTTGCAGGCACGAAGTGCAGCTTCCAAGAATCCATCAAAAGAGAACTTGACGACAAGGTCACCCCACACGCTTTCGCAGTTCACTCGTTTCTTCTCGTTTTCATCAAAAGACTTGTTGGCCATAAAATAGACGACTGCTTGAACGCGTTCCTTTGTCGACAACGACAAGAAATTCTTGAACGGAGCATAATCCAATGACTTCTGTTCAAAGTCTCCCCACCACGGCGGAAGCTGCAGGGCATTGCGGTCTGCGTTATTGAGCTTGAGCAATTGTGTCCGAACCTGCTTAGCAATCTTGTACTCTTTTGTAGAATGACCAGAGGGGGCTTTGCCCATCGTTCGTAGCAACTTCAACTTCTCGTGAAATGGCACGTACCCTTGGGTCTGTCTGCTGTGCAACAGGGTTGACAGCACGCTTGGAGCGACCGGAAGCTCACTTCCACGACCCAGCGCAGATTGAACATCGTTGAGCCACGTGACAGTTGATTCATACCTCGGCTTCAAGGAGTCCATCACCTCGTTGTTCCAATGGGTTACCTGCCTCTCTGCCATTTTGATCACAAAGGGAAGCTTGTATAATGAAAGGCTCCTGGAGCGTCCCGAAAGCCTCAATGAGCAGCGCAGAACGATGGTTGTGCCAGATGTAAAAACGTAACGTCCATCATCTTCACCACTGAATGCACCAGTGACCTTGTTTTCCACGACTTCTTGTTCGCTGAAACGTTGCTCATGTTTCCAAATCTGCCCGGCCTCGTTCGTAGTCCCATACATGCAAAGAAGCACCGTATCCTTAGGCATCCATATGTCAGTCGTTGCGTCCGAAGAGCGCAACTTTCCCACGAAGAACATTGGAGAAATGGGAAAATCGGGGCTGCATGGTGCAGGCCACGCCACCAACTGAGAAGAGGGCCAGTTGAGTATTGCGGGAAGTTCCACATGGCTTCCGAACCTCCAGGCTCCGCCGTTTTGAAATGTGTTCAGCCTAGCCCGTTTTCCCTCATCAGAGAGCGAATTGCGCAATTCTTTCGCTCTCCGTTTTCGTTCGTCCATCCCTGCGGGCATGCGCGTCGTCTTGTCTTCTGCATCCGCGTCGATGGCGACCGCATAAGGCGAAGCAATGCCGTAGCGAGCGCGAGCCGCTTTGATAGCTGGCAACACACTGGTGGGTACACTGCACCAGCGTCTTTTGGCTCGGGCAGTTGGAGGGACGCGGTCGCACGCCTGCATGGGGTCTGGGTTCATCCAATTTTATGGCTCAAACGCATAAAGGGCACGAGTTAGCGAGAGCCCATGGGCTCTCGCTTGTGGGTCCCAAATGGAAACTTTGTGGAATGGAACATTTGTGGAAAAGGCAAAAGCACTGGAAAAAATGGGACCAGTGGCACCTTTGATGCGATCGAAGGCCTGCGGCAAGAAGCGCGCGCTATCTGCGCTTTGACCCACGTGAATAAACGAGTGCTTGTCTCTTACTACTATCTTGACAGTGCGTAGCTGTGATGCTAGCCGCCGTGACGCCCGACCACGATCGTCATGAAGGTTTGCGTGACTTTATTGTTGGAAACAAAAGGGCGCCTCCACAAGTGCCCAGCGCAAGTGTGCGCCCTCGTCTTGCAAACCGGCCTGGCCAGGCGGTACCCCCGTCGCGGAACGGCCTGGGCAACGAGGCGAGGGTGACGTGCCAGATCAAGGTATTCTCGCGCGTTCCCAAGAAAAACCAAGTGTAGTAGACGTGTACAATATGATAACATGATTATGAATGACGTGTGTAAAGGATTGTTGGTCGGGACATGACCTTTTTGAGCACTCTGCGCAGCTACGTTCCGCAAAACCAGTCGGATCCGCTCACTGTGAGAATCGTCGGACTGCTGTATGCTGGCTACTTTGTCGCCGCTCTGGTGGGCATCATACTGATGACTGTCAATCCCGACGAGCAATGGCCGGTCGATGTGAGCGCGTACGTGGTTTTCGTGACCTCTGCCCTGCATTTTGGGTTCACAGCAATGGGCTACCTTCTGTACGAAAGCTACGAACACGCCCCCGTCAACCCGGTATGGTTGTTTCTTTTGCCGATTACTTTCAAGCCGGGGCGCTAGGGACCACGATCGCTTCCCATGTCCTGGACCCATCCAGCAGACTAACTATTTACACGTCCGCAAGCGTGACCATGGTGGCACAACTCGCATGCATGTACAAAACCATCACGCTCCTCTCTGACCCCTCTTCTTCTCGCAACGCGTTGAAGACCTCGAACTCCTCCTTCCCACTTGGAGACCGCTGATCAAAGCGCATCAATGACGCACTGAAGCTCGGAGGCTCGCGATGAGTCAGAAAGCACAGACTTCAACTTGCTGATGACGCCTGTCAGTACCTCTTCTCCCGACCCGGACGCGTCCACAACATGCGCATTCCTTTCCTCAGCTAGCCAAGCTTTGTGACGCTTCTCAAGAGCCTGCATGTACTCCCTGGACACCGCGTCTTCACTGGAGCGGTTGCGATCGCGCATGCGTGCGTCGAGGGTGTTTGCGTCGGCGTCGAGGTAGACGTAGTGCGATTCTAGCCCGGGTGGGGAAACTCCCATGAATCTGTCCCACACAAACTTGTAAGAATCCAGCTCTACTCCGTTGAGGTTCTCCTTCGCGAATACGTGGTAGTTAGACACGGGGGACCTCTCTGTGATGATGAGGGTCGGCTGTTGAAACAAAACGACCTTTCCGAGGTCTGCGGCGAGCGACATCAGCACCATGTGCTGAAACGTCGACGTGTTGAGCGCGCCAGAGTACATGGCTTGAAGTAGCCCGTTCTGCATCCACTCGTCCACGGGCTCGTCGACAAAGACGACGCCCTTCAGTGACGCGAGGCGGCCCTTGAGTTTTGAAATCAAAGTAGTCTTGCCAACACCAATCCCACCCTCGATACTAACGACAACAGGCAATTCAAGGGTCTGTGTGCCCATCATGCGGCCTCGATACACCCGGTCTACCGCGGCGGTCCGTATACCGTTTACTCGTATGGTCGCGCTGTGTTGGCGCCGATAGCGACTATCATGGTTCTACGGCGTCCGCCGCGATGCGCATGACTGCGTCCAGCGCCGTTGGCGCCCCGCGCACCTGGTCCATCTTGTTGACGGCGTTGATTGCCTCAACGACTCTGCAATGGACGTTTTTGCAGAACACATCGTAGAACTCGGCATCTGCTGGAGCTGGCACACCCCCATACGCACCAATGCCTGCGGATTGCGTCTCCACCAGCTGTCTGCCGCGCTTGTTCATGCTTTCCCAGCGCAGTGTTTGCCCGGCGTACACCGAGAAGTCCGCGATGGATCCCGCAGGCGGCGGCGGAGGCGGAGGCGGCGCCGTCGGTGGCGTTGGCGGCGGCGGAAGCGGAGGCGGCGCCGTCGGTGGCGTTGGCGGCGGCGCAGTGGGTTGTGGTATGTTGAGCCTGCCCGGCGTGCGTGCCGGCGTGCTCGGAGCGAGCTGTGCCCGGCTTCCCATCAGGGTCTGGAGCGCTGCAAACCGGCTGGTATCCAGCCTTCCGACCTGCTGAACGATGACCTCGGCAGCCTGCGCGCCCTGAACGGCGTGCGCGCGCCTCTCGGGGGCACTACGGCTGTCGTCGTCGTCGTCTGATGACCAACCGCTGTTGCTGATGGAATCGGAAGAAGACTGTCTCCGCACTTGAGGAGTCGTCGAGGAACTGGACTGGCCAGCAGTGCCAGCCGCGTTCGCAGGCGGAGCGCCGTTGCTGCTCTCGTCGTCGCTGTCGTCATCGTCGCTGTCATCATCATTGCCCTCCTGTCCCATCCTCCTTCGTCCCAGCCCAAGCATCAAATCCTGAGCAAGTGTACGATTCTGTTCTCTGGCGAGTTGATCCAGTCTCTGCTTCTTTCTCCGACGCTCTTCCTGCTCCTGCTTGGATTGTTTGAGGTTGTATAGTCGTAGATCAAGTTCAGACGCCCGATACATCGCGTTGTTGAACGCGCCCATGTTCGCAAGTCCCTTTGCGGTGGTTGCTGCTTCCAGGGCCTTTTGCATGTCATCTCGGAGTCGTTTCGCTTCGGTGTCCGATTGTGCAAGCTCGTCGTAGAGTCCAATGGACCTCTCTAATTCCACCTGCTTGGCAAACTGGTCTTTCAGCTTTTTGATGTCTTCCATTATGTCGACAGCCTGGAGGATGGCAATCGACGCTTTGTCGTAGTCTGAGTTTTGCTTTTGCTTCTCGGCTTCCTCCAAATACGATCGCATTTGACTCACTTGGTCCGTGAGCACGGGCGGCAGACCGGCGAGATCTTTCAAAAACGACACCACTTCAGAAATGGTGCTGCGTGTTATCTTCTCAGACTCTTTGCGTACCGCCTCGTTTGCTTTACGCACGACATCGTCGATTGCGGCGTCCGCCGACGGGAACGAGGTAGAGCTCGAAGCCACATCCTCCACCCTTTTCTTGCCCTTTGGCGTGCTTTTACCGGCAGTTTTCAGGAGCTTCTCGTTCAGTTTCTTTTGTTTGTCGACGGCAATTTGTATGTGCTGAAACATTCTGAGCATAGAAGTGATTATAGCGCCAGTGAACTCAGTCTTTCTCTGCGGGTTTGTGCCATAGCCAAACTTAGACGCTGTATCGCTTGCAATGACATCAAGTGCACCCGGAAGTTTACCCATGAATTGAAGGTCGGCTGTCATCTGCGGAACCAAATTGCACAAGCAGTCTCGCCACGGGTACTGCGCGATCGCAGGGTTTATGTTACGGTCTTCCAGTCTACACAGAAAGTCAATCGCAGACACAGCGTTTGACATCTGGCTGCTGGTTTCCAACAGCGTTCTGTTAAGTTCGACTTGGTCAACGCTGTTTGCTTCTTCCAGTACCGCCACTGTCGCAGCAGCCACCATGGAGACCTTGTCGATGTCGTTGGACCGCACAAACACGTCGGCCACTGTGTCGCCATTTGGAGCCTTTCTAGAGATAGAAGTCTGCATCTTGAGTATGTCCGGTACAATGTTGGCGCCGTGGCCCACTTTGTAGTAGCTCGTGTATTGACGCAGAATCAGAAGCACGTCGGCAAAGTCTGTGTTCTTGTTGATGTACTCGTATGCACTTGTCACTCTCTCGTATCTAATCTGATACGTTGCCTTCTGGTCTATGAAGTCCAACACCGCCGAGATCGCTTTTGCCCATCGGAAAATGGGGACGTCGCTTGCTTGAAACGAGTAACAGCGATACACAAAGCGCTCAAAGGGGTCGAGTTGCGGGAGCATTGATTCCCGGTTGGCATCCACTTCAGCCTTCCACGCCGAAATGTCTACCTCCCCGGGCAGTTCAACAGCGTTTGTGTATTTTTGCATGAATGCGCATATGAGTCCAAAGTCGGTATCGGTAGCCAGCTTCAGGGCTTGGTCGTCGATGTTTCCACCAATAGGAAACACTTTGATGTGTAGGTTTTCGATCATGTAACGAACGGCGTTCCATGGGTTTTCGGAGTAGTCGGCCCCCAGATGGGCAAGCTGAAGTCGGACTCTTCCGTATTCGAGAGAAGCGTTGTTCCGAGCCTTTGTTTCAGCAATCAAGAGGGGAGCGGTTCTTACAACACGAGGAGTTGGAGTCGGCGACGTTTGCTGTCCAACCGCTGCCGCGGGTGTAGTGACAGCAAACGAGAAGTCTATCTGGGATTCGAACGAACCGAGTTGGAACATGCTTCCGCTAGATAAGCTGGTTTGCCAAAACGTGGCCGCGTTTGCATTTGCGCCACTCAGGACGGCGATGGTATTCGTTATGAGCTTAGGTGGAACTGGTTTCCCTGTAGCTTTGGGTAGTCGGTCGGCTGGCGTGGGCATTGGCATCCCTCCGGGCGCCGGGGGCGGAGCCGGAGGAGCCGGAGGAGGCGCAGGAGGCGCAGGAGGCGTTGGTCCGGTCGCAGCGGGGGGAGGCAGCATTCCGGGCGGAGTGGGCGGGGCCGCGGGCGGGGGCGTGAGGCCGGGGGCGACGGGAGGAGTCGGAGGCGGCGGGGTCAGCGCCGGCGGGGTCAGCGCCGGCGGGGTCAGCGCTGGCGGGGTCAGCGCCGGCGGGGTCAGACCGGGAGCAGTCGGCAATGGATCGATTGCAGCGTCGTTTGCCTCGCCAGTGCCGGTCTCGTCCTTCCACAGTTTCTCAAACTGGTTCATGACGTACTTGCTGCTGTTCGTAAGCAAGGCTCCCGATACGAGCACCATCGACTGCATTCTGCGCACCAGGAAGCTTTCCTGTTTCAGATCGACGACCTGCTCGCGCACGTAGTCGCTCAGAACGCACGCCGTCATGATGAACTGCAGAACATCAGTCGTCACGTCTGGCATCAGCACGCAGTCGCGGCGGTCGTGAGAGACGACAACCACCTTCTTCTCGTACTTGCCGGACACCGCATTGGGAGCAATGCTGGCATGCACAATTCCCATAGAAGCCATAGAAGATACCGTGCGTAGTATTTTGGCCGACCTGATGCCCTGCGGCTCCCCCTGCTGCTCCTCGATTGGCAGCGCGACGATAATCATGCGAGCGTTGGCCGATCCGGGCTCGCGCTTGATGCCAGCGAGTAGTATGGAGGCCCCCGTGCCCGCGACGGCGGAAAGACAGCTGATTACGCACTCCATGGCCGTGTTGCGCATTGCTCCATCATCGGAAGCAACGACGTCTTCTTCCATGACAATCACCGACCAATCGTCATATTTTGAAAGCATGCGCAGTGTGATTGCATCTGCAAACAACTCGGGGTAATCGTTGTAGGTTTGTAAAATGCTGCTTTTGTCCATTACGTGGCGCCTGCGACTTCCAAACGCGTTAGGCCCCGGGGAGCGCTTGATCAGCTCGCTCGCGACCACGTGGGCGTGATCGTCTGGCCAGCGAAAAGCGGTCGCTCCTATGTAGTAGTGCTCGCCGTCTCTCGCTCCAGGAGCGGTCGCACGCTTGGGCGTGTTGCCAAAGGCGCCGACAAATACTTCGTTTTCACGAACGTCGTCCAGCGCCACACCGACCCGCATCCGCGCGAGCAAATCGGCAACTTCCGAATCCATCCCGGACGCAAGCATGCGCTCAACGCGGTCCATCGGCACGTTGCCTCCCTGTAGGTAACGCAGACTCGGTTCGTATCTTTGCGAAGGAATATTGACAAGCATGCCGACATCCTCCTGCTCGTGTAGCTCGCGGAGCGGTTCGAGTGTTTTGTCTTCCAACAGAGGCTTGTACCAGTCGCTCAGCAACATGCTTCACCACACAAGCCCCGTCTTTATCGTTTGCAAAGCTTACATGGGTTATTGTGTCAGGCGTCCGCTATTGACACAAGGACGAACTGAGAACGAGGCTTGTAAAATGCCACGCGCATGGCAAAGCAAACAGCCGAGAAGATCCGAGTGCTGCACGCACAGCTAAAACTAGCAATCGAAAAAGACGATGTCAACATCGACGAAGTCAAGCAGTGGAAGCTGAAACTGGCCGAGATCTTCAGGGAATTCAATTCGTTTCGCAAAGAGGTGGCCTACTCCGACGAGCGGCACCGAGCGGAGCTTTCAGTGCTCAACGAAGAGATGCGCGACGAGCTGGTGAGCCGAGAGGCAATCTCCGCCAGGACAGCCGATCGCTTCAGATCCCTCGCAGAAGCCAGCGCCACACACACGGTGTTCGACAAGGCCTACAATACAGCTCTCGTCATAGAATCTTCAATTGCGGCTCTTTCGTCAAATTCGCTAAGCGTGAACCAAGGGACGGCAATGCTCTACCAGCAACTGCAAGAGGATGGAGCTAGACTTTAGCGTCAGGGCGGCTTCCGAGCCCGCAAAAAAACGGTCGTGTTCACCTAGCAGCTTCACAGAACCGGACTCGGACATGCCCTCGACACCAGAGCACGTAACGCGGCTGCGCGCGGAAATAGACACTGCGTTTGAGGAGGCGTGTGTGGTCGCACAAACACCCACGACGGAGACATGCGTGAGCGAGGGTCGACCACCAACTCCGGACCACTTGCTGCACATGCGCATGCTCATAGACAACGAATGCCAGGAAACGGCACCCGTAGCTCACGTTCAGCCAGAACCACCCTGCAAAGCTACGCGGAAAGAGGATCCGTTCAAGAACGCGGGGTTGTTTAGTGAGTTTGGGGGTATCAAGGGATGGCTGGCCTTGCAAAGACAGGAGAAGGAACGGAGAGGCGTGTCCACTGTGAGCCTTCCGTAGTGTGCGCTTACAAATGTATTTGTCCGCTAAGCAAGCTGTACGGTCCATGCGTCTATTTTTTAAAAACGGTCAACATGACGGCTGACGCGGACTCGTGTCCGGACGCTGCTGCCTTCTTGCAATTTTCATCTCACGAGGAAGCGATGGGCGTGCTGAAGTCGATTGGATTCGACAGTGCGCACTCGTTTCCCGCGTTTTCACCGCCCGAGCTTGTGGATGAGGCCAACAAACTGCTGTCCGAGCATGAAATAGTGTTGATGGACATGACAACGACTGTTCCTGAGACGGCTGCGGCTGCATACAAGGCACTTACCATTGCGGGGTTCACGGCAGCTGCTGCGTGCAAGAAGGACAGCAACGCGGCCTTCATCATAATGAGAACGCAGGCCAACACGCCCAGCTTTCTTATGGGCCACCACTGGAGCATGGTCCAGGCACTCGGAAAAGAGGTCGCGGAAAAACATGTGCGGGCGTGCCCCACTCCGGCTGTGTTTGTCATATTCCGCGACAGGCAATTTTACCTGCCATCGAAGGTCTGTGCGTCCAACGTGTCCATTGCCGCAAAGTTGGTAGCCCGAGAGCTAACCATGGACGACAAGCTTTTCTGCTGTTGCATTTGCAGCGACACCTTTGTCGATGAGTCGACCACGGCGTGCGTCAACGTGTCCGAGATGGGGGTAGCACCGTGTGGACACATGTTTCACCGCGCTTGTGTCGAGCAACATGTAAAAGACACCGGTAGATATGGATGCCCCGGGTGCGAGAACGGGTCCGTGCGCACACACAAGCCATAAACAAGCAATCATAAAGCATATCTCGTGGCTCAAAAGTGTAACCAAACTAGAAGCATCGGGTTTTCATGTCCTTCCGTCCGAGTGCCGAAAAGAAGGCACCCGCACAGGATGCGGCCAAGGCCGCGCCGGCCCCTGGCCTCGACCGACTTTCGCACGTGCTGAGCGTTGGCATCGGCAACACGCCGGCATTCACGCGCCCCGTCGCGCCCGTCGGAGCCGTTGCGGACGTCGACCCCATCCTCTCGAAGGCCGAATTCGAGGCGGAGTTTATGCGGCTGGTAGAGATCGACGCTATGAAGATGAAGAAGCTCACCATGAAGGACTACGATCGCTACAAGAAGGAGGCCAAGGCGATGCTGTCAGACGCTACCAAAGAGGCAGCAAAGGGCCTTTCCAAGGCAAGTGCCGAGGCTGGTCGTCTTGCGGCCGGCACGGCTACCCTCACAAAAAAGGGCGCCGCCATCCTCGCAGAGGAGTTCAAGCGTCGCTGGCAGGGCGCAAGCAAGCCCCTGCACTGGACGACCAGCAAACCCACTGAGCTCGCCACTGTGCTCAAGGAAAACTACCGCAAGACCTTCCCGGAGCGCGCGTGGAAGAACATCCTTGCTGGCAACAACGCCGACCGCTGGTACTACTCCGAGTCGGGCGGCAACTGCCACGCAAAGATTGAGATCGACGACATCGACGACGACAAGCCTGTTTCATACGGCCTTCTCACGGTTACCGTGTTCATCTCTATGATCGACGACCCCAAGGACGATAAGGAGAAAGCGCTTGCAGCTAGCGCCGAAAAGCTCGAGGGCGTGTCGACGCTTGAACTCGGGAACTCGTTCCAGATGAAGTCCATCACCCACAAGCAGATCATGGAGCGCATCGACGTGTGCATCATGGACGCCGTGTTCAAGATGACGGCCGAGTGGGACGCTGCAATCTTAGCCTCCTCCAAGACCCAGTCTGACAACTAGGCCGTTTCCATTGTTTTCGCTGTCGCCAGACCCGCCACTTCCGTGCTCTCCACTTCCGTGCTCTCCGCTTCCGTGCTCTCCGCTTCCGATGTCGCCGCTTGCCTGCTCGGTGGCAACCGCCGGAAGCAAGTTGGACAGGAGAAGCAGCAAGAGTAACGCCAAAGGTTCACGTCTCATGTGTACCCCGGTGCCATACTACCTTAGCCATGCAATAAGTTGTATTGAACGCGACACGAGACTTGCGTGCGCAATTGCTGTTTCGTGAAAACATAAACACAGCCGTGGTGTAAACAGTAAAGGCAGAGGACGCGTTTCGAACGCTATGGCGTCGATCAAATTCGACCTGGCACCCGTGACGGACCCCGAAAGGTGTGTGAAGGGAAGTGCAACAGACCAGCAGC
>MDTG01377608.1_pt1 | contig 18161 bp, 15 predicted proteins | sample 811421 | NCBI WGS metagenome assembly MDTG01 (sample SAMN05326645, study PRJNA326480) | marine metagenome | isolation source: seawater | place: Pacific Ocean: South East | collected 2011 | reverse complement strand
TCCTAGACCAGGTAGTTTAGAATGCTTTTTTATTTGAGCAATTCCATATTTTGGAATATCTGCTTTTTTTGCCCTACCGAGAAGAACAGATGGAATTTCTTGCTTTTCAAAGCTTAGCCTCATTTTTTTAAGCGAATCTCCAGCATTTCCATTTTTTTTACTGATCAACATGTCTGGTAATATGATTGCAAAGGGTTCTTTACCTATCAATCTTTTAGCGCAAAGAATCGCATGCCCCAGACCTTTTGCCTCTCCTTGTCTAATGCTCTGCATAGAAATATTTAATTTTGAAATATCTCTAATTTCTTTCAACATTCCTCTTTTTACTCTTTTTTCTAAAGTCGCTTCTAATTCAAAGCTTTTATCAAAATGATTTTCAATGGAATACTTGCTTGAATGAGTCACTAAGATAATTTCTTCAAATCCAGCATGTAAAGCTTCTTCCACAATGTATTGAATAATGGGTTTATTAAGAACTGGAAGCATTTCTTTTGGAATTGCCTTGGTTGCTGGGAGCATTCTCGTGCCTAAACCAGCTACAGGAATTACTACTTTATTAATTTTTTTCATTGAAAATAGAACTGCGTTATTTTTTAAAAGTCCCGAGTAAGAAGATGTTCATAAATTTTGAGACGATCTTACTAGGTTTCTTTACTGATGATAAGTGTATTCATCGCATACAGTTGTTTGGATTTGTCTTCGTTTAGTTATATTTAATCTAGCTCAGCCAAATAATCAACAGTCAAAAGAGGAAGACTAATTCAATTGTCAGAGTATATCTAAGAGATTTGATCTTCTGAAATCTAGATAATAATAGCCGCAAAAGTTAGTCAATAAAATTTAGTGCCTGCTTTAACTCTTTTGGTGGTTCGGGCAAATCCCTAAAAACCCTCCATGCTATTTTTGTACTTGGAATAAGAACAGCCCAAGCTGTAACAAAAATAGCTACAAAATAAATATAAAGGCTCTTATTCAATACATACCACTCCTCAAGTGCTCCTTTATAGGGAGCGATAAAATTCGCGTAAAAGTCGACAGAAGCTGTTTCACCATGCATTATCTCTTCCTCACCTCGAAATATGATGGAACCTACTCCTGAGAGACCTGGCCTAACTTGTTTTAAAAGACGCTGAGTACATTCTGAATAAGCTTCAAACGTTTCAGTCGTTAGCGGCCTTGGGCCGATAACACTCATGTCGCCAAAACAGATATTCAATAGCTGCGGCACCTCATTAATTTTAGTTTTACGCAAAAATCTGCCCACAGGTAGAACTCTAGGATCACTTCTCATGGTGACCGTACCAGTACCAATGTTGGGGCTATTTTTTAGCATCGTTGCAAACTTAAATAACTTAAAATTTTTACCACCCTTACCAATACGTTCCTGTAAAAAGAATACCTCTCCCTCGCCAGTGAATCTTAGCGTTACTATAATAGGTACCAAAAAAGGAAAAAGACAAAATAACAATATAGAGGAAAATAAAATATCAAAAAGACGTTCCATTATTACATTCTCTGATCTAAATATTTACCAGTCTCTTTATGAGAAAACTCAGGTAAAAGTCCAAAATACAATTTAACAATATCATCTTTAGTCCAAAAACCTTCATTCCTTAAAGCTTCAATTCCGTTCATAAAGTCATTAAGCTTAGCTTCATCAAAATCAGGCTGATTTTTGATAACCCCAATCTTCTCAAATCGCTCCTCATCTAAATCTTCATTATCGGTAAAAAATTCCTCGAAGTCCTTTTCACCGGTGGTGTCACTCTTGAAAAAATAGCAAGGCCATTGTTTATTGGCAATCAACTCTTCAGCCCTATCTCGGGCTTCGTCTTCTGACTTACATTCATAGGGTTTATACCCTCGCTCCTGCAGATAACGAACAGCAATCTCAGAAAAAGTAATAAGGTTTAATTTTTCACTCAGTTTAGGAAAGAAAATATCTCTGTTATCCCCAAATAGCCCAGAGAGCAAACATAACTCTCCTGATTCTTGAGAAGTTAGAAAATAACGAAGAACGTCATTCGGTGCCGAGATCGGATGTTTTTTCGTAAAACGCTGGTTAAATCCGTGAAGCAGAGATCCATCAGAGAAAGCTACGTTAGCAAAACGCGCCATTGAAATATTTTGAGTTAAACTCTCGCGCATTAAAAACATTTCCATAATGCGCTTACTTGCACCCATCATATTAACTGGGTTTGCCGCTTTATCAGTTGAAACACAGAAATATTTCTTAGCACCCTTATGTTTTGCGAATCGTAGCGTCTTAATCGTGTTAAATACATTAACCATTATCATTCGCATAAGTGTGAAAGGATCTTTCTCACTTCTAACGTGCTTTAAAGCCGATAAATTAAAAACATAGTCATAGTGTCCCTCATTCTTCATGAGAGCCTCAAATTCAAGAGATCCGCAATCGAGTGCAAAAGTCTTAAATTCACCGGAACTGTAACCAATAGTACTACGAAGATCACGAACTAGTTCAACCATATTATTTTCAGAAATGTCGACAGCATGAAGGGCTTTGGGCTCACGTTTAAAAATTTCTCTCGTTACGGCTTGGCCTATTGATCCAGCCGCTCCTATAACCAGAAACCTAGAATTTCTGACCTTAGCTCCAATCTCTCTCTCCAAGGAAGAGATATCATTGAGAAAAAGATCATCATTTCGACCGATTAAAGACAATAAAGACACACGTTACCTCTTTGTTTTTTAAAGAAAATCTATCACTGAAAACCTTATTTTCCCAAACACTTAATCACTCTCGTTCTTTTAACGTCCATTAGAATTAAATCATTCCTTAAAAGGTAATACTACAGCAGTCATATTTTTCTAAACATCCATAATAAAGTATCTTCAATCTCATACGCCCACTTAAAATCAATAGTTCCGTTTAAGAGACTGGTATCTCCGCATACATGTGAAATTTCATTAGTCCTAGTAAACTCTGCATTCTGAACTACTTCTATTGTAAGCTCAGAAATACAGCTCATGATATCGATAATTTGTTTAAGGTTAATTTGACGTCCACTACAAATATTCAACTTCTGATGGCTTATTGACGCCTCAAGTAAAAGTCGATAAATAACGCATACATCTCTAACGTCATTGAATTCACGGAAGACATTTATGTTTCCGAGATCAAGTTCACTAACTCTTGAAACATATGCAGATACTATTTTTGGAATCACAAATCTCAGATCATGCCCTAAACCAGTGTAATTAAAGGGTCTAGTTATTAAAATAGGAAACTCGTTTCGGTAATTATGAGCCATATTTTCCATTACCAATTTACTATTTCCATAATGGCTAATTGGATTGGGGCATAAGCTTTCATCTAGAACCTGACAATCAGATTGTCCATATACTGAAGCACTGCTTGCTAAAATAACTCGATCAGGGTTTTGGTTAAGTGATTTTAAAGCATCAAGAAGATTGAGAGTACCGTAGACATTTACATCATAAAAAGAATTGTCATCTGAAGATCCGGCAAAAGAAATACCTCCTAAATGAACAACATAATTTGGCTGCGCAGCCTTGATTTCTTTAAAAACACTATCCCTGTCTGTTAAATCTGCTTTCAGAGGGTGAACCTGATAATCAAACTTTTTTAGCTCATTTGTCAGGTGCTTTCCTGTGAAGCCACTAGCTCCCGTAATTACAACTTTAGAATGACTGGCCATTGATATTACGCTTCATATCTGAATCAACCATCATTTCACACAGCTGTTCTAGAGAAGTTTCTGGCTTCCAACCTAGTTCATTCTTCGCTTTAGATGGATCTCCAATTAAAAGTTCAACTTCAGAAGGACGATAAAATTTTGGATTAACCTGAACCAAAGTTTTTCCAGTTTTGATATCCAAGGCAAACTCAGTATTACCAGACCCCTGAAATTCAAGATCGATTCCAACACGTTTAAACGACATTTTAACGAAATCTCGGACAGTTTCTGTTCTATTAGTTGCCAATACAAAGCTGTCCGGCTTCTTTGCTTGAAGGATCGCGTGCATCCCACGAACGAAATCTCCAGCATATCCCCAGTCCCTTTTAGCATTGAGATTTCCGAGCTCTAATTTTTTTAATTTGCCTAAAGCAATTTTCGAAACACTATCGGTAATTTTTCGGGTCACAAACTCGATTCCTCTTAAGGGAGATTCATGATTAAAAAGAATACCACTAGCGCCAAAAATTCCATAGGACTCACGATAGTTTATAGTCATCCAATGTGCATAAAGCTTCGCAATCCCATAAGGACTTCTTGGATAGAACGGCGTGGTTTCCGCTTGAGGTATCTCTTGGGCAAGCCCAAACATTTCAGATGTTGAAGCCTGATAAAATTTGATTTTCCTATTAACAATCCGAATTGCCTCCAAAAGATTAGTAACTCCCAGTCCAGAAGTATTACTCGTCAATATTGGCTGATCAAAAGATACGCCAACAAAACTTTGTGCCGCCAAGTTGTATATTTCGTCTGGTTGAACCTCATCTAATAATCTTACTGCGGCTCCAAAATCAAGAAGGTCGTATTCTTTCAGATGCAGATTGGATTTGTCCAAGATGCCCAGCTCGGAGATCCTCCAAAAATTAACACTAGCTGTTCTGCGATATGTTCCGTAAACAACGTAGTTTTTATCAAGCAAATATTTTGCAAGGTAGGCTCCATCTTGTCCGGTTATACCTGTAATTAATGCTTTTTTCATGTATTTATGCGCTTATATTATATCATCGCGAGGATTTGTAGTTTTAAGTTGCGATCCTCTTACCATTTCGGAAAGCAAGCCAATCACTTTGCCTTCGTCGTAATTTATTATTGCTTTTTCAAGAGAATTTAGAAGTTGGTCGAATACATTTTCTTCAAGATTAATATCATCTGAGGCAAAAATCTTTGGATGCTTCGTAGCCATTGTCGTACCATCGATCAATAATTCTTCGTAAAGCTTCTCGCCAGGACGCAAACCGACGATATCGATTTTTATTTCATTATAACTTTTAGGCTCCGTGTTCACTGGGATCAATCCAGACATTATCACCAACCGTTCAGCGAGGTCATAGATTTTAATCGGCTCCCCCATATCTAAAAGATATACATATCCGTTGTTAGAAAAACACCCAGCATTTAGCACGAGTTTAACTGCCTCGCTAATAGACATGAAATATCTCGTAATCTCTTTACTAGTCACACTAATGGGCCCCCCGGTCTTGATTTGTTGCAGAAACAAGGGCATTACAGATCCAGATGAACCGACAACGTTACCAAATCGAACTACCGAAAACACACATGAGGTTTTACTTTTTGTATCACGAGTCGCAGCTCTCTTTATAATAAGCTCGGATACATGCTTTGATGCTCCCATAACATTTGTAGGACGTACTGCTTTATCCGTGCTAATAAGAACAAATTTTTTTATGTTGTGCTCTCTCGCAGCGTCTACAAGTATTGATGTAGTCATAATGTTATTTTTAACGCCCTCTACAACATTATCCTCAACCAGTGGCACATGCTTATAGGCAGCTGCATGAAAAATCAAATCAATATTGTTATTTAAAAATATAGACCCGATGAAACCTACATCACACACAGAGCCAAGTTTAGGCTCTATACATACTGACTTAGAGTTATTGAAATCATTATTACTAATAAGCTTGTAAAGACCATACTCAGAATTGTCTACTGCTATTATTTTTGAGACTTGACTTGAAGCTAGTTGCTTACAGAGCTCCGAACCGATGCTTCCAGCGGCCCCTGTCACTAAAACTACTTTATTCTTGTATTGGTTATGGACGAAGTTCTCTTCGAGGTCATCAAGCTCTATGTCAATATTTTTTTTGCCATAGGGTATAACATCAGTTAGTTTCTTTTTACCAGAAACAAGTTCCTCAAATGTAGGCAGTAAAAAAACATTTAATCCCAAATTTAAATACCTCTCACAGACTTTCCGAAGAGACTCGCTTGATGCTGAAGGCATAGCTACAAGGATCTTAAAAGAATCGAGCGCTGTAAGCTCGGATATCTGCTCTAATGATCCTTCAACTTTTATTCCATTGATTTTTTTTCCTAGTTGCTCACGATCATCATCGATAAAAGCCAACACTGCTCCTCCTGACTCAGAAATTAATCGAGCGCAGTAAGCACCAGCGGTGCCAGCACCATGTATGACAACATTTTCGTTTGAAAAATTAGATATATTCATAATATAAGATCCGCTAAAGCCCAGAAACAACTGGATTTAAATTATAATAATTTATTACCTTCAAATAAAAAAAGAAAAGTGAATTTAAGGCAAAAATCATTGGAAGGCTTCTTAAGACCAAATTTTAAAAGGACTAGTCATAAAATTGAAATGAATCGTGAAACATCTAATAATGAAGTTATATTTGCACGATCAAGATCTTCATGAATAAATTTCCAGGGCATTAAAATATCGATCTAATGAATTTTGTCAAAGGCCTTTCAACAAAAAACCATAGACACACTCCAAATAAAATACTCGTCATAAGGCAAAACAAGGCTAATAGCTCATGGCCGATACTAATTGGCAGGTAGGATAAAATTTTATAAAAAACTGAAATTGCAAGAACATGAACTAGATAAAGACTATAAGATGAATCACCTAAAATTTTTAGTAATGGCTGACTATACGCTTTGGTGTAAGCTAAGCCTAAAATTATCAAAGTGCTTGGCACTCCCCAATAAATAACTCTAGGTAAGAAAAGCTCAACTTCTTGATTTATACTGCTTAGAAGTAACACTAATCCAAATATGGCTAAAATTAGACCATATTTAGATTGTAACCGATAGTAATGGAAACATAAGGCAGCCAACATGCCGAAAATGAATTCAAGAATTATCAGATTTGACATCGTAACCGCAATAGTAGTTAAAACACACGTTACAATGGAAATACTTATACTCCAGCGCGAAAAAATCAAAGCCAAACCAAACACTAGATAAAATAACATCTCCAGCTCTAAGGTCCAGCCAACCGCGAGAACAGGCCATTTATCAGACATTACAGCAGACATGAAAAATAGAGACTCCAACACCTCCAATGATGACGGGCTATTACTGTTGAAGGCAGCAGCAGGGATCAAGGCAAAAGACGCGTAAGTTATAAGTGTAAGGAACCAATAAATCGGAACGATACGAATTAGCCTACTCTTTAAAAATATGAACATAGTCTTTTTGGCTTGAAGTTGTGTATGTAACATTACGAAACCTGAAAGAACAAAAAACAAATGAACACCGCTTGCGCCCCAATCCCCGAGAAAAATAAAACTTTGAGGTGCAAACCCATAAGCAGAGGAAGTGCCTAAAATATGGTAAATAACCACATTGATAGCTGCAAATGCTCGAAGCGAATTTAAATTATAAATAAAATTATTATTTTGCACTTGTTACTTACTCTTTTGGATTTTTGAATGGGCTAAATAGCTTATGGAAATGCAAAAGCATACTGCGTCAAAATTACTACTCACATTTACGATTTTTTCTTACAAATAATTTAACCATATCAATGTCTATTGTTTATAGAGTTCAAGACAATTTTGAATAACGCGAGATCGCTTAAAATTATCTTTTGCAAATTTATGCCCTTTCTCCCCGAATTTATGTCGCTCTAGATGACTAGAAAATAAATCTAACTTTTCAATTAACTGATCCTCAGTTTCAAAACAAACTCCTGTTTCTCCATCAATATAAGTGCTTTTTACACCGTAAATATCTCTCACAATTACAGGCTTAAAAAAAGCCTGAGCTTCCATAATTGTATTAGAAAAACCCTCTCTATATGAACAGCAAAGCAGCACATCGAAAGATGAATATATTTTATTTTTATCAGAAATCTCACCTAAAAATTCAATATTATTATTGAGTTTCACTGACTTCAAAAAACTTTTTTTACAAAACTTGTCACCATCAATTGTCCCGATGAAAACAAACTTATACTTGCATTGATCATTCAATCTGTCCTCTATAGCTTTAAGCAACCAGAGAATTCCTTTTTCCTCGTTAATCCTTCCAACTACTCCAAACGTGACCGAAACTTCCGTTGAACTTGCATCGATAGGAGTTGCACATTCAAACAAGCTATCGTCAACACCGCAAATCGAACCTGCTCCTGGAACTTCTAGTTTGCTCTCAAATTGGTTAAACCCGTTGGCCAGTAAAAATTCTCGCTGAGGCCTGGAGTCACATAGAAGCTTGGACGCAACTACTGAAATAATATAGTCCGGCATACGTTTTAGAAATCGACGAACTAACCGATCATTTGCCCACACCTGACCGGTAAACCAATGAACTTGTTGAACTTCACTAAAAGCGATAGAAATACTCACCAGTAATCCGGCCTTCGGCGTTATTGAAATTACACAGTCATAGATGTTGTCTCTCAAATATTTTTTAAGCGCAATAATGCCACTAAAACTATCTCTCACACCTGATCTCGATAGTCCTAATGAAGAATCACACAAAACATAATCAGCATTATGATTAGGTAAGCGATTTATCGCGTCTATATGCCAGGATAAAAAATGTTTGTACTGATGTTCGTAACAGACAAATAAAAAATTTCTCAAAATACTGATCCTATAAGTAATCTTGCTGAATTTAACTTCTCTTAAAGAGGCTCACCCAACGTTTATCGTCCACATGTGTCAAGACAAAAATAATCAAGAAGAATTAACAATTGATTTGCTCGAAGAATCTCCTCTCCATCTCAATCTCGACACAAAGTAAAAAGCGAAAAAGAGTAAAGACCATTGTAGACCAGCAAGACTGTTACAAAAAGTGTAGATCGCATAAAGTCGTAAAACTTCCCAACTTGGATCCCTGCCTTGAAAAATAACCCGACCATCAAACTGTCTCAAAGCCATCCCAAGAATAATGCCGAAGAAGCATATTAGAATTAATCCGAAGATACCAAAGTTTATATATAACTCAATAGGCAGTTGAACATTAAAACCAAATCCAAGGTCCCAATATCCCTCACCAGTGTATTCACCGTTCAGAACGTCACTTCCATTCATCACTCCCCATTCTCTTCGTTGATTATGTGTAAAGACGTTAAATATATTGTTTACAACGCTACTCCCAAAAAGATAACCATTTTCATTGACAAATTTTGTTGCCAACATCCATACCTCAGTGGTATCACCATCAGGAGACGATAGAATCTTTTCAGAGAGCGATGTATTTTGTGCAGAAAAAAATGACTGTTCTGAAGAAAAGAAGGAAACTAAAAATTGCTTCGATGATACAGCTGCCATCAGAATAAAGGCAAAGGGAAACAGCTGTGAGACATATGATTTAATAGAAACTCTGTTTACTCTTAGACACAGCGTAACACCCACCACGACAAAAATGATAAAGAAACCACGCTGGGCTAAGATCATGCTAGCAACAAGGTAAAAAAGCAATAATGCGATTCCTAAAACCACACGATTCTGTGAATATAGAATAGCTCCCTGCATAGCTCCAATACAAAGAAAAACTACTGCAAATGGATAAATATACCTAAGTGATGGAGCAACTACTGAGATTGAAGTAAACCTATTTACAAAGAGTACATCTATCCCTCCGACGAACAGAAAACCAATCAGAAAAAGTATACACATAGCTAAAGTCAAAATAATAGAGTTATTACTTACTTCAATTAACTCGACCTTCCGCAGGTTATTAGATTTGTATTTTTTGTGGTAAAAAAGAATCAAAGCCCCATAAAAAGTAATATGAAAAGCTGTAGCAACAGCTAAGCCAAGTTCATAGTTCATTTCGCTGTAGAAACTCTCAGTAATTATTGTCGACCCGTAGACTAAAACAGCAAAAGGTCTCACCAAAAAGACTACAATGCTGGAAGCAAGAGCAAACACTAAGATCGAAGGCTTTTTGTATGCAGACCTAAGCAATATTAGAACAAAACTGAGATTAATCAGGGAAAGAAACCAAATCACTCGTCAACCCCAAATCCTTTATCGACCTTACTCAAAACATCAGCAAGTATAGTTTCTTTGTACTTAAGAGATTTAACACTATGATCACTTTTATACGACAATCTGTTTGTCAAATTCTTCAATGCAGAACTCCTTAAGGGTAAAAAACTCCAATTCAAAAACCGCAAGAAATTATCTACTGGAATGAAGAATAATGGCTTTCCGACCGCGGCCCAGATCACGCAGCTTACACGAATATTATTTGCCACCAAATACACGCCGCTCTGCAATTTATCTTGCAAGCAATCAGTGATAAAAGCGCTTAGCTCAGATCGCGATACATAACTAATTATTCCATCAAATCGAAAATATCTAAGAAGTGGAAATCTTTTCGCCAAGTTCGCGACTCGTTCAACTGAACTGTTCATTCTCTTAGAGCCCGCTATAGATGCTGGTCGGAGAGTAAATGATTTAAGACCTTTTGCTCTCAAGCTGGCAACTTTATTATCAAATTCCAATTTAGAGCGGCCGTATTCTGATGACGCGGCTTCTTTAGTTTCATTAGTAATAACTTTCGCCATAGTTTTGTCAAGACCATCGTATACTGACAAGCTACTAAGATATAAAAATTGTAGTTTGTTTTCTAAAGCGATATTAGCTACAAGTAATGGCTTGTGGAAATTTTCTCGCATCATCAAATCCTTATTTCTTACCTCTCCACCTAGAAATACTATAGCCTCAAGATTTGATTGGACTTCTATCAATTTACAAAGTTCTGACGAGTAAATATGGAATAAAATATTCTCATTCTCGTTCTCAATTGAAATTGCGCTTTCGGGAAACACTACGACATTGAATTTTTTCATGAGCATCTTGTTTATTTCTCCAAGAAAAGAGCCCTGATTTCCAATTAAAAGAATTTTTTTCATAAGATTGTACTTCTGGTAAAAAAACTGTATGAGACTTTGCTTTCTACCACAATGAATGCTGATTCAATTTCAGATAATCGAGTGTAATTTTTGAACGTACTTCATATTACGTCGCACTAAGAACCGATGCAGCAGAAACCGAGTAATCAGCATAAGTCCAAAAAAATTTCCTATTAACAATCAGACTTAGTTTTATAAATGTTTAAACAACATGCTTGAACCATTATTGTAATGTAGCATTTTTCAAAGTCTTAATGTTGCGAACGTATTTTAGATTAAAGGTCTCAAAGAAACTTGAAAAAAATAGGCTCCACTGAGAAACGTTCCTAAACTTCCAAGAATTATCAATCCCAGTTTTATTGTTATTTTTGACTATAAAATAGAGCCAGAGTTTCAGCTTGCTTAGTCCACATGTCTGTGCCAAAGATTTTTTTTCCGCGTTGTGACATTTCAATGTAAGCGTCCTTATCTGACAAAGCCTCCGTAACTGCGCTGCAAACATGGGCACCTGTGAAAGCTTCAGCTACAATACCACAACCTTCTGGAAGCTGTTCCATCAATCCGTGACTGGGAGTAATGACTACAGGAACCCCCAATGCAAGTGCAGTGGGTAAGATGCCAGATTGAGTAGAATCTATATAAGGTAGAATACATAATGTAGCTGCTCTAATTTCTTCAAGAACTTCATTATCACTTAGCCAACCATTTTTAATACGAATGTTAGGCTCCAGCGGCGATATCGAATCTGAGTAATGCGACAAATCCCCATTTCCCGACAACCTAATCCTAGCTTCCTGATTTTGCTCTAAAAGGTACTTTGAGGCCTCCAAGAAGAGTTCGATCCCTTTATATTGCGATATTCGTCCGATGAACAAAATCACTGGTTTATTTAAATCAGGATCAAGAGGTTCTGAAGTAGTTGTGGCAGTCACAAATGGTGGAAGTGCCAAACATATAATTGATTGACTTAATCTTGACACCGATGAAGCGAGGACTTGCTGCTTTACTCTGGGGTTCAACGTCACCATCCCATTACTCAAAAACACCTGGGTTTTGATCGCCGCCTTCATAAATGGACCGCCATCTCCAATATGCGGCTCAAAATCATGTACCGTAAATATTACTCGACACTTAAAAATCCTTAGAAGTATCATCAGCGGAAGATTCCACAAGTGAAACATTGTAAAGTGCACTATGCCCTTAGGATTAGAAACACGCCACGCGATAACCTTGCATGCTAAACTTAGCAAGTGGGCAAATCTGGTCATTATTTGCTTTACAGTATGTGCAACTACAAAAGATTGAACCCGAAAATTTTCCTTGGAAAAATCAACTAGATTGTCGTTTTCCTCTGAACAAAAAACTTCAACGCGATTTCCTTGTTCATGAAGTGCTCTCGCAGTAAAAAGTGTGTATAGACTTCCACCGCCCCTACGACCTAAATAAATGATAAGAATTTTCAACTGGATTCTCCTCGAATAAAACTTCCAAGCACTTGTAATTCTCGTCTTTCGGGAAATAAAACAGAAAGCAAGGCAAGCGGTTGGAATATCGAATGAACCAATATCCACAAAATTGCAGTGATGAAGGACGCATCGCCAAAAATAAAAGCCGCCGTAAAAACCATCACAAAGACCATGGCCTGGTAAATAGAGACGCGTAATAATTGTGAGGAACTCAATCGCACACGTCCCAGAGAAAGCCAATTAGAAAAAAATACCCCATACATAGAGCTAAATATTAAGAATACGTATCCAATCGGTCCTAAAGAGAACCAGCTAGCGAAAAATACAGTGATCAAGCATAGGGCAAAACCCATAAGCAGCAAGAATTTTACACTCAAACCTGCTTTCAATGCGTCTTTGTATTTGTTAAATACTAAGCGTTCTATAATTGCATGAAAAAAACCTGACGCAGCAAGTATATAAAATAAAGTCTGCAAACGAAGGTAATCATCATTGGTTGAAAACCAGAAGAAAACTAAATTTATAGCTATTGGTGGTATTAAAATCACCGTATCTAATAAGCAACGCTTAAAAATATTAGAAAATTTCACACTCGGCAATCCCTTCAACTTGAAGACTTCGAATTGCGAATGTTTAAACATCAACTGCAGACAAAAGCACACTAAAAGTACGTAAAAAACAAAGTTTATTTCAACAAATGTTCTTGTTATAGAATGTATAAGGCCTAAAGCAACGACCCCAAAAAATAATTTATAACGAAAGACTGACTCGCTGCGAGAAAATTTTGAAAAACCTAATCTAGCAATCATCCCGACTAAGATAGCGGCATATATGTTAAAAAATGAAATTAATAAAACCGCAAAGATCAAAGGACCGACAGGAATAATCTTCAGATCCTCCTTGCATTCAAACTGTATACCATAAAAAAGTAAAATCATTATAACTTGGGACGATTGCTGAAGAATTGTCAATAAAAAGACCATATCCGGATTGTTAGACCTTTCCAACATGGTAAAAATAGTAAATATAGATAAAGCGTAGATCGCATTTGATATTACTAAATAATCTATCCCACCAAGATCGACGTCATCAATTAAATTTCTAAACCACATATGTAATTTTCTTTATGTAAACTTTTATAAATGCATCAGGTTTTGAGAACATACCAATCGTCTACAAGAGAAACGTCACTTAACACTCTTGTGTAACCATTAGATGTCAATAAGTCGTAAATATCCTGGCGCCTCGACTCATAGTTGTGCTCTACAGTTATAACCAAAAATTTAAAGGCCTCCCAGTCATGTGATAAGAGTATCTCGTATTCAGAGCCTTCAACATCGATAGATAAATAATCGATTGTTTTCGGAGCTCCTCTCTCTCTAAGAAGATCTGTTAAAGAAACTGTATCGACTGGGTAGTAATTTTTTTTATACGAAGAGAAACCCAAACGATCTATGGGTTTTTTGGCTTCCATCGAAGATAAACCAGTACCTTCTACTTCAGTAAAATTGACTATTTGACCGCTAATTCCTGAAACGCATCTTACATCTATCTGTGCGGATCTTGAACTGCGGAGAGTCTCATGAAAGTGGCGTGATGGTTCGCAAAGGATTCCTTGCCAATCATATTCCTTTTCTAACATATAAGAATTTGAACAAACTACTCCATCCGTCGCACCAAATTCAACAAAAAACCCTTTTCTACGACATCTAAGAGCTGCCAGCACAAATACATCTTGAAGAAATTGGGAGTGTGTATTCTCTAGAGAGAAAACCAAAGATTCAAGGTCTCTAGGATCCGCCCATTTCAATATTCCGTGTAATGGAGACTTTCCCATTGCCTTGTTCAACTTATCCAGACTTTCTTTTTTAATTAAAGTCAATTTTCTTTTTAGTATTAAATTAATAACTTTAAATGCTAAACCAAATCGCATTATGATTTTCTCCGAAAAAAATATGTTAGTTTTTGTCTTAATATACAAATAATAAAAAAAACTATCGTGAGAAGTTTGACATTTAAATAATTCATGACTGCTACATATATATATGTTTTCCCTTGCGCACTATAGTCATGCTTTACAGATCCAATACCAATGGAAGATGCAGGTACATAGAAATACTGAGATTTTAGTAATGAAGAGTGACAGTAGCAAAGTTCTAGTAAATTAAACTTATGGATCTTCTTCTTCACATCTGAAGTTAAGGTCAATATTTGATCAAAATATGGTCCGCCACCCCTTATTTTTGCATGAACACTTAAAGTTTTTGAAGATTTGAACTTTGTATGCAATTCAGCGTATTGTTCATCAAAGTTAAAATCCCAAAGTTTGATCAAGTCTTCTAAGCGACCAAATTGAGCCTTGTCATCAATTAAGAATAAATGCCATGGTGCGCTGTGCATTAGTAATGTCGTTTTACCTGAAGAAATAAGATCAAAAATTCGTGTAAGCTTGGCTGGCTCCAACGTATGATCTGATCTCAGCTTTAAACAATACTCACCAGTTGCAGCTTTTAATCCACTCAATGTAGAGGTTTGCAGTCTCTTTGAGTTCTTTAAAAATCGGTCGCTACTGGCAACGACTCCTGGATCTGGATTTTTTAGCACTAAGCAATTAATGCCCTCAGAATCTTCTCCCAACCAGGTTGACAGAATGATCTCACAAGATGGTAAGGTGTTACGAATCTTTTCAACAAGAGTTTTGGTTACATCAAACTCACTAACAACAATAGGGCCCTGAATTACCACAGATAGCCGGGGGGTTTCCTTAAGATAACTGGCGTGTATTCTTTTTCTAGGATACATGTTCGACCCTATTTTTAGATCTTCGTTAAGCTGAAAAATTGCTGACGCAAACGCGAGCCATACAGATTATCATTACTATGAGTTAACACAGATTTATGTTTTTCAAAGGCGAGTTGATATCCCTCGGTAATGTTAGATACCAAAAAAGGGTCTACCAAAATTTCTCTACCACTAGATGTTTCTGGCATGGCACTGAGAAAAGACGTTACAACAGGCTTTTCAAAATATTGTCCCTCCAATACTGGCAAGCCAACTCCTTCCTCAATCGACACTACGCTCACAAATTCGCAGTTCAAATAAAGCCATTTCATTTGCTCATCTGTTGCGTTCTCGACTGTAATTACATTTGTCATATCTACATTAACTAAGTTAGAGACAGAGTTAATGGAATTAACTAAACAAACAAAATAGATGTTTTGCCTAGCACTCAAATTCCCACGGAGCAGCTGGAAAGCCTCGATAGCTCGTATCGTGTTTTTATTAGGTTTGTTGCCCGCAGGATGAAAAATAAATTCTTTGCCGACTAAATCTACTACTGGTTTAGAGTAAAGTCGTTCCATTTTTTCTTGGTCTATTGGCGCATCAAGGCGCTGAACGCGATTGGAGACCCGTTGACCAAAAAAAGTTAAGATATCTAATTGCGCTGACGCACTAGGTACGAGAACTTTATGTGCTAATTTAATCGCTAAACTACTAAAAATCGAAAAAATATACCACCTGAGGCTTGAAACGTATCGCTTTCGGTACATTAGGTCGGGAACCCAAAACCAATATTCGTAAATTTTCAGTGCCCGAGAACAGAAGAGAGAGATTGGTAAAAGAGGATATACAAAGGATATAACTCGTATATTTGTACTCTTTTTTGTACGTAAAATTCTGAGAGCAAACCAAAACTCGAAAATAATTTGAGTAACCCAGCGTTTTGCTGGTAATTGCTGTAATAAAAACCACAACGCTCGCGGTAAAAGGCCTCTAACCGATTTTCTAGGCGATAAGACCTCCGTATCGACACTTATGTCTCTTAGGACTTTTGCATAATGCGAGATAATTCGGTCGGATCCTGTATTTGAATCTAAGGCAATAAGAACTATCTTTGCAGGTCTAACAATTTTCCTCATATGATCTTAAATCCTTTAAAACTCCAAAGCATACGTTGACTTAGTTGCCTTAGCTATAATTGATTGAAATTAAGTAAAAAAACAGAGTGTTTACCTCTAACTTTACCAAAGAAAAGATGAGATTTTTATGATTTGAAGTTCTCCAAATAGTAACGCAAGTCTTCTGGAGTTCCTAATCCCCACATCTTGGATGCAGCATGAGTAAATATTTTCTTGTTGTCTGCAATTGCTTGGTTAAATACTGGACATACGTAAAACTCATTATTTACACGAATATCTTTTCTAATCATTTCCTCTGCATAACTTACAAAGTCTTTACCTTTTGCCCAGTAGTAATAGCCTACCGTTGCTTGATTACTGATAGGGTTCTTTTCTGCAACTTCAGTCACGAGACCTTTTGCGTTTGTCTTTGCGAATGACCATTTAGGGTGAGTTGCTTCGAAGGTAACAATACCACCATCAGCATCTTTCTCGTTCATTGCGTACATAAACTCCATTACGTCCCATTCTACGTACTGATCAGAGTTTGCAAAAAATAATGGGTTATCGTCATTAATCAGTTCCTTTGCTAATAATGCCGTGCAAGCTGCTCCTTCTGTAATGCCATCAACGTCGATAATCTTACAGTCGGGTGCAATCAATCCTAACATCGTATTTAAGTTAAATTGTTCACGATGTTCTCTCTGCACAACAAATATATAGTTTGCTTCAAGACCTAGGTTATCTACCACTGTCTGAATCATCGGTTTGCCATTAACGTCAATTAATGGCTTGGGAAATGTGTATCCTGCCTCACGAAAACGAGTTCCAGCTCCTGCCATAGGAATCAGCACATTTAACTTTTCATTCTTCCATCTCTTAATAATTTCATTTCCTTTAATCTTGGGGAGTATATTATCTAAAGTAACATCATGAGGGTTGTCCACTCGAATATATTCTGCCCTACTTCGTTGAGCTGCCAATAATCCAGGGGGGGAATCCTCGACAATCAAAGTTTCTTCTGGCAGCACACCCATCATTGACATTGCTTTCCAATACATCTCTGGATGTGGTTTGCTATTCTTTACATCTTCGTTAGATAGGATTAACGAACAATGGTGTATCAATTTTGTCTTTGAAAGAGATGTTAAGACTGACGTTCGAATAGAATTAGAACAAACACCAATCATATATCCATCATCTTCTAGTTTCTCAAACAATTCACAGATTGCATCGATTGGCTCTAACTTATTAAGTAATTGTCTTGTATTTGATTGTTTTACAGCGGATATTTGTTCGTGCCATTCTTTAGGCAGACCTTTTTTATTGGTCAAAAAATCAAGTTTCTGAGTAGTCTTCAAACCATCATAAGTGGAAGTGTGCTCTTCCTCGTTTATAGTATAGTCCTTACTAAATTCATTGCTTGCACTCACATATTTTATCGCATCGTTCAGCGCAACATAATGAATCTTCTTTGCGTCAATAAGAACTCCATCTAAATCAAAAAGAACTAGTTTTATCATTCAGCAGTTAACATTAATAAAAACTCTCAATATCTTTCAGGATAATCAGTGCAAACACCACTAAAATTTACTGTATCAAAACTGATATTTTCAGGCATTACAGTTATTGCAGGTAGATCACTTTTGTGAAGTTCTGAAACCGCTACTGGCCTTCCAGGATAACACCATAACCACCCCTTAGAAGTTAAAGTGTAATCATCCGATTGATGCCAAAAAAAATTTAACTCGGGAGCATTTAATTTCAAATGGCATAATGCTTCCATATTTTTGCAGTGAATCCAAAGTGAGTTTTTCCTTTCCAACAACCAATTTAAGTCAACCTTATAATTCCCTGAATCATGACCAAGCCAAAAGCCGTTTTCTATCCATAAATCAATTTCAACATCCAATTTACGACGTATGCATCGATCAATTTG
>MDTG01125062.1_pt1 | contig 18164 bp, 9 predicted proteins | sample 811421 | NCBI WGS metagenome assembly MDTG01 (sample SAMN05326645, study PRJNA326480) | marine metagenome | isolation source: seawater | place: Pacific Ocean: South East | collected 2011 | reverse complement strand
TGACCCAGCACTGCCGGTAAACACCGATGGCGACGCCTTCCCAGATGAAGACCCAGACGGTCAAGGTGGCTTGATTGCAGACGATGATGACGATAATGACGGCTTCCTTGACACTCTGGAAGTTGCTTGTTTATCTGATCCACTCGATGCTAATAACTTGCCAAATGACTTGGATGGTGATGGAACTTGTGATGCTTTGGATGATGATATGGACGGTGACGGAATCCCAAATGATGAGGAAACCAATACTGGTGATCACGCTACTGATTCTGACGGATTAACCGATCCAAACAATCCAGATTCTGATGGCGATGGAATATGTGACGGACCTGCAACCCCAGATGCGAGTATCTGTATGGCTGGCCCAGATGCGTTCCCTACCGACCCTGCTGCTTCGCTTGATACTGATGGTGATGGTATGCCAGACGAAATCAGTGGAGAATCGACCACCGGACTAATCGAAGATGACGATGATGACAACGATTTAATTGACGATGCCACAGAGATGATGTGTGGCACTAACCCGAAGGTTATCAACGCCTTACCAGACATTGATGGTGACGGAATTTGTGATGCACTGGATGACATCGCAGACCTACCGTTTACCATGACCTATGATAGTCAACATCTTGACCTGTTTGCCAATCAAACTATGAGTATATTTGGACCAACAGTTACTGGACTTGGTGAAGTTGCAAGTTGGGAATTAGACGGGCTGTTACCACAAGGTTTGCTATTCTCTTCAAGCGGTGATCTAACCGGGATTCCGGAGTCATCTTCAGATATCGTAGTAAAACTGACTATATGGGCAAATAATACAAATTATCAAAATTCTTACACCCTAGATTTAGCAATTCACGATGACTTGGACGGGGATCTATTGCCCAACGACCTACCATTGGGCTACACCGGTAATTTGGCCGCCGATGATGACGATGATGACGATGGTGTAATTGATGAAAGTGATGTATTCCCATATGATTCATCTGAAACAACAGATTTTGACGGAGATTTAATCGGAGATAACGCTGATATGGACGATGATAATGATGGTGTAGATGATGGCTCAGATGCATTCCAATTTGATCCAAGCGAAACATCAGATTCAGACGGCGACGGAGTTGGCGATAACGCTGACGCATTCGATAACGATCCTAGTGAAACTGTTGACTCAGACGGTGACGGTGTTGGCGATAATTCAGATTGGGCACCTAATGATGCGAACGAAACGGTAGATTCAGATGGCGATGGCGTGGGTGATAACTCAGATTGGGCACCAAATGATGCAAACGAAACCGTAGATTCGGACAATGATGGAATTGGCGACAATGCTGATGTTTTCCCCAATGACGACAGTGAGAGTCTAGATACTGATGGAGATGGTGTTGGAGATAATGCTCAAGCTATTGCCGAAGCGGCTGCAGCCAAGCAAAAGGAAGAGGATGAAAAACGTAGAAATCTAATCATTATTGGTGTAGTATCGGTTATTGTTATTGGCTTAGCAGTCGGTCTAATCCTGAAGAGAAGATCTGGTGGTAGTGAAGATATGGTAAAGGACTACGGTTATGCCTCGAGTGAACCATCCCCACAAACACAAGCCTCCACAGTGGCAAATCCATTAGAAATACTAAACCAGTGGACAGACGATTCTGGATATACTTGGCGCAAGATGAGTGACGGAAGCCATCATTATTGGGATGGCTCTCAATGGATCAAGCACAGCTGATTCTAAGGGCTTACTCGCTTTCTATCTCTCGGGAACAACACCGTTTCTCGGACATTCTTAGCGCCAGTCAGTTTCATCAGTATTCTTTCCACTCCGAGACCCCATCCAGCGTGAGGTGGGACTCCGTGCCTAAATCCAGCGACGTAGAATTCGAACTCTTCCGGGTCTAGATCCATTTTCTTTAGATTTTCAATCAGGACATCCATTCGATGTTCACGCTGACCGCCAGAGGTTAGCTCATCTCGGCCAAAGTTCAAATCAAATCCACGGCTCAACTGGTTGCCACCTGAGCCATTTTCACCCTCAACATGATGGATATAAAATGGCTTGAGAGCCATTGGCCAGCGTGGCAGGAAATAGAACTGCGGTAGATCTTCTGCCAATAAATCAGAGTTTTCTGCATCAATGTCGTCACCCCACTCTATTTCTCCACCTTTTTCTGTGATAATTCTGATTGCATCACAATAGGATACTCGAGGGAATGGTAGTTCGGGAACTAGTACTTCTACAGGCTCTTCGCCTTTGCTAGCACGGTATTCGTTGATTGTTGCAATGTAAGACTTTGATTCTTCATCATTAGCAATTGACTGCCACATGTGGTGTATCATTCTTTCAAGCACGCCCATTACATCATCATCAGTCGCCCATGAACATTCAATATCAAAGGAAATAAACTCATTCAAATGTCGGTAAGTGTCATGCTTTTCTGCTCTGAATGCCGGGCCAATTTCGAATACCCTTTCTAGGCCACCTGACATGCATAGTTGCTTGAATAGCTGTGGCGACTGATTGAGGAATGCAGGCGTATCGAAGTATTGCATAGGGAATAAATCAGTTCCACCTTCAGTGGCTGTTGCGACAATTTTTGGAGTGTGAGTTTCAAAGAAACCTTCATTGATTAATGCCTCTCTTCCGTACTGCAATACTTTACCACGCAGTCTGAACATTGCTGCTATGTGAGCACGTCTTAAATCCAAGAAACGATTGTCTAGTCTGGTATCTAATTCCACATGTACGGTATCAGTGACCCCTAATGGCAAAGGCGCTTCAGCCTTGGCGATAACAACCACAGATTCAGCGATGACTTCATATGCTGGTGGAGGGGGTGTTTCTCCTTCTTTCAGTTTGGGAGGACGCTTTTCGGATACCTTGCCAGTAAATTGAAGAGTTGATTCACGAGTCATTCGTTGCACCATATCTAGGGCTTCTTCACCAATATTGTCAGCTTTGAGGAAGATTTGTGTTTTTCCGGTACCGTCTCGCAAATCGACAAAACAGATTGCTCCTTTGCCACGGTTGGCTTCCATGAACCCAGCGACGGTAACCACTGTATCGACTAAATCAGCACCATTGGTCTGTATTTCTCCTAATGTGTGGGTTCGATAATGGGTTGGCACATAGTTGCTCATGGATGTGCGGGAATAGAGGTAGGTCATCAAAGGTTCGCTATATCCAATAATTATCAGTTGACAATCTTTTACCATTTTATTATCAATAAGAATATCTTTGGATTATTCTTTACGATTCATTCATAAAGGGATGAATGTCGCAATGAGCCATGAGTGAAGTTTTGTTTTCTTCAGAATCGGTTACTAGCGGCCACCCTGACAAGTTGTGTGATGCTATATCAGATGCAATTGTAGATGCTTGTCTGGCAATCGACAACAGTGCTAGAGTTGCCGTAGAAACATGTGTAAAGGGTAAAGAGGATATTGGACTTATCGTATTAGCAGGTGAGGTTTCTCTCAACGGGGATGTGCCTGATTATGAGGCAATTGCTAGGAAAGCTGGAGCAGATATCGGTTACACTTCCCACGCAATAGGTATGGATGCTACTAATCCAAAGTTTTGTGAGGTTCAAGTCCACATAACTACTCAATCGGCGAACATCGCTCAAGGTGTCAACAAAGATGGTCTCGATCAAGGGGCTGGTGACCAAGGTATGATGTTCGGTTACGCTTGTGAGGAAACCGAGGCTTACGAAGGTCTCAAGGGCAGATACTTCCCACTAGCAGCAGCCTTGTCTCAAAGATTATCACGACGCCTGACTGCTGTAAGAGAGCAAGAGATATTGCCGTGGGCAAGACCTGATGGCAAATCTCAAGTTACAGTCCAATACGATGACGAAGGTGAAATTGAAAAAGTCCACACAGTGGTAATTGCTATTCAACATGATGATGAATTAAAAAATCAATTTGGTGGCTCTGAAGCAGAAGAGTTAGCCTATGTCGAACAGCAGGTTAGAGAGCACGTTGTGGAGCATTCTATACCCTCTGAACTGCTAGCCGACGGTTACAAGTTGGTAGTCAATGGAACAGGACGCTTTGCTGATCCTGGTGGTCCATACGCCGATGCTGGGCTAACTGGCAGGAAAATAATTGTTGACACATACGGTGGAATGGGTCGACACGGCGGAGGGGCATTCTCTGGAAAAGATCCCTCAAAAGTGGACCGTTCTGCCGCCTATGCTTCCAGATGGGCGGCCAAACATGTAGTCGCTGCTGGATTAGCCTCACGATGTGAAATTCAATTGGCCTATGTAATCGGAGTTGCCGAACCGGTAAGTGTGAGAGTTGAGACTTTTGGCACCTCATCTTTAACCGAGTACGAAGTGGCTGCTAGAGTCAAGAAAGTGTTTGATTTTAGACCAGGAGCGATTGCTAGAGACTTATCCTTGCAGTCACCAATCTATTCGATAACCGCTGCAGGTGGCCATTTTGGCCGTGAACCTACAGATGCTGGCGAGTTCCCATGGGAAGTAATTGACGGAAGCCGTATCCAAGCCCTACAACAGAGCGAATGATGAGTGATTTTTAGTCCAAACCTCCGATTCACTCAATAGGGGGTTCGTACTCGCCCTACCTGTTCTTATGTCGCGTACTGCATCAAAAGCAATGTTGTTTGTTATCCTAATGATTTCAGCAAGTGTTACTCCAATGGTTGGAAGCGCAAGTGCAAGTGATACAATTCTGCTTTCGCTCGATAATCCTCACCTAGTGCTACAAGGCGGAGATTCAGCAAACCTAACCCTCACGATTGAGAATAACGGTTCATCAATCGAACACTACAATATTTCATTGCATACCGACGGCTTAAGCAATGTTTGGAGTGTGAATTTGGTAAATAACACAACCAGTGCGGTAATTCCTACTCAAACTACAACCGTCGATTTGGTTGTAGTATTAGCTATCGGAGCACTACCTTCGGACAGTGGTTCCTTTGTCGTTAATGTAAGCGAACAAGATGGCGATTTGTATAGCACTGTCACCGCATTTGTCACCGTAGAGCCATCTTACGCTTCCTCTCTCTCATTCAATGCAATAAACGGTCCGTTCCAACAGATGCTTGCGGGCACAACTGCTAATTATACCATAGATGTAAACAACGATGGAAACGCTCCTGACACAATCCTGCTAGATGTTGACTCTGAGCCGGATTTGTCAGGCTTTTGGAGCAATCATTCGAATAACACTAGTAATCAAAATCAATCAAACAATACAAACACCAGAATAAATGTTCCCAGTAATGTATTGATGTATGGTAATAGTTACATCTACACTAACAATGTAGATACAATTCTTGCGAATTTATTCGATTCTGTTGGTGAGCATAATTCGACCATCGCAAATACCGGTGGTGGTATGAAAATACCACAGCACTGGGATAACATCAATACCCCAGGAAACGCTTGGAATACAAGTCTCAGAGATTCAGGTCATGTGTGGGATATGGTAGTACTCCAAGACCAAAGTCAGGTTCCCGGATTCCCTCGCTCTAATCAAGATTGGATTGATAGCAAGGATTCAGCGATACTAATCGCTGATGAAGTGGAAAGTGAAGGTTCAGAAGTTATGCTGATGATGACTTGGGGGTATCGCAACGGCGACGTAACAAACTCTATGATTTATTCGAATTTCACCAACATGCAAGATCGTCTAGAAGATGGTTATACAGATTACCACGACAATATGACTACCCCGTCAAGAGATGTCTGGATTGCACCTGTTGGACTGGGTTTCAAGAATGTCTACTATAGCGTAATGGCGTCAGGAACAAATCCAGTCCTCCCTGGTAACACATTTTACGATTTGTACACCAGTGATGGAAGTCATCCTTCGCTAAGTGGAGCATATCTTGCTGCATGCGTTCTCTATTCTGCCATGACTGGTAATGTGTCAGTCGATACAAATGATTCAATTTCAGGCCTATCTGCGGCTTTGAAACTAGAATTACAACAAGCTGCCGATGATACTGTATTCAACCAAACAAGTGACATCCAGTACCCTTGGCAACAAAGCACTCAACCATCGTCTATGAGTCAAACACGCATAATACCTCCCGGGTGGAATTTACTGTTTGCTGACCAAGAATTAGCAAATCTCCCCGCAGGAAGTACTACGCAGACCACAATCCAAATCTCAATTCCAAGTGATGCATCACCTGGTTTCTACGGATTTAACTTGTTCTCGGCATCAACCAACGGAAATACTTCGAGTAGTTACACATTTGTTGTTGAGGTCTTGGCAGAGAATGATCTGAGTTATTCTTTCCTAAATCAGGATTCAGATTTTATTCCCGGTTTGATAACAACAACCGATGTTCAAGTCACTAACACAGGTAATGCAGAACTAGATTTGAACTGGCAAATTGAGGTGGACAATGGGCCGTGTGTTGTTCAGTTAATAGATGCAACAACTGATTCGTTACTACCCACATCATCCGTTGATATTGGCTTTACAGTAGAAGTTGATTCCACAGCCACAATGGCAGATGAATGTGTACTGCACATAGATGGCGAAGGAATGCATGGTGATTATTCATGGAATGCAGAAACCTATGAATTTATCATTAATATCGATGAACTGGTTGATTTTGAACTATACTCTCCAACATTAGGCGATATCCAGTTGGTTCCATTGACACCAGAGGAGTACGAAATTAGAGTTTACAACAATGGTAGCGAATTAGTTGAATTTTTCTTAGTCATTGGAGATAATTCTCCAGTTTCCACCTCCATTGTTGGTAGCAGTAGTGTCAATGTTTCAGCAGGCGGAGTTGGTACTTGGCTACTCTCAAGTGACATAGCAGAGGGTTTTGTTGGTCTTTACACACAAAGCTTCATTCTCAACTATGCAGATGATTCGAGTACTACTTCAGTTCAAATCGACGTTCAACCAGTAGCCGACTTCACTATGTCAGGACCTCTGGATGGTAGAATTTCAACCAAACCAGGTGAAACTGTAGACGTGGGCTTCGTTTTGGACAACTCAGGTACTATGGATTTGGACTTGGTGGCCTCGGTTTCGGGACTGCCAACAGGTGCAGAAGTTACTTTTTCTGATACACAAGTAGACCTAGATGCGGGCACTACTTCTTCAGTAACTATGACCGTTAGTATGATTTCAACTGCGCAGTCAGGCTCATATCCAATAACTGTGACATATTCGACTGAAGATTACACACGATCATTGAGTTTAGAGCTACAGGTAGCAGATAGTGTTGGACTGACGGTTAATTCGATCAACAATAATATCGCTGCAGGTCCGATTTCACAGGTCACTTATACATTTGAAGTAACCAACTTGGGCACTGCCTCAGATACATTCTTCGTCGCTTTGGATTTTGATGAAAATAATAACGCAACCACATGGTTTGATACAACATTATCCACCTCATCAATCAATCTTGAACCGTCATCTACACAGGCAGTAACCATTTCGATAAGAGAACGTGCAGCCGGAGCGCCAGCATCCGGTTGTGATGTCAGCATTGTAGTTACATCATCAAATGATGACACTGTTTCTTCAGCTATTGGTTTTAAGATTATTCCAATTCAAGCGAGTGCAGAAATACAGGTATTGTCTGGTGATGATAGCGCCAAGCCAGGGGAAACTATCAGTGGCACTGTCGTAGTAACAAATACTGGGACAGGAGATGACCAATTCACTCTAACAACCGTCGGTGAAGATTGTGGATTGTCCGAAATTTTCTCCCTACCAGCCGGTTCTTCATCGCAAGTATATTCTTGGATCTGTACCATCGATGAAGACGCTAGTGCTGGATTATCATCATTTAGCTTTAGGGTAACAAGCAATGCTAGAATTAATTACGCAGTTGAACAGACCCAAATCTTTACTGTCGAACCAAATTGGGATAATGATGCAATAGTCGAAGTTTCTTTCAGCGATGAATCAATATCTATGGCATCTTCTGGTGGCTCATCGACTCTGATAACCGTCAAGAATCTAGCAAACGCACCTGTAAGTGGCAATATGTTTGTTCTCGGCTCTGACGATTCTCTATTTGATGTCATTATATCACCGGTAAACTCTGATACTGAATCTAGCGGATTCACGCTGGCTAGCGGTCAGAGTGCAGATTTTGAAATTGTACTAAATTCTAGAGTTTCTGAATCTGAAAGCGCGTCGCTTAGAATTTCTGCTTCTGTAGAAATTGGCGGCATCACTTACACTCAAGATTCGATGAATGAATTGATGGTTACCATCGAAGGTCCTGAATTGCCGCCAAATGGGGTAGAGTTGCCACTTGGACTTGTCTTAGACGAGCAACAAACCATCTCAACCATGGTTGGTGGTTGGGTATTTTCCATCCTGCTATTGATGCTGATCAATATCCTACGGAAGCGAAGAAAAACTGCACCTGTTGAGGCAACAGTTGAGGAAGCGCCAGAAGAAGAGGATAGCAAGCCTGAGAAGAAACCTAAGAAGAAAGAAGAGAAAACCGTACAAGCTCACAAGTTAAAATCTAATGAGTGTCGGATGACTCCGGATAACAAGGTCATTTGTCCATTCTGTGATGCAAAGTTAGGTGTGCCTAGGGGCAGTACTCCGCCGTTCAAATTTTCCTGCCCGCAATGTGCGAAGAAAATTAGAGTTGTTGAGAATCAAAAATTTTGATTAATTCTGGTGAGCAATCAATAAAAAAGCAGTGTGCCCAAATGGGCCGTTTACGGGTCGGACTCCGCCTTTACTTGCTCTACCCCATTGTCTCTCTATTACCTCGCCTGCCCATTCGATGGTTAGGCCGTTAGCTTCACAAGCCTCCCATGCTTTCTCAACCTGACTGGTAACTGGGCAATAGCAAGCAATTCTTCCACCGGATTTGAGTAGCTTGGCTGATGCATTAATTGCTGGTTGGTGGTCTGGAAGATCTAGGATTATGCCATCAACTTGTCCAACCAAATCGTTTACGCTATCGATTGCTTCACTAACGTCTCCAGAAATATGATGATGAGTAGGGAATTCGGGAAGACACTGCTTTGCTCTGTTTAAGTTTTCAAGACCAACCTCTGCATGCTCATCCCTTGCCTCAACAGTCACTAGTGTTCCTGAATTCCCTAATACTCGTGCCAAGTGTAGAGAAAGCCCTCCACTACCCAGTCCTGCTTCAAGAATAACATCTCCTGAGCCAATACCTAGTCGGGTAATGAAAACGCCAGCATCTTTGGCCGAGATAGTCTGAGCCCTTCTTTTCATGCCTTTGTACAATTCTGGAAGTCTTGGGTTTAGTTTGGTTAAAATTTTTTGCCCGATAACAATTTTTTCACCAATTTCTGCATTGCCAATAGTTTCAATCGGATTGAACACCCCTAGTCCCTTGATTTTAGCCATTTCATTGATCATTTCCACAAGGAAAATCTTACCGCCTTCTTCCTCGAGAGCAACCCAATTTTCTGAACTCACAAATGGCGCTGAGTAACACTTTGATTTAACAACTCCTTATTTCACCTGAAATGCTCGAAAATGCACCAAAAATAGAGGGTTTGATATACTGCCTAGACACACCAACTCCCATGAAGTTGTACGCCAAGTCAATTTCGCTGATGATTGTAGCCTTGTTTATTGGAAGCATAGCGCTAACGGTAGTTACAGAAAATAGTGATATTCAAACATCACATTTGACCGAAAAACCGACTGTTAGCGAGGCACAGTCGCCGGGCCATACCGTTTTCACCGAGTATGTTGGTGCCCACTGGTGTGGGCCCTGTCATGGAGCATCTAACGCACTTCATGATCTCTATGTGACCAATGGCGGAGGGGGTACCCAATCAGAGGATTACACTTACATTTCATTTTATCAATCTGCATCATCAGGCTGGCCAAGTGACAGTCCAATTAACAGGAGAGCCCACATAAACCCAAGTTACTATCCTACCATGGTGTGGGGTGATGCTACTTCTAGTAGTTCATACTACACCAGCAACACAAACACTGCAAATTTTTATCAAAACGGTGGTAATATGGATACAAATGCAGCAGATTATGCCATAACAGTGTTTCAATCCGAGAATGGTAATATGATGGATATTGACATCACCGCATCATATTCTGGTTCCGGTTCAAAGGCAGTCACAATCTATGCAGCTGTCACTGAAGAGACTTCCCCAGAATCATACGATGGTGGTGGGCCAAATCCACATCATGTATGGAAAAAGTGGCTCCTTAACGGAAACTCAAATGGTTTTGAATCCGTTACCTTGACATCAGGAAACTCGGTTACTAAATCTTGGTCAGTTCCGATCTCAACAGTAAGGGCAGGAGGCGGAAATTCTGCAGCAGACAATTTCCTTACGGTTGCAGCGCTTCTTGATGGTGACCATACCTCACACCGCAGCGTACTAGCGGCAGGAGATTCCCACATGGGGCCCAAAATGGACCTTGCAGTAACGGGAGTGACAATAACCAACCCCGCAGCTGCCGACGGCTACAAGAGAGGTGACCTACTAACAGTTTCAGCATCTGCCGTAAATGTAGGTGGATTAGATTATACAGATGGGGGAAATTTGGAAATAATATACATGGATGGTAATAATCCAATTGTAGTCGCAACCAAACAACTAACTAATTTACAAGTTCAAAGTTCAATGTCTCACTCTGCAACAGTTGATACATCAAGCCTACCATCCAATGCATGGTCTACTGCTTTCGGAGCAAGGTTGAGTGGCCTGATAGGAGATGGAAAATCTGCCAACAATATAGCAGTGGAGGATTTCAGCCATGATAGACCCCCTACTGCGAAACAAGCCACAGTCAGTGGCGACAATGTTATTGAGCGTGGCACAATATTTACGGTAGTTGCCAAAGGTGGAGCCGACGACTACGTGGACACGATTCAAACTATGACCTTTGAATTAGAAGTTGCACCGGCTGGGACAGACGACTGGGACGGCAGTATTGATTCTGGTGGCGAAAATATCGTCAACGAAGGTACCTCAAACGAAGGAAGAGAGTATACTATGATACCGACATTAACAATGCCATCGGGTGATTACGATTTACGATCCAGAACTGTTGATAATCGTGAACAGAAAAGCGATTGGAGAATCACTTACAACGCATTCAGTCTATCAAATGGCCTTCCAATAGTTGTTCCAGAACCAGTCCCTAGCGTGACATGTGATGTTCAATCTCCGGTCAGCATGATTCCTCATATAAGTGATCCAGAGACTCCTCTAAGTGATTTGTTGATTGATTCAGATAGCCCATACTTCGTGTCTTGGAACTCCCAGTCGTCCACAATCGAAGTTAATTTCACTTTTGATCCAGTACAGGGTTGTCCTTTAGGGCAAAAGAGCATTTTAGTAACCGTTGATGATGGTGCTGATTACGGTAACAATGACAATTTGCCTTATGGTACATTAAAGTTCAATGTCATAGAGAATGGGCAACCAAGATGGCTTGGTTTACCAACACAAACCATCGATGAACAGGGTCCTGAAGCTGATGGAACACTACGTTTACAGCCCTACATCAGCGACACCGACTCTAATGGACAGGAAACCTCAGCAAGTTTGCTTGAATTTGCTATAGTTGATGATAGCAACCCAGGTATAATTGCTTCTGAGATTATCGATGGGGTTCTAGGATTCGAAACCATTGGTGATGATTCCAATGGACAAACAACATTGACAATTCGCGCCTGTGATACAGACATGAAGTGCTCAAATCAAACACTTCTAATCAACATTAATCCTATCAACGATCCACCGGAGATGGATCTGTCAAGCTTAGAAGGCTTGAGATTAAAGGCTGGTGTTGAATCAACAATAGATTTAGACTCTCTGGTGAGTGATGTGGACAACTTGGATAGCGAGGTAACCGTGATTGTAAACTCTCCTGATGAATCAGGCGGTGCTCAATATAATCGACAAACTGGTATGTTGAAACTCAAGTTCAATGAAGTCGGTGACAAGAATGTTATCTTCAAGGTTGTAGACACATATGCATCAAACGAATACACCGTCACAATAGAAGTATACGATTCAGATGTTTTTACCATTGCTAAGTACCCGAGCACAGATGGTTTCATGGTTGTTAACCCAACCAACATCTACATCGGTCAGATTCCAATTGTCAACATGTATTTGTCAGATGACGCACCATTGTTCAAATCATTGAGTGTGAGATGGCAAACCTGCAGCAATGAAGGAGTATGTAATGGTATATGGATTTATGAGTTAGACATGACGAAATCTGCGTCAGGTTGGGAAACTGAACTTGACATCCCAAATGCAGCAAATCCGAGCATTTCAGCAAGGCCTTATGGGTATAATTACGGTGATTACTTCTACCTGATGATCGACGGAGTTGATAATCTAGACAATAATTACAAGACAACAAGAGCTATTGAACCGTTGTACAAGTGGACAGTAACCCAAGACCTTCCGCCAGTATCACAGATGGGTGATGATGCAGTCATTTTACATGTCGAAAACCTGAAAAACAAGATTGATGATATCAAAAAACAAATCTCGGAAAATCCAAGCGATGAATTAGAACTCCAACTGGTTGATTTGGAATTTCAACTTGAAATCGCATGTTTAGATGCAAGAGTGACTTGTACTGAAGATGAAACCTCAGGAACTAGTATAGATGAATCGAATACTGAATCAAATACAATCTTGATTGCTGGTGTCGTGATTGGCATAATCATTGTTGCATTGTTGGGCGGTATGTTCTTGCTTCGTGGCAGAGGCGAAGATGAGCTTGAAGGATTCAAGTGGGCAAATACAACTTTGCCTGCTCAAGACGCAATTGCTAACTCGATGTATGGTGGTAGCCAACAAATATTCCAACAGCCTCTACCGGGTCCACAAAGCTACCAACAATATCAGCCCCCTTATTATGCAAATCAGCAACAGCAAACCACATATGCTGCGCCAACTCAACCAGCACCACCACAGAATATTCCACAACAGCCATTCACACAAGGTCCGCCAATTTCTCAAGGCCCGCCAATTACTCGAGGCCCACCATTGCCACCAGGTGGATTACCAGCAGGTTGGAGCATGGATCAATGGGAATATTATGGTCAGCAATACCTTGACAGACTACAAGGTTGAGGAATTATTGTATTGGAAAACATTCTAAACCCATAAAGGGGAGAAGTGCGAGGGGATAGTGTGACCGGTGAAGAGATCGACATCGAGGAATCCCTTGAAGAGGAAGTTACCGTTTGGGCGCCAGAGCCTACCGGCACTGATGAAATACTCAATTTAGGCGTTGATAAGTGGATAGAATCAGTTGAGTTCGAATCTACTGAAGATGTGCCCATACCAGAAACATTGGTCGACCAAGTAATTGGACAAGAGACCGGCTCGGTAGTAATTAGGAAAGCTGCCGAACAAAGAAGGCACATGCTGATGATTGGAGACCCAGGGACTGGTAAGTCTATGTTGGCGAAATCAATGACCGAGTTACTTCCTAGAGATGTCTTAGAAGATGTGCTGGTTTATCCAAACGAGGATGATGAAAATGAACCAAGAGTTAGATGTGTTCCAGCCTCGAGGGGAGAACGCATCGTAAAACTTCAACGCGAGGCAATAAGACAGCAAAGAGAACGTTCACAGAAAATGCTCCTAATTGCCTTTGCAGCAATCGGATTTTTGCTGGTAATCGCTACCCTCCAAACAGGTGACATAATCACGCTATTGTTTGGTGGTTTCTTGCTGATGTTTGGCTACATGTTCATTCGAGGAAGGTTAGGTGCTTCTGACGAGAGTCGTATTCCTAAATTACTCGTCAAACATGATGCCAATGAGCTGCCGCCATTTGTTGATGCTACCGCAACATTATCCGGTTCGCTACTTGGTGATGTAAGACACGATCCATTCCAATCAGGTGGCATGGAAACTCCGGCCCATGATAGAGTAGAGCCTGGTGCAATACACCGTGCTCACAAAGGAGTTTTGTACATCGATGAAGTAAACCTTCTCAGACTTGAAGAACAACAGGCACTACTTACTGCAATGCAAGAGCGAGCATTTCCAATTTCAGGAAGGTCTGAGCGCTCTTCTGGTGCACTGACGAAAACTGAGCCGGTACCTTGTGATTTCATTTTGATTGCTGCAGGTAACCTTGATGCCATCCAAGGAATGCACCCAGCTCTAAGAAGCAGAATTAGAGGATATGGTTACGAAGTCTATGTCAATTCAGACATGCCTGATACCTCGAGAAATCGCCGCCGCTTAATACGATTCATTGCTCAAGAGGTTATGCGCGACATGGGAACCAACAGAGAGATTCCACACTTCGACAAATCAGCAGTTGGTTTAATTCTGCGAGAAGCGCAACGTCGTGCTGGTAGGCGAGGCAAACTTTCACTTCGCCTAAGAGAATTAGGCGGTTTAATTCGAATCGCTGGAGATTTAGCCAGTGAAGACGGCTCAAAGTACACTACATCTGCGCATGTATTGGGTGCTAGAAACATCGCAAAACCACTAGAACAGCAAGTTGCAGACCGAATGATTGAACGCCGCAGAGATTATTCATTATTGGTCAACTCTGGGGAAAGGGTTGGTAGAGTTAACGGCTTAGCCGTGCTCGGTGCTAACTCTGGCTTGTCAGACTTCAGTGGAATTATGCTTCCAGTAGAGGCATTGGTAACTCCTTCACAAGGCGGGGGTGGAAAAATACACGCTACTGGTGGACTATCTGATCTTGCTAAGGAAAGCGTTACCAATGTTAGTGCGGTCATAAAAAAATTGACCGGCAAAGATATATCTGATTATGATATTCATATTCAGTTTGTTGATACTCATGGTGTTGATGGTGATTCTGCATCGATTACCATCGCTACTGCAGTTATATCTGCGTTAGAGGAAATTCCAATCAGACAAGATCTAGCAATGACGGGTTCTTTGTCTGTCAGAGGTGAAGTCTTGCCAATAGGTGGAGTTACCGCCAAAATCGAAGCAGCTGCAGTATCTGGAATCAAGACTGTTGTTGTTCCGAGAGCAAACATGCAGGACGTATTAATCGATGACAAATACATAGACAAAATCGAAGTAATTGCCGTCGATTCACTTGATGAGGTTATGGAGCAGGCTCTAATCAAGCATGAACAGAAAGCCGGATTGGTAGAAAGACTTGGTAATGTTATTGATAGACTAACTCCAGAGGTCTCGAAAAAGTCCCCCTCAGCTTGAATCGATTGAATGCGGAATGATTGCGCGTTGGTTACAAAAAGCATGAGAAATAGGGGCCGCTATGTCGGATACGGCTACTCAAGAGGAGACTGTAAGCGCCGGCAAGGGTGCATTATTGGTTCTATTCCTAGTAACCATGATTGACATGATTGGTTTTGGCATTGTCATTCCATTCTTGACGTATTTAGTTGAGGACTTAGCAGCCTCGGAAGGAATTGCTGAGGTCGGTTTATGGGTTGGCTTATTGATGACTTCCTATTCAGCAGCTCAATTCCTGTTCTCACCATTTTGGGGTTCAGTATCTGACCGAATTGGCAGAAGGCCAGTATTGATGGTTGGCTTGGTTGGTAACACAGTATTTTTTGCCATGTTTGGCTTGGCGAACACTCTACTAATTGCCTTGGCAGCAAGATTCATGGCTGGTGTTTTCAATGGTAATCTTGCTGTAGCACGGGCTTACATTGGAGATGTAAGTACTCCAAGTCAACTGACTACTAGGATGGGTATAATTGGGGCAGCATTTGGATTGGGCTTTACAATTGGGCCATTTATTGGTGGAGAATTATCAAACCCAGCAGGGCGTTGGGACTTCTTTATTGACACAATTTTCGAAACTTATCCATATTTGCTCCCATGTATTGCTGCGGGGGGGCTTTCTTTGGTATCCTTGGTATTTGCATACTTCAAGTTGCCAGAATCTTTACCAAAATCCAAACGCTCCACGGCTGACAGTGTAAAGTGGACGTCACGGATTGGCAATTCGATAAAGCAGTCTTATTCCATGCTGAACAAAGGCTCAATCTCGATAATTATATGGGTTACTATGCTGTTCATTTTTGGTTTTACTATTATGCATGCAGTATTCATTTTATACACTGGAATGGCAGTTGATCTTGGTGGTTTAGGATATAATGAGGCTCAAAATGGCAGAATTTTTGCGATAATTGGTATTGCTGGTATTCTAACACAAGGCGTACTGATTGGCCCACTTTCACGTCGTTTCGGTCCAGCAAAACTACTGCCCGTATCATGCATAGTCACCGGCCTTGGCCTAGTTTTGATTCCATATACCAAGGCTGATTGGGCTTTAGTGCAATTATTTCTAGTAGTCGTTTTAATTGCGGTTGGTAATGGAATCTTTCAGCCAACATCATCTTCTCTACTGACCACAGTTGCTAAACGAGAAGGCGTTAACCTAGGTGTGGTAATGGGGGCGCAGGAATCTATAAGTTCCTTTGCGAGAATAATCGGTCCACTGACCGGAGGTCTAGTTTGGACATTTACAGTTTCAAAATCATGGCCGCTTGATTATCATACAGCATTCCATCTGTGCGGAGTATTGATGTTATGTGCCGCAATTTTATCGCTGAAGGTCAGAAGATTCGCAGACCAACACATGGAAGAATCATAATACTTCGGTTAGGATTTTTTCCAACTCAGTATTAATCATAAGAATCAATGTGCCAAATTCTGGAGGGATATTGGGGTCTTCATAGAGTTCTTCGAGTTTTGACTGGCTCATAGCAATTCTGACATCGAGTTTCTTGTTCTTGTTCAGTAGCCATTGTTCACACGCTTCTTTCGCCTGTCTGCGAATATTTCTGGGGACTTTTGGGTCATCAATCTGATTGATGACGGTAGCTACTTGTTGAAGTCTAGTTTCGACATCCACGGTAATTCCTCCAATGCTGGGTATTCAGTCCACTTGTGAGGCCGTCTTTAAATTCATTGTCGACACGCGCCTATCATGGCACTGACTACAGAGGAGGTTTTGGGTTGGAGCCGAGTTGGCGTACTCCTAATCGGTATGGGATGGGCTGCATGGATGGATCATAAAAATCGCAGAGTAAGTAACAGTCACTGGCTAGTTTGGGTTAAGCCGGCAATTTTCTTATGGTGTCTTGAGTTACTAGCGCGGGAGGCAGATTGGACGATTTACCTAACAGCTTCTGCTGTGATAGCCTACGCGTCTGTGGCAGTTATTGGTCGACCTACAGTTAAAGATGTCCTGTCAGGTAACCGAGTGGATGTCTTAGTCTCGCTTTGGTACTTGGTTAGTCTCATAGGAATAGTTGTTGGAATGAGCAAATATTCTGATGTTAATGTTATTGATATCTTACTTGGCGAAGCAACAGGAATGGCAGCATTGTATTGGACCACCCTTTCTGGATTGGCAGTAGTTTTTGTCATTGATTTTGGTTGGAGACTTAGACTAATTCACGGCGGTGCCGATGCTAAGGCATTGATGTGGGTAGCAATCCTAATTCCAAACTGGTCCACTATGCCACTGATTTATGATTATGGTAGTGAAGTTGCCCTACAACTGCCGCCAGCGATCTCTTTGTTGATGTGGGGTGGACTTAGCTTCATCTTGATACCATTTATTTTGATGGTCAAGAATATCGCACAAGGGAACGTCAAATCAATCAGTGACTTGCGGATGTTTTGGCACTCAACGGTAATGAGTTTGGACAGGGTTCAAACAAGCCATGTTTGGTTGCTAACCTCAGTGATACAAATGCCAAATGGTGAGTTCAAGCCTTACCACAAAACAAGAGCACCAAGAAGAACTCCTAGCGAAGAAAAATTATCACAACAAATCGAAGAGTTACGTAGCAATAACATTACTGAAGTTTGGGTAAGTTACAAACTACCACTACTGGTTTTCCTATTCCCAGTAATTCTGCCTATGGCGTTATTTGGCGATATCACAGCGATAATACTGAAACTCGTAGGTATATGAGAATATCATGCACCCTTGCGCTCGATATTCTTAGGTCTCAAGCCCTTATAGTTGCACTTTCTACACTTAACGGCACGGAAAGCGTTTCTTGCATTGCACTTCATGCAAATCTTACGACGAAGCATTCTTGCTTCTGCTTCAGGGAATCGTGCCATGTGCGTTCCACGAACTTCCCCTATTTAACCACAACCAAACCGTCACTGAGTAGTGTTTTCACTTATCACTACATTGAAACACTACTCACATGA
>MDTG01237432.1_pt1 | contig 18165 bp, 10 predicted proteins | sample 811421 | NCBI WGS metagenome assembly MDTG01 (sample SAMN05326645, study PRJNA326480) | marine metagenome | isolation source: seawater | place: Pacific Ocean: South East | collected 2011 | reverse complement strand
TTCGGACAACAGCCGAGCGTGCTCCTTGCGGAGCTTCTCGGCAGGGTCCTTCTGAAACATTCCGAACATGTGCGAACAACACCCCGCCCCCACTCGAAGTTCGCCACAACCTCCGCCAAAAAAGAAAGCCGCCCCTTAGTCCGGAGCGGCTTCCCATGACGCGGAGCGCCTCAGAATTACTGCTTGTTGGTCGGGCCGGCAGCGTTCTTGACCGGCGCACCCACCGTCTGAGCAACCGCTTCAATCTTGCCCTTGATGCGAATCACCTTCGTCGGCTCGTTGGAGGCGTTAGAGGTGATGGTCACGCTCTTGTTGATCGGGCCGACGCGCTTGGTGTCATACTTCACCTTGATCTCGCTCGTGGCACCCGGCATGATGGGATCCTTGTCACACTGGGGAACCGTGCAGCCGCAGGAGCCCTTGCAACGGGAAATGATAAGCGGCTCGGAGCCGTCGTTGGTCACGGTGAAGACACAATTGCCGTCGCCGTTCTGCTGCATCGTGCCATAGTCGTGCACCTCCTTGTCGAGGGTAATGACCGGGCCGTTGACCACTTCCTGCGCGGAAGCGATGGCAAATCCGCCGAAGATCACGGCGAGGGTAAGGAGGACCTTTTTCATGGTGGAAAGGAATGAATGTTTTCTAACCCTGAAGATAAGAGGGGCGTTTCGCAAGGCAGAAAGGGGTTAACGCGATTTTAACAGGCTAAATTTGGCGCCGCATCCGTTCCCTTTGCCTCCGCTCGCCATGGCCCAAGAGATTCCCTCCCATTACGATCCCACCACCGTAGAAGACCGGTGGACCCAAACCTGGGAAACCGCCAAGGCGTTCCGCAGCGTGCCTGACGAGCGCGAGCCCTATACGGTGGTCATTCCCCCGCCCAATGTGACCGGGGTGCTTCACATGGGGCACATGCTCAACAACACCATCCAAGATGTACTCGTCCGCCGGGCGCGGATGCAAGGCAAGAACGCCTGCTGGGTGCCGGGGACCGACCACGCATCCATTGCGACGGAAGCCAAGGTGGTCCGCAAACTGCGCGATCAGGGCATCAAGAAATCCGACCTCAGCCGAGACGCGTTTCTCGAGCACGCTTGGGACTGGACCCGCGAACACGGCGGCATCATCCTGAAGCAACTCCGCAAACTCGGCGCCAGCTGCGACTGGGAACGCACCAACTTCACCCTCGACACGCATTACTCGCGCAGCGTCATCGACACCTTCCTCGACCTGCACGCCAAGGGCCACATCTACCGCGGCTTGCGCATGGTCAACTGGGACCCCCAGGCCCTTACCGCCGTTTCCGACGAGGAGGTCCTCCACACCGAGGAGCAGTCTAAGCTTCACCACGTGCGTTACCAGGTGGAAGGCACGAAAAACTGGCTCACCATCGCCACGACCCGTCCCGAGACCATCCTTGCCGACACTGCCATTTGCATTCACCCGGAAGACGAGCGGTACACCCACCTGCACGGCAAGCGGGCCATCGTCCCCGTTACCGGCCGCAGCATCCCAATCATCCTCGACGAGTACGTCGACCGCGAGTTCGGAACTGGTTGCCTCAAGGTCACCCCCGCCCACGACCCCAACGATCACGAGCTGGGCCAAAAGCACGGCCTCGAAGTCATCGACATGCTCAACCCCGACGGCACGGTCAACGCGGTTGGCGGAAAATTCGAGGGACAGGACCGGTTCGAAGCCCGAAAGACCTTCACGGCAGCGTTGGACGCCGCAGGCCACCTCGTCAAGGTGGAAGACCACCCCAACAAGGTGGGCCGGTCCGAGCGCACCGGCGCCATCATCGAGCCGCGCCTCTCCATGCAGTGGTTCGTCGCCATGGAAAAGCTGGCCAAGCCTGCCCTCGACCACGTGATGGACGATACCATCCAGTTCCACCCGGCCAAATTCAAGAACAGCTACCGGAACTGGATGGAGAATGTCAAGGACTGGTGCATCTCCCGCCAGCTCTGGTGGGGCCACCGGATCCCGGCGTGGTATTACGAGGGAGAACCCACCTCCGCCGAAGCGAAATATGTGGTCGCCACCGATGCCGACACCGCCGCCGCGATGGCCACCGAGGCCGCCGGCCGCACCATCACCCCGGCAGACCTGCGCCAGGACGAGGACGTCCTTGACACCTGGTTCAGCTCTTGGCTCTGGCCCATCAGTGTCTTCGACGGTTTCTACACCAAGGAGGAAGTCGAATACTACTACCCGACCAACGACCTTGTGACCGCCCCGGAGATCATGTTCTTCTGGGTCGCCCGGATGATCATCGCCGGGTATGAGTACCGCCAAGCCCCACCGTTCCGCAACGTCTACTACACGGGCATCGTGCGGGACAAGCAAGGCCGAAAGATGTCCAAGTCTTTGGGCAATAGCCCCGACCCCATCGAACTGATGAAGCAATACGGGGCGGATGGCGTCCGTGTCGGCATGCTACTCACCTCCCCAGCCGGCAACGACCTGCCGTTTGACGAAAGCCTGTGTGAGCAAGGTCGCAACTTCTCCAACAAGATCTGGAACGCCTTCCGGCTCGTGAAAGGCTGGGAAGTGAGCGAAACCGCCGCCCAACCGGACCACGCCGCCGCCGGCATCCGTTGGTTCGAAGCCCGTTCCGCGCAGGTGTTGACCGACATCGAACAGGCCTTCGCCGAGTTCCGCTTGAGCGAGGCCCTCATGGCCACCTACAAGCACATCTGGGACGACTTCTGTTCCTGGTACCTCGAGCTCGCCAAACCGACCTACGGCGAACCCTGCGACCGGGCCACCTATGATGCCACGGTGTGCCTCTTCGAGCGCATGCTGTCGCTGCTGCACCCCTTCATGCCCTTCCTCACAGAAGAGGTCTACAGCCTTTTGCAGGAACGTCCAGAGGGCACTCTGTTGTGCACCTCGCCATTCCCGACCCGATCGGGTGCCGATTTCGATGGACAACTCCTCGCCGACTTCGACCAAACCACCCGTATCGTGGCCGAGGTCCGCGGTATCCGCCAGAAGGGCCACATCCCCAACAAGCAAGCCCTCGACCTGAAGGTCATCGTCGACACCGATGGCAAGCCCTACCCCGCCGACCTCGAAAGCGTGGTCTGCCACCTTTGCAACGTCACGGGCGTGGAGCGCGTGTCCGAAAAAATCACCGGCGCCTTTGGCTTCGTCGTGGAGACGCACGAATTCTTCATCCCAGCTGGCGACGCCGTTGATCTGGAAGCCGAGAAGGACAAAATCCGCAAGGATCTGGAATACCAGCAGGGCTTCCTGAACATCGTGCGCAAAAAGCTCAGCAACGAGAAGTTCGTGAATGGCGCACCGGAACAGGTGGTCGCCTCGGAGCGCGCCAAAGAGGCCGACGCCCTCGCCAAGATCGAGGTGCTCCAGGCCCAGCTCGACGCCCTCGGCTGATTCCGGGCCCGATTATTTGGGTCGCCCGATGCGGTGGTCGAGGCTGTATCGCCCTCCCCCCATAAGGGCGAGCACCACAAACGGCACAAGGAACAGGAGCGCATGCTCCTTGTCACTCAGCGGATCGCCCGCGTGCGCACCAAAGGCCGCCACGGCCATGGTGATCGCCGCAGGAACTGACATCCACCGGGTCACGAGACCGAGCACAATGAACGCCGGCGCCACCAACTCACCGAACACGGCCAATCCAAGAGACACCTCCGTGCCGAGGCCCATCCAGTCGTAGAACTTCACCTCCCCTGCGGCGAGGCCGGAGCGCAATCGTTCCAACTTGCCCCAACCGTGGGGCACCATGAGGCCACCTGCGCCCAAGCGCAACAGCAGCAACGAAGCATCCTTCTGCCAATCCATGACCCAAAGTTGACGCAGGATCCGATGGGAAATGAGGAGGCCGTCCGACGTTTCGAACGGCCTCCCGTAACCAAAACCTAGAAGCTGTCGGCACCGTCTCTCAAACGAACCCGACACCGGAATCTGTCGCTCAATCACATCGTCCCGACTCAAGGGTTGTGTGCGTCAATGTTGGCTTTGCCATCGGGCAAAAAAGAAGGCGCCCCCTACGGGAGCGCCTTCCAAATTCATTGGGCGGGTGGAAATCACTCGCAGTTCTGTCCGAAGGATCCCAGCAGGAGCAACAGGTCTCCCACAGCAGTAGCACCATCGCCGTCGAGGTCGGTCGGGCAGGCGCTGGCTCCGCTGATTTCGCAAGATCCATTGTCCACCGTCGCGGCAGGGTTGTAATTGCCGGCATCCGGGTAAGTACATCCCGGCACAATCGGACCGCCGCAGCTGCCATCATCCTCTCCAGCAAACGGGCTGTACCCAGCGCTGAACGGATCGGTGCACCCTGCGCACAGGTCGCACTCGCCGTAGCAGACGGCATCCAGGATCATAGGGCTGTCCACCACGGACAGCTGACGGTTGCTGAATCCACCATCTGTGCAGACTCCGGAAATTACTTCCGAAACCCCCGCATTGCGGTATGTGAATTCGTAGTCACCCACACCCAGGATGAGCGTGGCTTCCCAAACACCGAAGCCCATCTCGGTCATCTCCGTGGCAGGATTGCCAAAGCCGTTGAAGGAACCGGCGATGTCCATGAAGCCGCCCACCTCGATGTTGGAGGCGTTCACGCGGAACACGACCTGGAACTGGCAAGAGCCGTCATCGGTGTTGGCATCGCTGTCAAAGTTGACCGCCTCGGGGTTGATGCAACCGTTGAAGTTGCACGGTCCGGGATCAGTGGCATCCGGGTTGTAGTTGTCGGCCGTCGGGTCGCCGCAACCAGGCACCTCCTGGCAGTCGAGCAGGCCGTCACCATCGCTATCGGTGTAGTCGCAGAGCAGGCTGATGTCACAGGGGTTCGTGAACCCACATGCAGTGGGGTCACCACAACCCGGCGTGAAGCTGGAGAGCGGAGCAGCCCAGAGGAAGGATGGTCCGAGGACCGGCACGATGGTCTGCCAAACACCATTCTGCTCGGCAAGGGTCAAGACGTTGCCCGACAAGTTCACCGTGAACTGTCCACCGCACATGCCCACCGGAGTGGCACTCACGATGGCCACGAGGTCAGCAAGCAGACCCCCCGTCGGATCGGTCACGTTGGACATGACCAATGGTCCACCGGTGCCATCACCGAGGAACACGCCGTTGACGGCGACGTTGGGGTTGACACCCCCGTCGGCCTCACAGCCACCGGCCAGAGGCTCATTCTCGGTCCCGCTGAGGGTCAGACCCACCAGCCACACGTTGTCCGCACCCGTCGGGAGCGTGGTGTTCATGTAATCACAGGAACCATCGTCTTCGGTGGCAAACCCGTCGTAGTTGCAAGCAATCACGTCGGTACATCCGGGAACGATGAGGGAGTTGCCATCACAATCAAACCCTTCGGCGGCGTACTCACAGGAGCCGTCGTCGGTGGTGGCCAGGGCGCTGTAGTTGCATGCATCATCATCCGTACAGCCGGGGCCGAGCTCGGCCACACCGATGCTCACCGCCAGACGCGGCGCCGTGTACGCTGCAATCTGGTCAATCCAGTAGGCCGCCTCGGCCGGACCCATCGTCGGGTTCAGCGTGAGCTGGGTGGCGGCGATGTTCGTGCCGTTGAGGCCGTCGACGTATTCGGTCGTAGCCACATCCCACCACTGCCAGGGAGCACCGTCAAAGGGCTCTGTCGGCGCGCCGTCAACATAGTTGTTGAGGACCGGGAAGAGACCGTCCCAGCCCTGGTTGCCGTATGCGACAGCCGGGTCAGGCAGACCAATCTCCGCGAAGACGGCATTGTTGTTGGTGGCGTAACCATTGATCTCTTCGTGGATGTCGTAGGCACCGCTCACTTCCACCACCGGCTCATTCGTCGTCGGGACGATGAGGACGCCCGTGTTGTATGGAGCAAACTGGTCATGTGGACCATGGAAACTGACGGTCGGCACATCGCCTTCGTCCAGCCAATTGAGGTCACCCAATGCACCACCGAGGTTCATCTGGAAGTTGAATGCAGAAGAAATCGGATCGCCGTTGGCGTAGTTCTCGTGGTTGGCAATGCAGAGCTGGAAGCCGCCTGCGGAAGCCGGGGCAAACGCATCGTTCGTGGCGTCCGGATTGCCGTGGATGGACTCAACCACCATCGGGATGGAGGAACCGTCGCCCGGATCGTAGAAGAACTTCGTGATCGGGGCACCCATATCATCGAAGATGATGTCGTTGTAGCTGGAGATGCCGGCAGAAGCGAGGGTGACGTAACCACCGGTGCCTTCACCGAACATGGCCACCTTGTCTCCGCTGATGCCATATGGGTTCCCATCATCCTGAGCGCTCTTCCGGAAGAAACGCACGGCAGTGCGGCTGTCTTGGACACCGCGGTAAGCGGCTTGAATCAGCTGAAGCGTGCGCTCGGACTGCGTCGCTGCCGTCGGATTCCAGCCCAAGCGGTAGTCGATGCTGGCCACCACATATCCTTTCTTGGCGAATTCCGTGCAGATGGCCACGGCGCAGGAGTCGTCGCGGTTACCGACGGCACTGCCATTCACGTACTTCGGCAAGAAGTTACCAGTGTGGATATAGATGATCAACGGGCGTTCGGTCTGGGTGTCTCCAGCAGGCTCATAGATGTCGCAGAGGAGGTCCTCAGGGGCCGGCGGCATGCCCTGCAGGGCGGGAATCACAGTCACATTGTTGCCGTACACCACGCCTTCGGTGACTTCGACGTCCGTAAAGACCTCGTCGATGTAGCGAACACCCTGGCTGTTGATCTGGCCTTCGGTAAGCGTACCGAGAGCGAGGCCCATACGGGGCGTGTTGTAGTCCATAATCTGGTCGATCCAGAACATGGCTTCTGCTTCGCCCATGGTCGGGTTGAGCGTGAGCTGGGTCGCGAGAATGTTGGTGCCCTGAGCGGCGTCCACGCCGGCCACGACATCCTCATTGAACCACTGCCAAGGGGAGCTGTCGAAAGGCTCGGTCGGAGCTCCGTCGACGTAGCTGTTGAAAACCGGGAAGAGGCCGTCCCAACCATTGTTCACGGCTGCGTGGGCATCCTCGATGTCCGCATCGGCGAACACGGCGTTGTTGTTGGTGGCGTATCCATTGATCTCCTCATGCACATCGTAAGCACCGCTCACCTCCACCACAGGCTCATTGGTGGTCGGGACGATCAGGACAGCCGTCTCATAGGGAGCATAGGGGTCGTGGGGGCACTGAACGCTGACCATGGGGATGTCTCCCTCGTCGAGCCAGTTCAGATCACCCATGGCACCACCCATGTTCATCTGGAAGTCGAACTCGGAGCTGTACCCCTCGTGGTTGGCCATGCAGAGCTGGACTGGGTCCGGCCCAAAGATGCCGGCGGGAGCGTAACCGTCGGTGATAGCATCGGGGTCACCGTGGATGGCCTCCACCACCATTGGGATGGAGGAGCCGTCACCCGGATCGTAGAAGAACTTCGAAATGGGCGCACCCATGTCGTCGAGGATGATGTCGTTGTAGCTAGAGATTCCGGCAGACGCCATGGTGATGTAGCCACCGGTGCCCTCTCCGATCATGCCAATCTTGTCCGTGTCGATGCCATGGGGGTTGCTATCCTCCGCAGCGGTCTTGCGGAAGTAGCGGACGGCCGTACGGCTGTCCTGAACACCGCGGTAGGCCGCTTGAATCAACTGGAGGGTACGCTCAGCCTGCGTGGCTGCCGTTGGGTTCCATCCAACACGGTAATCCACGCTGGCCACGACGTAACCCATCTTGGCATAGCGGGTGCAAATCTCAACGGCCGTACTGTCGGTCTTGGTTCCCTGTGGGCTTCCGTTCACGTAAATGGGCAGGAAATTGCCAGTGTGGAAGTACAACAACAGAGGACGCTCGGTCTCCGTGTCGCCGGTGGGTTCGTAGAGGTCCAGCACCAGCGGCTGGGCGGCAGGCGGAAGACCTTGCAGAGCGGTGATGACAGTGACATTGGTTCCGTACTGAATGTCGGAAGTGACGGTGACATCGCTGAATACCTCGTCGAGGTAGCGCGTTTGAGCACCGGCAGTCAGGAAGATGGCGAAGGCCGCCATCAGGAGACAGGTTTGCTTCATGATTTGGTCCCTAGGGTTGAAGGGACAAGGTAATCATTCCTTTATAGGACGTGTCTTTTTTACACGCCCGATTCGTCGAAGGCTGGAGTGAATTTGTCAACGCGCCCAGCCGCCGGATTCGCCCGTCAATTGCGGGTATCGATCTCGTAGAGCAGGCTGAGATAAGCCAGTCGGCCGACCGTTGGGCCACCGTAGGTCTCGATGTGGAGGTTTTCGAGGATGTTCGAAGCGCCGCCTTTGATGATGAGATTCCAAGCATCAATGCGCGCGTTGGCCTGGATGTCGAGCAAATCGAACGTGGGCACCAATCCGGTGAACTGGGGAGACCCTTCAAAGACAAATCCCTGCACCCACTTATAATTCACACCGAATCCCCACGTGCTCGCTTCACGCAACCGGAGGTCCCGGGTACTGACGCCTAGATTGTACTTGTGCTCGGGCGTGTTGAAGGCCGGAATGATCGGATCATCCTCGTCCGTCTTCACCAACCGGTTCCAGCTGTAATTGCCGGAAATCATCCAGTGGTCACCCACATACCAGTTGGCTCCGATGGACGCACCGGTGGTGCGGACCGTGTTGATGGAGTTCGCCGCATACCGGAAGACATCCACACCGGTGACCGCATCCGGGAAATTGGGATTCTGAAAGAGCACGTCCAGGCCGATGTTGTATCCGATGAAGTGGTTGTATTGGCTGTAGTACCAGCTTCCATCGAGGTAAAGCCGATCCCAGAGGGTCGTCCGGTAGCCCACCTCGATCGACCGCACCTGCTCCGGCCGAAGCGGCGCGATGTTGAAGTACTGCATCGTATCGAGGTTGCCGAACGGCAAGCCGTTGGTGGCAGAAATGCTTTCCCGGTAGTCGATGAAACTCGACAATGTCACAAGGCTGTCTCGACCTTTGAGGTTGCCCACCAGGGTGGCCGGTCCAACATCGAGGTAGAGATATTGGTCCGCCAACGTGGGGTTGCGCAAGGCGCTGGAGAAGCTGACCCGGAAATAATCCTGCTCCCGCGGCTTCCACACGAGCGACGCCGCCGGCGAGAAGACCCAATCGAAGTTCTGGTTTTTGTCCGCCCGGATCGTTGCGGTGGTGATGACCTTGTCCTCCGCAAACCGCTTGCGCGCGCCGGCATAAAATCCGACTTCCTGGTTGGTGATGACAAAACCTGAGGTGTCGCTGAAGATGGTGCCATCGCTGTCCGGGGTGTACCTCCGGAAATTGGCACCGACCCGCAGCTCCTCGAGGCCGTCCACATCGAACATGCGCTCGGCGTGGGCATGGATGAGGCTCGACCGGTCATAAAATCGGGTGCCCCCCTCCTCTTCGTTGTTCTTGGCCGCCACCAAACGATTGAATTCCGCCTCGAATTCCGGGGTTCCCGGGGCGAGGAAGCCGAGCGGATCTTGCGCGACATCGGGCAGACCTGCCGTTCCGTTGTTGGCCCAATTCGAGACCTGCTGGTGCCAGAACGCCAGCGAGTCCGCGTACTCCGTGTACCACCCATCGATGGCGCCTTCGGGGTAGCCGAAAATTGGGAAGCCGTAATTCGGATCCACCCCGATTTGCTCCAGCTCGGGATAACTCTGGTTGATGCCCGGCACGATGCTGTCGACCCAATACCGGTAGTACACCTTGGAGTGACTGTAGTCGCTCCGGCTCTCTTCTTGCAGGCGCAACGCCGTGGCGTAAGGGTCATAGCTGTTGCCGGCGTCCTCGCTGGTCCGGTAGGCCCGAACGAACCATTTGCCCGGTTTGGACAGCTGAATCTTGTGCTGGTAGAATTCAATGTCGCGCAGAGAGAACCGGTTGTCCCCCTGGTAGACCGTGGTGCCGAATCCGCTGTTGAAGCCGTAGACCAACTCAGCAGACTCATAGGTCTTCTCCGGCTGGAGGCGCAGGTGGAACGCTGTGCTCACCTTGAGGTTCTCCGTGCCGTAGTCCACAAGGTCAATCTCACGGTATCCCGTCCGGTAGAAGCTGCCCAGACCCCGCGCATTGGAACTGTTGTCCCCGCTGTAATCGAAGACCGTCCGGTACTCGTCCCCATAGATGTTGACCGCATCGAATCCCCCGGGGTTGTCTGCCCCGTCGTTGGCCCCATCCACCGGGTTGTAGTTGTCCGCCACCCAGTCGTCCGCGCTGAAGCGGAAGGCATTGACCTTGAAACCCAATACCGGGTTGTCCTCCTTGTCAGTGATGTAGTCGGCATACCGGAAGCCCGTCTCCGTCAGGTTTCGCTCCCCTGCCTTGGCACTCACGCTGAGTCCGGGGAAACGGAAGGGCGACTTGGTCTCCATGGACACCACCCCGTTGAAGGCGCCCGGGCCATAGAACGCACTGCTCGCACCGGCCACGATGTCCACCTTCATCACATCCAGCTCCGGCGCGCCGAGAAAGTTCCCGAGCGAGAAGTTCAAACCCGGACTCTGGTTGTCCACCCCATCGATGAGCTGCAGAGAGCGCACCGGGGACGTACTGTTGAAACCACGCGTATTGATGATCTTGAATCCCAGCGAAGCGCTGGTGAGGTCTACCCCTTTCAGGTTGCCGAGGCCTTCATAGAAATTGCCACTTGGCGCTTCTTTGATGGCCAGCACGTCCATGCTCTCGACGGTCAGCGGGCCCTGCTTCTGGCGCTCGTCGATGCGGGACCCGACAACCTCCGCTTCCTCCATGAGCACCGCATCCGGTTCGAGCACCGCCCGCACTTCATCCGACGTGTTGCGCACGTCAATGGACAAAGTGGCGTAGCCGATGAAACTCACATTCAGCGTCACGGGCACGGAAGCCACTTCCAAGCGGAATCGGCCATCGAAATCGGTGCTCGTTCCGGTCGTGCTGCCCTGCACCAAAACCCCAGCGGCGAATACCGGGTCTCCGGTCTCACCATCGATGACCTGGCCTCGGATGACATTTTGGGCATCAGCAGCACGGATGAAGGAGCACAGCAAGAAAAACAGCCCCAACAGGCGGAGTGCGGAAAGGCGCATGGATTGGCGAATCGTTTCAGTGTCCGGCCGGCAGCCGAGGCGTGGCAATATGCGACGAAATCAGCTCCCCCCCGCTGAAAGGATGTCCACGCGGAATTGACCATCGAGCTCCACAACGTCCCCGGATCGCAGCTTGCGCCGCTTGCGCAACTCGAGCGCCCCGTTGACCAAGATGCGTTCCTCCTCCACCGCCCATTTCGCCTCCCCACCCGTGGCACAGAGTCCCGTGGCCTTGAGCAATTGAAGCAGGTCGATGTGCTCGGTCCGCAAGGGAAACGCGATCCGCTCCACGTCAGACCAAGTCAGGATAGGACGACGGGTCAGCCTCGGCCATCATGGCATGGGCACGCTCAACGATGTCCTCGACGGACGGCTTGGAGAAGTAGTCTCCATCGGTGCCGTACGGAGGCAAATTGGGCGCTGCCGTGAGGGTCTGCGGAGCCGCATCCAATGCTGTCCACAGGCCGCCGCGGGACAGGGTACGCTCGAGCATGTACGCCGCCGCCCCACCGGGAACGTCCTCGTCGACGAACAGCACGCGGCCCGTCTTCTTCACGCTTTCCGCGATGGTGCCCGGCAAATCAAACGGCAACAAAGTGCGAACGTCAACGAGCTCGACGTCGATGTCCAGCTCGGCCAAACGATCGGCGGCCTGGGTGCAAAGGTTGAATGTGCTGCCATAGGAAACCACCGTCAAATCCGCGCCTTCCCGGACCACCTCAGGGATGCCCAATGGCACACGGAATTCTCCAAGATTGGACGGCATCCGCTCCTTGGTCCGATATCCATTGAGGCACTCCACCACCAGGGCGGGCTCGCCGGCGGCCATGAGCGTGTTGTACATGCCTGCAGCCTGGGTCATGTTCCGCGGCACACAGACGTACATGCCCCGCACACTGTGGATGATGGCGCCCATCGGACTGCCCGCATGCCACACACCCTCCAGGCGGTGCCCTCGGGTCCGGACGATGAGCGGTGCGCGCTGGGTCCCTGCACTGCGGTAGTGCACCGAGGCGAGGTCATCCCGAAGCAACTGCAAGGCGTAGTAGAGGTAGTCGAGGTACTGGATTTCCGCAATCGGCCGCAATCCCCGCATGGCGAGGCCAATGCCTTGACCGATGATGGTGCATTCGCGGATGCCCACATCGAAGACGCGGTTGACGCCAAACGTCTCCTGCATGCCCTCCATGGCTTGGTTGACCCCGCCGATGCGGCCGGTGTCTTCACCGAACGTGAGCAACTCGGGATGACGCTCGAACAGGGCCTGAAAATTGTCGCGCAGGATGACGCGACCATCCTCCTCCCGGTCTCCCTCGTACTGCGCGGGAACAGGCGCCACCTCCAGCGCACTGAGCGCCCCCTCCGCATGGAGGTCGCCAAGGAACAGCTTGGCACAGCGCTTCTGCTGGACCTCAAGCCACTGGCACAGGGCCTTGCGCTCAGCGGAATTCTGGCCTGCAGTGGCATGCAGGGCTTGACGAACAGCCGCATGCACATCGCGGCGGATCGGGTCCATCACCTTGGCGAGGGCTTCGGCACGATCGACACACCCGGGCACCGCCCGCAAGAGCTCCACGGCCGTATCCCGCTCGCCATCCAAGGCCTGACGCACAGCCGCCCAAGCGGCCTTCTGCTCAGCGCGCACGGCTTTTTTGACCTCCGCGCGCAGGGCATCCAACGCTTCCTCGGTGGCTGCTCCTTCCATCACAAGGAAGCGACCGAGTTGGCGGATGCCGTCGAATTCTTCTGCCCAAGCGAGACGCTCGGGGGTTTTGTAACGCTCGTGCGATCCACTCGTGCTGTGGCCTTGCGGCTGGGTGCATTCTTCCACATGCACCAACACGGGCACATGCCGCTCCCGGCAAATCTTGACGGCGCGCTCGTAGGTCAGGAGGAGCGCCGGGTAATCCCACGCCCGCACCTTGAAAATCACGATGCCACCACCAGGCAACGCCGCTTCCGCTTCGGCCAAGGCCACGCCGCCATCTGCGGCGCCCCCGGGCTCAGAGCTGTATGCCATCCCTGCCAAAGCCTGGGAAATGCTCTCCCTGGCGGTCTGGAATTTCTTGGGAACGGAAATGCCATACCCGTCGTCCCACACCGACATGCACATGGGCACACCCATAACCGCAGCGGCATTCATGGTCTCCCAAAACATGCCTTCCGAAGTGGACGCATCGCCGATTGTGCCAAAGGCGACTTCATTGCCCCCGGCTGAGAACCTGCTGAAATCGAATCCGCCCTTGGTCATGGCCTTCCCCTCGAGACGAAAGTGACGGCTGGCCTGGGCCAAGCCAAGCAGTCGCGGCATCTGGCTTCCCGTGGGAGACAAGTCCACCGAACTGTTCGGTCCTGACATCAGGTTGAGAAATTCACCATCGGACCCCACCGTGGGCGATCCGAAGTGCCCGTTCATCTGTCGGCCCGAAGTCATCGGCTCCCGCTCGGCATCCGTATCCGCATAGAGCTGGGCGAAATATTCCTGGACGGACAGGAGGCCCAATGCCATCATCAACGTTTGGTCCCGGTAATATCCACTTCGAAAATCTCCGGGACGGAACTGGCGGGCCAACGCGAGCTGGGCCACCTCCTTGCCATCCCCGAAAATGCCGAATTTGGCTTTGCCCGTCAGGACTTCTTTGCGTCCAAGCAAGGAAGCTTCACGGCTGATACAAGCCAGTCTGTAATCGTGGAGGGCCACCTTTCGAAGGTCCTCGCCGGTCTCAAGCGCAAGTCGTTGTCCCATGAGCGTTGATGGTGCTGCGCGAAGGTACCCAATGACAGGGTCAACCCTGTCCACCTTGGATCGCGGCCCACAGCAAATCCTTCAACCGGTCCACGCCTTCGCCCGTCACCGCGCTGAAATAGTGGTGCTGCAAAGTGCCGAGTTCCTCGCTGACCATGCTGCGCAATTCATCGTCGAGCACATCGCATTTGCTGATGGCCAAAACGCGGTCTTTATGCAGCAATTCAGGGTTGTATTGCTCGAGCTCGCCCAACAGGATGCGGTACGCTTCGGCGATGTCATCCGAGTCGGCAGGCACCATGAACAGCAGCACGGCATTGCGCTCGATGTGGCGGAGGAAACGAAGTCCCAATCCCCGGCCTTCATGGGCCCCTTCGATGATGCCGGGGATGTCCGCCATCACGAAACTCCGATCGCCCCGATAGGCCACCATTCCGAGATTGGGTTTCAGCGTGGTGAACGGGTAATCGGCAATCTCCGGCTTGGCCGCGGACACCACACTCAGCAAGGTGGACTTGCCGGCATTGGGGAAGCCCACCAGCCCGACGTCCGCGAGCAGCTTGAGCTCGAGGATGCGCCACATCTCCTGGCCATCCTCGCCAGGCTGGGCATAGCGCGGCGTCTGGTTCGTGGGCGACTTGAAATGGTCGTTGCCCAAGCCACCTCGGCCGCCAGGCACCATGATCCACTCTTGACCGTCCTGGTCGATTTCCCCCACGATTTCCTGGGTCGCCGCATCGCGGATGACGGTTCCGATGGGCACGTCGAGGTATTCATCGCGGCCATCCGCGCCGTGCCGACGGTTGCCGCTTCCAGGATCGCCATGACCGGCGAGCACGTGCTTCCGGTACTTGAGGTGAAGCAAAGTCCACATCTGGGCATTGCCACGCAGTATGACATGGCCACCCCGCCCCCCATCGCCCCCATCCGGACCACCTTTGGCCGTGGTCCGGTCGCGGTGCATATGGGTGCTCCCAGCCCCCCCTTTTCCAGAGCGGCAGCAGAGCTTGACGTAGTCGACGAAATTCTGGTTGGACATGGCGTTCCTCCGGCAGCCGGAAAATCAGCCGAGGCCCTCGATGGCCGCCTTGAGCCGACCGAAGATGTCCTCGATGGATCCCATGCCGGCGATGCCGTGGTACTTGCCCTGACCTTCGTAGTGTCCGGCCACCGGCGCCGTCTCGGCATTGTAGACGTCGATGCGTTTCTGGATGACGGCAGGATCGGCATCGTCCACCCGGCCGCTGGTCTCAGCGCGCTTGGCGAGGCGAACCCGCAGCTCTTCCTCCTCCACTTCCAATGCGAGCATGCCGCTGATGGATTGGCCCTTTCCCTCCAGGAAGCGGTCCAATGCTTCGGCTTGGGCCGTGGTGCGCGGGAACCCGTCGAAGATGAAGCCACGGGCATCCGGATGGGCGTTGGCGCTGTCCTCCAACATGCGGATCGTGATGTCGTCAGGGACCAGTTTGCCCTGGTCCATGTACGACTTGGCCAGCGTTCCCAACTCCGTCTCTCCTTTGATGTTGGCCCGGAAAATGTCCCCGGTGGACAGGTGGACAAAGTCGAAGTGGTCAACGAGCAGGGCACTTTGGGTGCCTTTGCCGGCCCCTGGAGGGCCAAAGAGGACAATGTTGCGCATGGGCGGCAAAGATACGGGTCCTCTTCAAGCCGTATTTTAAAGGGTCTGCTTGACCGAAGCCATGTGTTGCCCCCCTTTCTTTCGTCGCATCCCATGGGGTTTTCCGATGGCCATACTTGCGGCACTATGGGCCGCCTTTCCCACTGAATCACAAGGACTTGACGCACAAAAGCAAGAGGGTCAGCATCCCGTCGAGTTCCTGGTTCAATTTCACCGTCACCCCCCCCCGGAACAGGCGCTGAAGGACATGGGATTGTCCCTTTGGCGTCCGAATTCCGCGCCATTTGGGGTGCACTTTGTCTCCGCCGACAAAGAATTGGGGGACGACGACAAAGTCTTGCTGCTCCGTCAACTGCAACAACACGAGGACGTTCACACCGCACAACTGAACCATGTCATCCAGCGGCGTGGATGGACCAATGACCCCTGGGTCACGGCCCAATGGCACCATGTCCAAGACAACGACATCGATCTGGATTCCGATAGCGCATGGGCCATCAGCACCGGGGGAACCAACCCATTGGGCCACCAACCTGTCGTGGCCATCATTGAAGGGTTCGACCCCGACCACCCAGAGCTCGAAGACAACGTTGCAGTCAATGCAGAGGACATCCCCAACAACTTGATCGACGACGACGAGAATGGGTATGTGGATGACCACCTCGGCTGGAACCCTTGGACGATGACCGACGTCGTGTCCCAAGACGACCACGGGACAGCTGTGGCTGGAATGGCCGGTGCCGCATCGGGCAATGCCTTTCAAGGCGCGGGTGTTGCCCCCGACGCAGGGCTGATGCGCATCGACATTGGCCCGCTCACGGAAGCCGAGGTCATTGCCGCCTATGCCTATGCCCGGGATCGCCGCAAAAGGTTCAACGATAGCCAAGGCACCAGTGGCGCCTTCGTGGTGGCCACCAACGCTTCTTGGGGCATCGATTATGCCAACCCCGAAGACCACCCTCTGTGGTGCGCAGTCTACGATTCCCTGTTAGAGGTGGGCATACTCAATGTGGCCGCCACGGCCAACCTGAGCGTCGACGTGGACCTCGTTGGCGACATGCCCACAGGATGTGGGTCATTCGGCCTTCTCTCCGTGACGGCGACCGATTCCATGGACCTTCGAAGCCAAGCGGCCTTTGGACTGAACTCCATCGACCTCGGTGCCCCCGGCGAGCAATTGCTGCTCCCCACCGGCTGGTCTTCCCCTGCCGACAGCAGCATGGCGCTGTGGACGGGCACTTCTTTTGCGAGTCCCGCCGTTGCCGGCGCCGTCGCGCTGCTTTACGGAGCTCCATGCCCGGAATTCGCCGATCAAGCCCTTGCCCAGCCCCAATTGGCTGCTCTTCGTGTCCGCGATGCCTTGCTCGAAGGTGTGGATGCCTGTCCCGACTTGTTGGACATCACCGCCACCGGAGGGCGCCTGAACCTCCATGGTGCCCTTTCCGAATTGATGTCCGGTTGCACCGATGTCGACAGCGTCGGGTGCACCCTTCCAGCCGCCTGCAACTACGATGTCTTCGCCCTTGTCGACGATGGGACCTGCGACACCCTCTCGTGCTTCGGCTGCACCGATCCGGCCGCCTGCAATTTTGACCCGCTCGTAGCCCTGAGTGACGGGTCCTGTACCCATCCTGAGCCCGGCTATGACTGCGCTGGCCAATGCCTTTGGCAAACACATTGGACAGCCCCTTTGGCTGGTGGTTCTTGGACCAGCTTGTCGTTTGAAGCGGCTGGAACCTGCACCGGGGCCTCTGTCGAATTGGACTTCCAAAGCAACGGCGGAGCCTGGGCATCCGATCAAATACTCGTGCTTGAATCGCCGAGCGGACAGGGGGTGCAACTGACGGGATTGTACCCCATCGATCCGACTGCCTTGGAGGAAGCCCCCCTTGCCAACAATGTGACATTTAGCGGATCGGCCCCATTGAACTGGGCCACCAACGCGCCAGGCAACTTCTCGACCAACATCAACGGCATCAACCTATCCGGCAATGGCCTGTGGACGCTACACGCGACCAACTTATGGGGCGGACCGGAAGGGAGCGACATGGAGTGGTATGTCGACCTCGTGGGGCTCTGTCCTGTTCCAGGCACCCTCTGCATTCTTGACATCGATGCCGACGGATGGGTAGGCATCACCGATGTCATCGCCCTGCTGTCCTCGTGGGGGTGCCTGTCGGATTGCCCCGGAGACATCACCGGAGACGGCACGGTTTCGGCGTCGGACTTGACGTTGCTTCTTACCGGTTTCGGCGAAAGCTGCAATTAAATCGACGAAAGGCGATATGTATATAGAAAAGGCCGAATAAACTTTGCCGGCGGTGGTTACGAAAGGGTGTAATCGAGTGACTTTTGACGCGAACGCGCTTGACCTACTTGACCATGCCCATTTTTTGCCGTTTCGCCACCACTCTTGCCCTGCTCTTGGTGTGTGGTTTGTCCCAAGGACAGGATCTGAATTCCTTCCTCTCCCCGGCCAACACCCAGCTGAGTGCCGCCCAGCTCCAAGCCCTGTCCGACTTCAGCATTGAAGTGGACACAGTGATGACCGACATCGGCATCCTGTCAGACGGCACAGACCTCACCGGCTTCAATACCTACCGGGTCTACATCAACACCTCCTCCTCTGACGATGTAATTGGTGCTTTATTCGGCTCCGACGGGGCCCCCTTGCACATCACTTCGACCGGCACGTTCTACCAGGAGCAAAGCATCGGCTCTGCTACGCCAAATGCTATCAACCCGTTGTACCTC
>MDTG01001786.1_pt1 | contig 18167 bp, 14 predicted proteins | sample 811421 | NCBI WGS metagenome assembly MDTG01 (sample SAMN05326645, study PRJNA326480) | marine metagenome | isolation source: seawater | place: Pacific Ocean: South East | collected 2011 | reverse complement strand
CTCCTTCTACGCTAACATCTACGTGGTACAGGACAAAGCTAATCCTCAAAATGAGGGTAAGGTCTTCCTGTATAAGTTCGGTAAGAAGATCTTTGATAAGATCATGGAGGCAATGCAACCTGAGTTTGAGGATGAGACACCCATCAATCCCTTTGACTTCTGGCAGGGTGCTAACTTCAAACTGAAACTCAAGAAGGTCGCAGGTTATTGGAACTATGATTCCTCTGAGTTTGATCGTCCCTCACCTCTCCTGAATGATGATGACGCTCTTGAAGCAATCTGGAAGAAGGAGTATTCACTGACAGCTTTCACCGCAGATGATCAGTTTAAATCCTACGATGAACTGAAGAAGCGTCTCGACTATGTGTTGGGAACCAAGAAACGTCAGGCTCCACAGGAAGAAACTGAGTATGATGACTACGCATCTCAGGAACAGAAAAAAGTATCTGAAGAAGATGTTCTTCGGAAACTTGAAGACTCCTATCAGGCATCAAAGACTACTGAGTCACCATCTTCCGATGAGGATGATGATCCCATGTCCTACTTTGCGAAACTGGCTGACAGTTGATTTGAAAATCGATATTTGATTTCATTTTACCTGGGAAAATTTTTCCCAGGTATTTTTATGCCTATTACTTTTTACGTGTAGAGTCTGATGTTATCTCCTTTGACCAGATTATCACTGACGAATTGAGTTGAACCCTCAATATATGGCATGATGATGTCAATATCATTCTTGATAACACCGAGAAACTTGGGTTTAATTAGGAAGATATTTCTCTTCTCTTCTTCCCTTGATTCCTCATAGTCATAATTTGTGATTAGAGTTACCTGATCTGTAATGGTTCTCTGTACCCCCAATTGATTATCAAAGTAACTCACAGTATAATCTGATGGAACCTCAAGACCTGCACGAACAATTACTCTACCAAGAGTATCTTTGACCTCTTTAGTAACATGGTGGTGAGTATCAGAAAACTTACTCTCATCACCATACTTTCTCAACATGTAATTAAAGAATGATACATGTGATAGAGGCCACTCCGATTCGACATTGACTATATTATTAGCTAACAATACTAACCAATCATATCTACTGTCATCATATATTTTCAATGCAACCTGATCCGGTCTCTCATCACCTATGACCTTATATTTTGTGAAGTATGATAGATCTTGGAAAATTTCATCTCTTATCTTTACCCTCTTGAAGAGGTTCTTCACCGTAATATAATCTGAGATGTTTTTTTGATCTATGATTCTACTAACGTAGTCAAAGTCTGGAACGTTTCTGAAGTAATGTTTAGCCATTAGTAACCCATGTTGTCTGATGTGCCTTCTTGATCATCTCGATAAATTGGTTCAAGTTCTTTAAAAGTTAAACTTAGATCATATCCAGTCATTGAACCCCCATCATCATATGTCATGTAGGATCCATCAGGTGTGTAATTCACATTCAATCCTGTGAGGGCACATGGTTTGAGTTTATTCATGAATGGATGTTCCTTATCCTCTACTAGAATTGTTCTATCAGATCCTCTATCATTCAGTGTTTCACTATGTATGTACTGAATACGATATATCATTGGTGTCTCAAGGAACAAGAAATCATCCGATCTCTTAGGAGCAGAACTTTTCTTAAATGATCTGATAATTTTTCTAATCAATTGTGCTTCTGTTGGAGTTCTTGGTCTGAACTTAAAAGCAAAGTTAAATGTTCTAAGGTTTGGACCATTGAATAACAACTCAAGATTGTTGTTAATCATCTTTCCTTCCGCTCTCTTCAGAGTGCTAGGAACACTAGATGCTTGTCCAGCGAAGAATGCTGCGATAGATCGTTGAACATCTGGTTCCATAGCAGCGGTGCTAACACTCTTGATCATATCCGTTATAGCTCCAAATGTCGCACTAAATGGATCACTGACACTACCATTCTGATTAATCATGTTGTTATAAGCGATACCGGCAGCTATATTATTGATCTCGTTAATTCTGTCTTCAGTCCAACTCACTGCATTCGTTTCTGAAATAGATCCGATCATAGGAAGTTGAATTACATCCTGAACATTTTTATATAATCTATCCGCAGCTTTTCTCGTTGGACTTTTTGTTGTTCCTTGACCATATCCGAGTGGTACTCCAACAGCAACATATTCATAGGATGAAATTTGGATATAATCATATCCTAGGTTTGGTATGATGCCCTCTGGGTATCTAAGGTATTGTGCGTCCTTATTATCAAAAGATCGATCAATGTTGATAGCTGAATCACCAGTGGAAAGTAGACTTATCCTACTATCCATACCAGTTGAGTTACCATACAAATCTGTGTTTGGATCTGATGATGTATTACTACCACCATCTTGTGGATTCAAACCAGAGGCGGTGGGATCTGCTCCCTGTGTCACTGATTGAGGAGCTTGTTGTGATATATTTGATGCTGATTGATACCCAGTCAATCTTTTTAAGGTTTGGAATGAGGATTTATCTGCATCTGTTACCTGATTATTTCGAGCCAGGGAAAAGGTATCTATCTTAATATTTGAGTTAAAGGTTTTTGTATTATTAGCAACCGGTGCATTCAAAGAGGAATTGATGATCCTGTCATAGTAATCATCATTGTTGATTATAGTTTTATTATTTGTCGCATCATATGTGTAGATTGTAATGTCTGTCCCTGCAGTGGTTCCTTGTAGACCAAGTTGTTTTGTACCAGTTGCAAATACAACGTAACTACCAGTATCGATATTAGTTTCTATTCTTAAATTCTGTTTAACTGGATCGGGATTGCCCGGACGCCTCAAGGCATTACCTAGTAGATCAGAACCAACAGGCAGAGTAGTATCCTTATTGTATACTCTTGAACTTGTACTGGATTTAATCCAATTGGAAAGATCTGCCATTTATCTTTTTAAGTATTTAGTTCAAATTTCTGATATCCGATAGACCTAAGGTCTTCAAGTTCCAATGGATAGATGACATGGAGATTGCTCTGTACCTCTTCCCATGTGTAGTTTCTAAACTTACCCCAATGATAATTCACACCTCTGAATCCCCATCGATTGACTTCCGTACAGGCAATGAGGGGGTATTCATCATAACGAATACGCGGAGTCTTGGGTTTATATATGAAAGTGTAATATCTTCCCACATCAGGAACAACCTCAACTTGTGACAGTCTTTCCAAGACTTCCAACATCTTGTCGTCGGCGTCAGACATCCCTGCACAAACATCGATCAAATCATCCGTTCTTTTTGTGTCGCTTTTTAGGTACTCTTCTTGTTCCTCGTCCATGCTGTTTAATACCTAACTCATCTTCTGTTATGATCTTAAATTCAACACCATTATCCAGACAAAATTCTGATGCTGCCTTCCATTTGGCTTGATTAACAGCATAGGTTTTAGTCTCATAGATGAAGGACTTGGTAACACGTTTTCCCTGCACGGGTGGTTGTGTTTGTTTTTTTGGTTTCACTTCAACCACATACTTTTTCACCTTTCCATTCTGTTCCTTGACTTCAATTAGGAAGTCGGGATAGTATCTATGAACCTTTCCATCGACTGGTGAGACATAAGGAATACTGAATTCCTCTGATGCCCACCTTAGAACATTAGGATTGGTATCACAATACATACAAAACTTTCTCTCCCATGAACTCCTACAGATGATGTTTGATGAATCACCTTGATACTTCCTGGGGTTAGATGGTTTGAAGATAGATTTTATACTTTCACCCAAAACTCACATACATAGTAATAGTAGTCAAGTTTATTTATAGATAGATGGCCGGTGCAAGACCAAATGCCTTCAGTACATCAGACTTGAAGAGTAGGATCATGAATCTTGCTCAGACCTCTGTATATCAGGTCAAGATTCAACCACCCAGTCAAGTCATAGACTTTATCAATAAGACCGGTAGAGGATTTGATTACATCAATGATGGTGAGAATATTGAACTCCTTTGCCATGAGACCACTCTACCAGGAACATCACTCTCAACCACTGAGGTGACGAATAACTATGCTGGTGTAACTGAGAGGATGGCATATCGTAGAATGTACGACTCAACTATTGATATGACATTCTATGTGGATAAGGATTACAGTGTTGTTGAATTCTTTGAGGGTTGGGTTGATTGGATTTCTGGTATGAATCGACCAAATCCAGCTGGTGGTGATGAGAGAAATGTGTATAGAAGTGGTGCGGCCAACTACAGGTTTAATTATCCCACCACATATAAATCTCCAATTTATGTCACAAAATTTGAGAAGAACATTAGTGATGCTCAAATGACCTATGAATTTGTTGACGCTTTTCCACTAAATATCATTTCAATGCCTATCTCTTATGCACAGAGTGAGGTATTGAAACTCAGTGTATCATTTGCATACACTAGGTACGTTAGGTTTAGATCAAAAGAGGGTCTTCTTAAAAATTATGGTGAATTTTTTGATCCACCAGGACCTAACGCATCATAATAAATAAGTCACTGACATCGTTATAGGATATTATGCCTTTACCAAGAATTGCCACACCGACATATGAGTTGGTATTGCCATCTACAAAAAAGACAATCAAATACAGACCCTTCCTGGTGAAGGAAGAGAAACTTCTGGTTCTTGCTTTGGAAACAGAGAATCAGAGAGAAATTACTAACGCTGTTAAGTCAGTCATCAAGAATTGTATTTCAACAAGAGGTGTCAAGGTAGAGTCTCTACCCACGTTTGACATTGAATATCTATTCCTCAACATTCGTGGTAAGTCTGTGGGTGAGGAGGTTGAAGTTAATATCATTGCACCTGATGATGGTGTCACTGAAATCCCCATTAAGATTGACATTGATGACATCAAAGTTACTGAGAACCCAGATCACAACAAACAAATTAAGCTAAATGACGAGTTGATGATGGAGATGAAATATCCATCACTGGATCAATTTATTAAGAACAACTTCGATGTCAACCAAAATGACTTTGAACAATCCTTTGAGTTGATCGCTAGCTGTGTCTCCAAAATTTATAATGAAGATGAGGTTTGGAGTGCAGATGATGTTAGTAAGAAGGAGATCGTTGAGTTTCTTGAACAGATGAACTCTATTCAATTCAAAGGGATTGAAAAGTTCTTTGAGACTATGCCAAAACTGACACACAAAGTAAAGGTCACTAATCCTGATACACAGGTCGAAAGTGAAGTGGTTCTTGAAGGGTTGTCGAGTTTTTTCGCATAGGTATGGCTCACATGAGTCTTGAGTCATACTTCAGACTAAACTTTGCCTTGATGCAGTACCATAAATACTCATTGACTGAGATTGAAAACATGATGCCTTGGGAGCGTGATGTTTATGTTGTACTTCTTCAGAATCATATAAAAGAGGAAGAGGAAAAAGCGAAGGCTAACCAATGATCAACTCGGATGAATTTAATGAAAATATGCCAAAGGGGCTTGATGATCTGCTTAGCTCCATTAGGGGTGGAACATCTAGGTCAAAGTCCTCGTCTGCATTGGCTCTTTATTCACCGGATTCGAGACAAGAAAAATTTGTCTCTGAACAGGTTGATGAACGAATCTTAGCTCTTTTAGGTCTAGAAGATGTAAGTGATATAGACTACGCCACATACAAGACTCTCCTGAGGGAGAGGATGGCGGCTGGTAGAATGGTTGGTAAAAAGATTCCCACCGAGGAGGTGGAGGTGCTTACCAATGAATTCAAGAGAGTAAAGAGAAATACTGGTAGATTTAAGGTAGAGAAAAAGAAGATCAATTTTCAGAACGTAACAAACGTAACACAAATAGTTAGTTCGAGATCACGCAGTACACCTAACACTGGACCATCACAAGGACAAACAACAATTCAGGTTGAATCTCCTGAGGGTGATGAAGATAATTTCAAAGGAATAAAAGGATTCCTAATTGGTTTCTCTAATAGTTTAGAAAAGATTGAGAAAAATCTCAGTGACATGCTCGATCTGGAGGCTGAACAAGTTGCCAGTGAGAAGAAAGAAGTAGATGCCGACAGGGTTGCCGGTGAAAAACAGAAAAAGAGAAAGAAAGAAAGTGGACTAGAGGGTGCTATCAAGGGGTTTGCTAAAGACTTAGGTAGTAAAGTAATTGCACCAGTTAAGAGTTTGTTTGGTAGCATCCTAAACTTCCTCACTCAAATATTTCTTGGATCTCTTCTTTTAAACATAATCAAGTTCATTGAAAATCCACTGATAATTTTCAATCCATTCATTGGATTCATCAACAGTATCATTAAGTTGATGAACAAGGTAATGGGATTTGTGTTTGGTGGATTGTTGGAACCCATCAACTTTATGGCTGGTCTAATCAATGGTGGTATTAAAAATCTTGAGAACACGGTCAACGGTATCTTCGGACTTTTTGGTGCTGCGAGTGAGGATGACAAGTTTACCTTACCTAAAATTCCACAAGCAAAAGCTCCAGAAATACCATTGATACCCTTGTTTGGGGAGGACAAAGTTGATAGTGGTGAGGGTAATAAGACTCCAATTAAGGGTATGGCCGGTGGTGGTATGGTCCCAAGTGTGAATATCTTTAATTCATATAGTGGAGGAGGAGAGGTCGATAATTTTGGAAACATAATGAAATCAATGGCCGGTTTGGCTGGTGGTGGCATGATTGCGATGAATGGTTTGACTGGTGGTGGTGCAATTAGTAGTAGCACCGGTAGAACCATTAGTGGTATGGGTCCTGATACTCAATTGATTGCAGCTCAACCAGGTGAGATTGTGATGAGTAAGAAGGCGGTTGCGGCCTACGGTGCTAATAATTTGTTAGCCATGAATAGGAATGCTGGTGGAACTAATATTCCAACCATGGGTAGTGTTCAAGGATTCCAAGGTGGTGGTCGAGTGGGAGCTATAATGTCACTGTCAGATCAAGCCAAGTATGATGTCATCATTCCACTAGATCACACTAGGAAACCTGGAACCATTCCTGATACACCTGGTGGAAGTACATTTAAAGCATCAAATGCGACTGGGGCTGCCGGTAGAGAAAGAGAAGCACAGGATCCAGCAGCTGCAATGATCGCACAGAGAATGGCTCAACAGGGATTGAGAGTAAGGATATACTCTCCAGAGGATGCTGGCGATTATGAATCTTATGATAGATATCTGGAACAACAGGCAAAGATGGGTGTCAGGATCATGCCTCTCCATTTTGACGCTGGTAGAGATGCTAGTGGTAAGATTGTAGGAACTGGTTTTCTTACAAGAACTAGAGCTGGTGACGTAGATGATAAGAGATTTGCTGATCCCATTCAGGCGGTTCTTGCTGAGTTCCAAAAAGATAATCCTGATCTGGGTAGAATAGCACAGGACACGGCCAACAATGCCACAGTGAATAGAGGTGGGGCATCACCAACTGCACTGGTTGAACTTGGCATCATGACCTTCTGGGAAAAGAAATATGGTAAAAACTTTACTCAACATCCAGAGTTCCAGAATTTTGCAATGAGAATAGCTGATGCTGCTGTGGTGGGAACAGGTCTTAAATCCAAGACCACACAACCTGTACCGCAATCAACCTTGACTCCAGGTGGTCCTAATTCAGAAGCGATGAAGGCTCGAATGACACTGGACAGTATTAATCAGGCGATGAGAAAAGTTGAGGCGGGAAGAAAAGCTAATAGTGGTGATGGGTCATTTGTTACTGTTCCAGGTGTTGGTAAATTCCAACAGGGAACCGAAGCAGGATTTATTCCTGTTCATAAGTATTATGATTTGAATGGTAGGAAAATTCCTTTGTCTGAGTTTAACAAGAGATTGGAAAGTGTTAGACAAACACAACAGAAACTTGCTTCATCTCGCTTACCACCCCCCACATCTACCTTACCATCACCAAGAATCGTACCTCCCACTACGACAACCGAAGTGCCACCAAGACCACCGAGTAGAAGTAGTCAACCACTTGTTCTTCCAGTTTCTGGTGGTAGTGGAGTACAATCCCAATCTAATTCGGCAGCAGCAACCCCTAGTCAGAAAGAGGTCCCCTCTTTTTCATCAAGGGATCTTGGTAATAATGAATTTATAGTTATCAAATCTATCTATAACATTGTAGGATAATGGCAGCACCTCTAGCACTATTAGCACCACTGATGAAAGTTGCCGGTTCAGCTGCGGGAAGAGCGGCTTTGAGTCAGGGTGCAAAACAACTTGGTAAATCCATTGTCAAAGATAAGGCAACTAAATTTGTCACTGGTAGATCTGGAAAGAAAGGAAAACGTGGTGCCTTGACCAAGACTGGTGGTGGAGGTAAGAGATCTGGTGGTGGACGTGGTGGTCGTAGTGGTGGCCGTGGTGGTGAACTCGTATCAACTACACCAATGGTTGGTAGTTATAGAGTACAGAAAGGACCAGAGAAACCAACTATCGTAGGAAAACCTGGTGAGGTTAGTTATGAATCTATTAATAATCAACTCAATAGTATTGTTGGTCTTACTGAAGTTCTGAAGAAAACTTCCCAGGCAAAACTGAAGAACACTAAAAATAGAAAAAATGCTGAACGTAAGGCAAAGGAAAGGGAAAAGAAAAGACGTAGAGAAGAACTGTTAGAAACTACCGGTAGTGTGGCACTAGGACTTGGTGCCAGTGCAGCTAATAAGATGACTGGTGGATTTGATATCCTCAATTTCCTCAGTACAATATTCTTTGGTTCACTCCTATTGTGGATTGTCACCAATGGAAGTAAAATTATAGCTCCACTTAAGATCGCCCTAGCGGCGATGAACAATCTTGGTAAGATATTTAAACTTGCATTAAAGGGATTAAAAGCAGGATTTGGTTTAGCATTCAAAGGTTTGAATGCAGTTTTTCCAGCTCTTGGCAAAGTAACTGATGGAATTGGTGGTCTCTTTAGGGGGTTGGGTAGAGGAATAGGTAAAGCCTTTGGTGGGTTAGGTAAGGGTTTACTTAACATGGCAAAGGGTCTTATCAATAAGGTCAAAGCTGCTGGTAAGATTTTATTGAACCCACTCAGCGCACTGACCGGTGGTGAAAGGAAAGCTTTGAGTAAAAGTAAGGGTCTTACTAAACTCGTGAAATCCGCACCCAAGGGATCTGTTGGATTGGCCGGTCAATTGAGTAATGCCGCTAGATCACTGAGATTGAAACATGGTGATGAAGCGGCTAGAATGTATCAGGGTATGATTGATGCTGGAATGAAACCCGGTAGGGCTGCACAGAATGTCAATAAGGCACTCAAGGCTGGTAAGTTAACATCATCACCAATCAAGGGGACTGCTCAGAAGGCTGGTAGTTCTCTCTTCAAACGTGGTCTTGGTAGGGCAGGCAAGAGAGGACTGATTAGGTTGGTTGGTAAGGGTGGACTGAAATTTCTTAAGAGAATACCCATAGTTGGTTCTCTCATCACTCTGATAGTCTCCCTGTTGAGTGGTGATCCAATAAGCCAGGCTTTGTTTAAAACCGGGGGTTCTCTTATTGGTGGTTTCCTTGGTTCATTCATCCCCATCCCGGTAATAGGAACACTACTTGGTGAAATCATCGGTGAATACGTCGGTGATTTGATGTATGTCGGACTGATGGGTGGTGGTGTTGCTGCTCTTGGTAACAAATTAAAGAATGATCTTCAAGGTGTTCTTAGTACCGGAAGTAAGGTAGTAGGGTGGTTTGGAGATGGAATTGGTAGATTCTTCAAGGGACTTCCAAAAGTGCTTGGAGTAATTAATCCAGTTTCATTGATGTTAAATCCACTCCAAGTCATACCCATTGCTTACAAAGCATTCTTCACTAGAGATCCAATGGTAGATAAGGATGAGAAGAAAAATAATCAACCCACCACACCTACAACACCTACCGCACCTACTACATCACTACCAACTCAACCACAAAGAAGAAGTGGTCCTGTGAACATGGGTGGAACCACAAGTCAAAAGTTAATGGCTGCCGCTCAACTTGCAATGGAGGTTGGTTTTACTCCTGAACAAGCAAAGATCATGGCGGCAATTGCTGGTGGTGAATCTACATTTAGAGCGGACGAATTAAATGATGACCCAGCAACAAAAGATTTGTCTTATGGTTTGTGGCAAATTAATATGTTTGATAAATTAGGACCAGCCAGAAGAAAGAAGTATGGTCTTAGTTCTAATGATGATTTGAAAGATCCATTGATCAATGCGAGAGTTGCGAAAGCAATCTTTGACGCTCAAGGATTTGAAGCGTGGGGAGCATATAAGGATGGTAATGCCAATAAGTATATGAAAGAGGCAAAGGCACTAAACCTTTCATCTCTGACAACACCACCACCGGCACCTATCTTACCACCTCCCGGCGGATCCGTTCAACCACAGACTACAATGATTCCACGACAGACTACTGGTCCAACACTTGGTGGGTTGGGGGGAAATAGTGGTAGTGTAGCATATAATGGACAAGAAAATACACCACTGAACGTATCCTATAGTCCATTTTCACAGAGTGATATCTCCAGTCAGGGTATGAAAATTATATCTGGTTTTGGAAATAGAAGAAATACGGGCACCTTCCACAGAGGATTAGATGTTCCATCAGTGGCTGGAACTCCAGTGTACGCCTATCTTCCTGGTAAGATTACACAGAATAGAACAGCGTCTGGTTACGGTAACCTCGTAGAGTGGCAAGACAGCATCTATGGTGAGAAACACATGTTCGCTCACTTACAGGGTCCCTCTAGTCTTAAGGTGGGTCAAGAGTTTCCCGCAGGAACAATGATAGCCAAAACCGGTGATACTGGAACTCCTGGATCCTTCCATCTCCACTGGGAGATTGGTGCTCAGGGTTCTGAGAAGGACCCATCTAAGTGGGTTGCTGATCACCCGATCACTGGTCAAGTTAGGGCTGGGTCACAACAATCTCCACCATCACCACCTACCTTACCATCTCCAGGCGGTGGGTCTGTGACTACCGGAACACGTACAGTTCAGGTTTCTAGAAGTTCTACAGCTGGTAGTTCTTCTATCTCTGCTGTATCTACCGAACTCCCCTATGAACAAATGACTGGTGGTCAAATAGTCATGTTAGCACCAACAACCGATAGTCGTGGTGGAGGTTCAGCCATGACTGGTGGTGCTGGAACACCGATAATTATGGGTTCTGGTGATGTGGTAAATAGTTACTATAAGTCTCAGTTATTGGGATTCTTGTATAAGCAGGGTTAATGTCAAACTATTCATCAACGACCGCAAGTAATATTACAAAACTCACCATCCAATCTAATGTTGGTGGTAATTCTGTAGATGTCTCTGGTATTGTTCCAGAGTTCAGCTACTATGAGAGTGTGCTGTCAAATGTTATCACTGCCTCGATGGTCATATCGGAGTCGGGGTTTGAGATCAGTGGAGATGATAACGTAGCAACAAGGGGTCTCCTTGATGGGTTGCCTATTAGGGGTGGGGAGAGAGTTGATATTAGTATCGATGATCCACAAGGTAACACACTCACCTTTAGGGATGGTCTTTACATCAATAGGGCTAGAGATGTTCAACCTGGAACACAGTCTGACACATACTTTATTGACTTATGTTCAAAGGAATCATTTGCAAATGAACAGACCAGAGTGGTAAAGAGGTATGAGGGGAAGATATCTGATAGTATATCGAGTATCTTGACCGATGTTCTTGGGTCAAAAGGACAAACACTGGTAATTGATTCAACAGCTATCAATTATAATTTTATTGGAAATGATAAAAAACCTTTATATGTTTGTACCTGGTTAGCATCTAAGTCGGTCCCACTTGGGACTAGCACTGGTGAAGGAAACAGTGTGGGTGGTGCTGCTGGTTACCTGTTCTTCCAGACTAGAGATGGGTTCAATTTCAGAGCCATTGATAAGGTGTTTGCTCAAGATGTCAACAAGAGATACATTTACAATAATACCGGTAAGAATCCAGCTGATGGATATGATGGTAATGTTCTGAATTATTCTATTGATAGAGATGTTGATCTGAAAGAGAGTCTATCGACAGGTGCATATAACAATAGATCTTTATTCTTTGACTTTTATTCAATGAGATACAAAGTTTTGGAATATGATAGTGGTCAACAAGAACAGAAATTGACTAAGTCTGGTAATAAATTTGCACCTAATCAGGTGGCTAGAGAGTTTACACAAACACCCACTAGACTGTTTAATCATGTACTAGATGTTGGTACAATTCCTAGGGGTGTAACGTCTGATGCTCAGTTAGCTAATTGGCAGAAAGATCGAGAAGCCTCAAACTATGACGCTGAGAAGAGTATGGTTCAATCTGTGATGAGATACAACCAACTGTTCTCTGTTCAGATTAACATCACTATCCCATGTGATGTGACTATCAAGGCCGGAGACCTAATCTACTGTGATTTTCCAGAGTTAAAAGGTGAGGATAACAAGGAAGTTAACGATGAGAGTGGTGGCATATATATGGTAGCACATGTCTGTCATCGTATTACACCAAATGACTCTTTCAGTAGTCTTTCACTAGTAAGAGACTCGTTCGGTAAAACCACAGGATTCACTATAGCGTAATGATAGAACAGGGATTATTCAAAAAATATTTTGTAGGTAGAGACGGATTCTATTGGTGGATAGGACAGATTGCTCCAGCCAAATCTTGGAGAGACAATAAGAACGGTATTCCAGGTGCCAACAATAAGAATACTCCTGGATTTGGTGAGAGATATAAGGTCCGTATCATGGGCCACCACACGGCCTCTCCTTCAGACCTTTCGGACGATGAGTTGCCATGGGCCACCGTCATGTATCCGGTCACCGCTGGTGGTGGAACTGGTGGTTCTTCTCAGTCATGCAACCTGAAACAGGGTATGTTTGTCTTCGGTTTCTTCATGGACGGGGAAGACGGACAACAACCTGTCATCATGGGTGTAGTGGGAACTAATAGCTATACAGCTATTATGAAAGATGTTCCTGATGCAAAGTTCATCCCGTTTACAGGACTAGATATAGAAAATGGAGAGGTTGCTGCAACATACTCCAGAAAGGCCAAACCTGGAGGTGACATAGTTGCTCCTGAATCTGATGAGGTTCAGGGAGAGGAGAAGGAAAATGATTCAGTAATTAACAGTGTTGAAGGTGCAGCATCTGAGGTTGAAGATGCAGCCAGTGATGTAGCTGCTGAGGAAAAAGACGAGGATATAGCAATTCCTAAACCATCACATTGTGATCCCGTTCCTCTGACGGGACTTCAACTTAATATGGCTAACACCATTAAGGAGATTGAGAAGTTAAGAAACACTCTGACTGATGCGAGACTGGCTGCCACAAAGGGTGTTCTTGATGTTGAGGTAGAAATACAAAAGAAAAGAAATTTAATCAGATCTCAAGTGATGAACGCCATGAAGTGGTTGTTCGATGAGATGATTAAAAATGGAGAACGTTTAGCTAATGAAATTAATAAAGTAACACAAGGTGCATTGACCGGGGCTCAAAATTATTTAAATTCTGTAACATTCAATACAATAGTTGATAACGTTGTTTGTGTATTGAAACAAATATTCACAGCTCTGTTTGAATATCTTGAGGATCTTGTGGGTGATATTATTGACAAGGTAATCAACGTCACCACTTGTTTCATTCAAAACTTTGTCTCATCAGTTTTGGCACAAATTGATAATCTCGTTACTCAGATTATCAATACCTTAATGGACACTGTTCTTGGTGCTATCAATACTGCTTTTGGTATCGCTGACTCAGGACTTTCATTAGCCACTAGTATTGTGTCCTTCGTTCAAGATATTCTTGGTATCCTCAGTTGTGAAGCTGAGGATGGATGTGAAGAATACAGAGATAGTCAGTGGAACATACTTACTGGCGGTAGAAGTGAGAGAAGTAGTTTGGATGACATCATCAATGGAGTCAAAGACTTTAGTAGTCAATTTAATCAGGTGTTTGATTTCACGAATGGTATCACTGATGTTCTTGAGAATCAGTTTGAATTTGACCTAGATTCAATTTTCAATATTGATGGTTGTGATGTCGGACCTATTCTGTGTGGTGCTCCATCACTCACTATCTTTAGTGGAACAGGTGCTGGATTCTCTGCAAATCCTGTCATCAGTTCAAGTGGTGCTATCATCGGTGTAGATATTGTCTCTCTGGGTAGTGGATATAATGACGATGGATCTTATGCCAAGATTATTGATGATTGTGGAAACGGAAATGGTGGTGTAATTATACCATTCGGTGGAAGTAGTATTAGTGATTGGGATGATTTTCTTAATGGTAATAGTAACTCTATTCCCTCACCAAACTCGGGTCTCTTGGCTAATGGTCTTAGAGGAGTTACCGATCCAGCTTGGAGTTCTATCAGTGGTAGTGTTACTTCTCCAGTTTTCGCTTCCGGTCCAGTTTTCACTGGATTGATTGGTCCTGATCGACTATCTGTTGACGATCCTTTAAATGTTTCAGTATCTCCTCAACCAACTGATCAGGGATCTCCAACAACAGGATCAATTTTACCTATTCCAGTATCACCAAACGTTTTATCAACATCACTGACACCGAACAGTGGTTTTACCGGTAACATACCCGCTAATAAGATAAGTCTACCTTCACTCACTGGTGGGGCAACTCCGAATAGTCCCGGTATCGGTGCAACTTCTAGTGGTACAACCACTGATGGTATATCTACACCTACTGGTGGTGCAGGTGGTATAGTTCCCGCAGGTGTTTCCATTAGACAAGCTGTAGGGTTTGGTGGAACAACAGCACTAATAACTGATGGTAGTGATAGTGATAGTGATGATGGACTTACTGATTTAGATTCCAGACTTATTGTTCAAGATGGAATTGTAGGAATTCTGATTAAAAATACTGGTTCTGGTTACCTTAGAAAACCCGATGGTTCACTGGGTGGTATGAATAGAACATGGGCGACATCTAATCAGACTAAAGTTCTAAAACCTGATGGAACTTATCTACTCCCAATCAATCCCGGAGCAATAGTTAGACTTAGTGTTGGTGATGTAGTAGAGACACCACCCAATACAAAGGTTATCACCGAACCAGATGATAGTGGTTTGGGTGGTGGTGAGGAAATCATCGGTGGTTTCTCATATACAATGAAGAATAATGGAATCATTACAGCTCCAGCACCAAATACTCAACAAATTGATGGTGACCTACCAATGGGTGCTAACGGAACCTATCCTATTATTACATTTTTACAGGGTATCTTTGTGGAAAATCCTGGAGTAAATTATCAAACTGGTGATGAAGTTGTCATTATCCCAGATCTTGGGGCAAAGGCAGAGATTACTGTGACACCAACAGGTTCTATTCAATCTATTAGAGTCACAGAACAGGGTGAGGGATTTAAAGAGATGCCGAAAGCCTATATCAAATCAAAAACTGGTCGATTCTCAAAACTTCTCCCACAACTTGGTGTAAATAGAGTACCAGCTGATCTTCTGAGAGAACCAGGTATAGCTGATCTGGTTATACAGGTAACCGATGTCACTGGTCAGGTTGCAAATCAACCTATCATTCAACCCACCACTGTTAGCACACCTGCTCCAGTTACATCTACTCCAGTTCCCATTACCTCTGGAGTTACATCTCCAGTCCCCAACATTTCTAGAGGTTACTGATGTCCGATTCGTTCGATTATCAAGGAGAAAAAAAGAATATCCATGCCTACAGATTAGGAACCAATGATGGTGAGATAAAATTTGGTCATGTCACATCTGATAATGAGGTTTCTGCTGTTCTCTTAAGAAGTGGTTTCTTTTTCAATCATTACATTGAGATGGATGGGACAGGTGAAGCTCACAGAAGTGGTGGTACAATTTGTAGATCACCTGGTTCTTTTCAGGTGAAAGCTGGTGACAACAATGGTCCGGGAGATCAAACAGTCCTCATGAGGGCTCAGAATGGTGATATTTTTCTCTCTGCACCTAATGGTAAAATAATCTTAGACGCTAAGAGTATTCTTATAAAGGCCAGTGGCAATGGTGGTGGTACTGGAATGATTGAGATTGATGCCAATGAAAAGGTAAATATCTATGGTAAAGGTGATGGTGTTTCAATCAATGGAACAGCCGCTGTTAAGTTGGTATCTGATAAAACCGTGGATGTGATTGGTGGAACGGTTTGTAACATCTATGGTGGTATTATGGATATGGCTGATGGTAACGCTACCTCAACAGTTAGTAAACCAAGTAAGACAGGTGTCAAGGCCGCATCAGCTGTAAATCAATTCAACGTTTTGAGTAACCTAATTGCTTCAATTAGTCCTCTTACAAATCTTGAACAGAAAATGGGTTCATACGGGAGTTTATTTAAATGATTACATTTACTTTTGGAAAAGATGTTACATACTCTTGTCTGGGAGGACCAGAAAACGCTGTCTTCTATAGAGGAAGACTAAAACATGCTAAGGAGATTGTTCTGCCAGAGGAGTGGGTGAAGATGGTTGATGAATCCACCATCACGGTATCCATTACTCCAATCGGTGCTCATCAGGACATCATCGTGAAGGGTGTTCAGAATAATAAGGTCGTACTACAGTCGAAAGCAGGTATGCCAATTGATTGTTATTATCATGTCTTTGCAGAAAGAATAGATGTAGGGAGGATTTCATGAGTAAGTGTCCAGATCTATTTGTAGGTAAGAGATTCGCATGTGGTGATCCTACCATACCCAATGGTCCTATATTCCAAGGAGTAGGTCCTACAGAGGTTAGGGGTAGTGGATACTTTGAGGGACCACTACTCGTTGGTGATGATAGTAAATTTCCTTTGATTGGTGGTGAAGCTACTTTGATGGTTGGTAGAAATACTAATCTGGATAGTCCACTAGTCCCCGGTCTGATGAGAATTAGAAATCTCATTCCAGGAACTGAAACACCACAGGACGTTATATTTGGTGACCCATCAGGACCTGTTGGTATCACTTTCTTCTGTGGACTATCATTCTTCTCGGTTGAAGCTTCTGCTATTAACTTCGTGATAGTTAAGAAGACCGAGGTTGCTGCCGTTGTTGATGAGGTTGAAGCTATCAAGAGTGATGTTGGAGCTAAAGTTCAAGCTGGAGCAAAGACTGAACTCGGTGTTGATAGTAACCTGTCGGCAGCGTTTAATATGTCTGCCTTATCAGGCAATACTGTTCCCCTTTTCCCTGATTATTCGAGCTCTATAACAACCCTGAATACGACCCATGCGATCGCCCTAGCGGCAAGAGCTAAGAACTTTGATATCAAACACCCCACCAAAGAGGGACGTAGATTAAGACATAGTTGTGTGGAGACACCACAGAATGATGTTTATGTTAGGGGTAAGTTGGATGGTAATAATGTAATTAAACTTCCTGAATATTGGAAGGGTCTTGTGGATCCAGATACCATCACGGTGCAACTAACATCAATCGGTTCCTTCCAAGAACTATTCTATGAGGAGGTGGAGTGGTGTAGTACAATTAAGGTCATCAATGCTGCCGGTGGTCCCGTAAAATGTTCATACACCGTGTTTGCTGAAAGGAAGGATGTAGAAAAACTCATCCCAGAGTATGAGGGTGAGACACCAGAGAGTTACCCAGGAAATAATGATGTCTATGATATCAGTGGGTGGAATAAATAATCCAAAAGTGATAAGAAATGTCTAATACCTCTGATATGAAAGATGTCTTTATTGGCATCCCTAAAGATACTGGTATCGTTGTTGATGAATCCAAGGCTAAGATTTCTGTTTTAGATGCAGCAAAGATACCATATGTTAATGCTACAGAGAATTTAGATGAAGAGATTTTCAATGTCAAAATAACTCCAACAAATGACACACTGTATGCAGTAAGAGACGCTTATCGAGAGAGAATTGATGTTCAAGGGTGTAGGACTGATTTGTTTTGGAGGGTCACTGGGATTGCCACAGCTGGTATTTCACCACTTGTTCCTGAGGATATCACATATACTTTAACTTGTACCAAATTATCCCCAACATACCCAAAAGTTGTAGCCGGAGGTTCTGATGATATCGTTGGTCTCAATACTTCTAATGTTTTGAAGTGGGATGGATTTTCTAATTTCACTGATTTTGTACTAACAGAACAAGGTGATACTCTGATTAGTGCTGGTTCTAGTCTTGATTCTTTCCTTGAACCAGATAATTTTCATGGCATTAAGATGTATGATGAACCATATGCCAGAGATGTATT
>MDTG01242687.1_pt1 | contig 18168 bp, 16 predicted proteins | sample 811421 | NCBI WGS metagenome assembly MDTG01 (sample SAMN05326645, study PRJNA326480) | marine metagenome | isolation source: seawater | place: Pacific Ocean: South East | collected 2011 | reverse complement strand
GATCTTAAGATGATCTTTACCGAATGGGTGGTCTACACCACAGAAAAAGAAGAAGTAGAAGTAGAAGAAGAAGAAGAAGAAGATAAACAACCGCTTAGCGATAAGTTACCAATAATAGATAGTTTTATTGCTGCCGATCCGAAAATTACGCTCGTGGAAAAAGGAGCGACAAACAACATCGCCAATCAGGGAGATTTTTATTCTGAAGAATTGATGACCGAAACTTTAGCCAAGCTTTTGGTCAAACAGAAAAAGTATAAAAGAGCAATTAAAGCTTATAAAATTTTAAGTTTGAAATATCCGAAAAAAAATGTTTTCTTTGCAGGGCAAATTCAGGATATAAAGAACTTACAACAACAATAACACAATGGGTGGCTTTTCTATTTTTATAGGCTTAATTATATTTGTTTGTTTTCTATTGGTATTGGTCGTAATGGTTCAAAATCCAAAAGGAGGGGGTCTTTCTTCGTCTTTTGGTGGAGGAGGCCAACAAATGGGAGGTGTTCAAAAAACCTCAGATTTTTTAGACCGCAGTACCTGGCTATTGGCTGGGCTATTGTTGATTTTAATTTTACTTTCCAATATTTCGATTGAGACGAGGATCGCAAATTCCGACTCGCGTCTTTTAGAGCAAAATTTATTGGATCAGCCCATCCCTGAAGTAATCCCGGAAACACTACTCGAAAGCCTTCCTCAGGAAGTCCCTCAAAACGAATCCAAACAATAAAATTTGTGCCAAGCTGTCAGCAAATCTATTGAACTACTACATTTTGTCATAGGATCCTCCAATGGCATGATTTGTGAAATTTATCATTAAAACTTAAAATAATTAGAGATGAGTAAAGTAAATATTAAACCTTTAGCAGATCGAGTAATGATCGAGCCTGCTGCTGCAGAAACCCAAACTTCTTCTGGAATTATAATTCCTGATTCTGCAAAAGAAAAACCACAAAAAGGTGTTGTGGTCGCTGTAGGACCCGGAACCACTGAAAACCCTGTAACTGTAAAAGTAGGGAACAATGTACTTTATGGTAAATATGCTGGAACCGAATTACAACACGATGGCTCCGACTACCTGATCATGAGAGAAAGTGATATACTCGCAATTGTATAATAAATAATAAAAAAACAAAATGGCAAAAAAAATAGAATTCGATATAGAGGCACGGGATGGCATCAAGCGTGGTGTTGACGCCCTGGCAAATGCTGTAAAAGTAACCCTTGGCCCTAAGGGAAGAAATGTTATCATTGGTAAAGCTTTTGGTGGCCCTCAAGTCACCAAAGATGGTGTAACTGTAGCCAAAGAAATTGAACTGGAAGATGCACTGGAAAACATGGGTGCACAAATGGTTAAAGAAGTAGCTTCTAAAACCAACGACCTCGCTGGAGATGGAACTACTACAGCAACTATCTTGGCTCAGGCCATCGTAAAGGAAGGTTTAAAGAATGTAGCCGCTGGTGCAAATCCTCTCGATTTGAAAAGAGGAATTGACAAAGCTGTAAGTACTATCATAGATTCTTTGAGCAAACAATCCGTTGAAGTAGGAAACGCTTCTGAAAAAATCAAACAAGTCGCAAGCATCTCTGCCAACAATGACGAAACTATTGGTAGCTTAATCACTGAAGCTTTTGAGAAAGTAGGAAAGGAAGGTGTGATCACTGTCGAAGAGGCAAAAGGTACGGATACTTATGTAGATGTCGTAGAGGGAATGCAATTCGACCGAGGTTATCTATCTCCCTATTTTGTGACAGATTCTGAAAAAATGGAAGCAGACTTGGAAACGCCATACATCTTATTGTATGACAAGAAAATCTCTGCAATGAAAGACCTACTTCCAGTATTGGAGCCGGTTGCACAATCAGGAAAACCACTTATCGTCATCGCTGAAGATGTCGATGGAGAAGCCCTCGCCACATTAGTGGTAAACAAGCTACGTGGTGCCTTAAAGATCGCTGCAGTAAAAGCCCCTGGCTTTGGAGATCGTCGTAAAGCAATGTTAGAAGATATCGCCATTTTAACTGGTGGAACCGTAATCTCTGAAGAAAGAGGTTTTACCTTGGAAAACACAACCATTGACATGTTGGGTTCTGCTGAGAAAGTAACCATCGACAAAGACAACACAACGGTTGTAAATGGCGCCGGAGAAAGCAAGATGATACAAGGCAGGGTCAACCAAATCAAATCTCAAATTGAAACAACCACATCTGATTATGACAGAGAAAAACTTCAAGAACGCCTGGCTAAATTATCCGGCGGTGTGGCAGTGCTGTATGTAGGAGCTCCGTCTGAAGTAGAAATGAAAGAAAAGAAGGATCGCGTTGACGATGCGCTTCACGCTACTCGCGCTGCAGTAGAGGAAGGTATTGTTGCCGGTGGAGGTGTTGCATTATTGAGCACGCAAAAAAGCCTTGCTAAAATCAAATCCAGCAATGCTGACGAAGGAACAGGAGTTCAAATCATCCACAAAGCAATCGAGTCTCCTTTGAGAATTATTGTTGAAAACTCTGGTGGAGAAGGCTCTGTAATTGTTTCTAAAGTACTTGATGGTGGCGAAAACTTCGGTTTTAACGCCAAGGAAGGTACTTTTGTAGACATGTTAAAAGAAGGAATTATCGATCCGAAAAAAGTTGCCCGAGTGGCCTTAGAAAACGCCGCCTCTGTAGCAGGAATGATATTAACCACAGAATGCGCCTTGATCGACATCAAAGAGGATACTCCAGCAGCAGGCCCACCAATGGGCGGCGGAGGTGGTATGCCAGGAATGATGTAACACGTTTTTCATTCAAAAAAACCTGCTTTTTTAAAGCAGGTTTTTTTTTACAATTCTTCCCGATCGTATTTGCAACAATTAGGAAGTGCGTCATAGTCTTCCTTTTTGGCTTTCGCTTCGGAAGTGTCATGACCCTGAGCTGCAATACTGGCATGAATGGTCTTCAAAGAAACTTGTTTCTGATTATAAATCAAGCTGATTTGGTTTGAAGGAATGTCCCAGGCTGCAGATTTAACCCCTTTGATCGAAAGGGCTGCTTTTTCAATTCTTTTCTCACAAAATTCACAATTCCCATGAACCATGAATTCAGCTTTAACAATTTTTTTTTCTTTTTCTTGGGCCAGCATTCCAAATGGCAGCACAAGCATAACGATTAATATTTTTTTCACAATAAACTTATTATTTGATTAAATTAAATTTTGAACCTCAAACCCGAATAAACCATTGCACCAAACACTGGTGCATAAACCTGAGCTGCATCAAAGTCAGCTCCAAAAGGGTCGTCAGATCCTATTATTGGTGACGCCTGTCGGTAATTACCGATGTTCTCTCCTCCCAAATATATTTCAAATTTTTTAGAAAAAAAACAAGAGATCTGCGAATTGAACAATGAGTAGCTCGGTGATAAGCTGCCCGATTGATCCCGAATGGTGTTTACCAACCTTTGGTCACCAACACGATGGAAGGTGAAGTCCCAATGCCACTTTTTTCCTGAAGAAGAGGTTTTACCCTCCCAACCGACATTCAGGAAAAAGCGGTTTTTAGGCAATAATGGTTTTTGCCGCAGACCGCTTTTATAATCCATTTTGACATCATAGTTTTTATATGCTGCCCTTATATACAAAAAATTCCTGAAGCTGTAATCCAGTTCGATCTGAAAACTTTTCGCACTACTCTCCCCTTTGAGGTTGTAAAATTTTATTTCTTGGGAATTTTCCCAATCCACTACAACCTGATTAGTAAAATCAGTGACATAATAATCTGCAGTTATATTAAATTGATTGGGGCTTCCAATGTAGAATGACTTCGCTATGGACAGTCCATAATTCCAAGCAATCTCTGGATCTAATCCATATATTGTCCCCCCTACAGATTGTATTTTAATGGTTCTGTTGGTTGCGAAAAGGGTTTGATTTTCAGCAAAAATATTGGCTGCCTTCCGTCCACTTCCGCCAGAAATTCTAATTACAAATTCATTTAAGGGTACATATCTAAGGTGAAAACGAGGCGTAAAGAAAGTGCCTAAATTATTGTGGATGTCAACTCTAAGGCCACCAATCCAACTAAAATTATCGTCATTGTTGTAAGTGTATTCAAAATAGCCACCCCAATTAAGGTCCTTTCTGTCAAAAGAATACAAATCGACTGCTTCATCATAAAGGTCATGGGTGTAATTGAGTCCTACCTTAAATTTATTCAAGGTATTTCCTAAGATCGAATTGAATAACAAATGGGTGTACAAACTTTGATGATTTACATCATATTTTCGTAAACCAAAATAAGCTTTTTGGTCATGACTGCTGTAAGCTGCCTGAAACCCAAAACTCTGATAGGAAAATTCTGGAAAAACATATCCTACTTTTACAGAAGTATCCCAACGCTGCGTCGCAATCTCACAACCCCATTGATTTTTGAGCCCTTTGTCACGCTTGGGTTGAAGGTCAAAAACCCCCAATTGTTTTTCATCATTCATATACCTCCAACTCAAAAAACTCACCCAACCTTTGTCAGCGTCGATGTATTGCCAGCGGTTCATCAAATTAATTTGTTCTCCAACCGGAAGATCCAGAAAACGGTCATTGTTTTTGTCAAATTTTTGAGTTCTTAGGTTACCATGTAGGAAAAGCCCAGTACTCCAACGTTCGCTTACTTTGCGGTTGAGGTGGGTATTTATCTCATACCGGCCGTTGATAGAGTAAAATATATTCAGAAAAAAGGGAATATCAGTCAAGGGTTTTTTCAATTCGGTATTTATTTGCCCCACAATACTCTCAAATCCATTGGTGACCGAACCCGCACCTTTACTAATCTGAATGCTCTCCACCCAGGTGCCTGGAGTAAAGGTTAATCCATAAGCCTGAGAAGCCCCCCGGACCATAGGGATATTTTCCTCAGATATTTGCAAATAAGGGCTAGACAGCCCTAACATTTTGATTTGCTTGGTTCCCGTAAGAGCATCTGAAAAATTAACATCTATTACAGGGTTTGTTTCAAAACTTTCCGAAAGGTTGCAACAAGCTGCTTTTAACAGTTCTTCACTGCTCACCTTTAGAATATTTTGCGTTTCAATAAAAGATTTTTGAATGGCTTTCCTACGCTGTTGCAAGGTTATTTCATCCAATGCTTCCTCGGATTTTTTGGTCATTTGATGACTAATATAAAAGGAATCCACCCAGAGGGTGTCGGTTTTGAATCCAAGATAACTGATCACCAATGGGTTGGTTCCAGCTATTTTCTCTAATTGGAATTTACCATTAGAGTCTGTTATGGTTCCAACAGTAGTGTTACTCCAATATACATTGGCCCCTACCAGCGGTATGATTTCATTATTGTCTTGATATTTTATGATTCCCTTGAGGGGATCTTGTGAAAAGACCAAACCACAAGAAAAGCATACAAGTATTATGTATTTTTTCATGATTTTAGGGATTATTGATTAGTTTTAAATTGAAACAATCTAAAACGCTATCATCCGTAAAAAACAAAACTTTGATGCAGTAGGTATATCTTATTCTTGCAGAAAAGAAACTCGGGATATTTTTTTATCCATTGGGCTCTAGATGTAGTGGGTTGAAAATAAAAGTCAAAATTATTTTCAACAGCATATGAGAACAATTGAAATACTGTGTGATTTTCTTTTAGAGGCTCATTGTTTTGTAAAAAAACAATCTCGTCCTGACAACAATGATTTTTGATAGTGGTTGTGCTCCTTTCTGTTTCTTGGCTTTTATCAGAAGACATTCCGCAGCCTTCGGCATTCCAAGCAAAAGCAATTTCTGCGATTTTGCCCCCACAATAATGAACATTCAATGCCATTCCAACCTTGGATATTAAAAGGATTGATAAAAATAGAACAGCTTTTAAACGATTGTAAAACATATTTCTAAGTTACAATATTTAACTCAATTATTGAAAAAGCATGGCAACGGCCATCACCAGCATAATGGTGTTCTCAATTAAGGTAGCTTCGGTCATGGGCAATTTTAAGGCAGTACCCAAGCAGGCGCAATTGATTTTGTTATTGTTGAACAAGCTATTGATCACACCAACAGTGGTCGAGAATAATATGACAAGTGTGATCACCAAGGCCCAATCCAAACCCCATCTCAACAGAAACATCAGCCCCAATATTGTTTCGATAAAAGGGTAGAGTGTTCCGTAACATCGGATTCTTTTGGCTAAGGGGTCGTACATTGAAAAAGCATCAGGAAATCCTTTAAAATCCAAAAATTTAAAAAAACTGAATGCCACAAAAAATAAACCCATAAAATCATACATAAAGTCATTGAGTTGGAATGAGTTTTTTTGGCGTAAAAATGTGCCCGCCAATAGATATATGAAAATCAAAAACAGTGGGAAAAGCTGTTTTATTTTTGATGACTCGGCCTTGATCAAGGGAAAATCATTTTCTCGTTCTAAAGAAAGGGTATATTTTGGAGGTAATACAAACCTCAATTGATTTAAATTAATTGGATTCTTTACTTCCAAGGCTACATTTCCAGTTTTTAAATCAATCTTTACCGCTTTTACGGATCCCCTATCCATTAAAATTTTTGACACTGAGGAAACACAGCCCTGGCAGGTCATTCCCGATATGTTAATATTTTGTTTCATTTTAAACTGATTTTGGTAAATATCTGTGGTTTAAAAAAATGGGGGCTTATTGATTTTGACAGTTCGAAGTAAGGTGTCAAAAATTGTTCAAAAGTCCATTTTTTTTTGGTTAATTAATAATAAAAATAAGTAGAAAATACAGAAGTATCAAGCATGGATTTTAATACTTTTGTTTACCTCAAGTATCTTGATTTTTATGTTAAATTAATTAAAAATATATTATGAAATAGGGTATTAAACTACTGCTCAAATTCATAAACTATAATCAATAAAATGAGTAAAAAACAAATTTCATCTGCCCTCATATCTGTATACGACAAAACGGGTTTGGCCCCCATCATTCGTGAACTGAACAAGCAAGGCGTAAAGTTCTACTCCACTGGAGGTACTTATAAGTTCATCCGAGATTTTGGATATGAAGTCGTAGCAGTAGAAGATATAACCGGCTATCCCTCCATTTTGGGCGGTAGGGTTAAAACATTACATCCAAAAGTTTTTGGAGGTATCTTAAACCGACAAGAGGTAGTCGAGGACCAAAAAGCCCTTACCGAATTTGAAATCCCTCAAATCGACCTGGTAATTGTAGATTTATACCCTTTCGAAGATACGGTAGCTGCGGGAGGATCTGAATCTGAAATAGTTGAAAAAATTGATATTGGAGGGATTGCCCTCATCCGTGCTGCTGCTAAAAACTTCGCCAACACCTTTTGTGTTTCTGATAAAACGGATTACGGAAATTTTCTAAATATTATATTGGCAAACCAGGGCACTACTAGTATCGAGGAAAGAAAAAAATACGCCGTTAAAGCTTTCCAAACCTCGTCCCATTACGACACTGCAATTTTCAACCACTTCAATGCTGAGGAGGAAGTACTTAAATTCAGTATCAAAAAAGAAAAAAAACTTCGTTATGGAGAAAACCCTCATCAACAAGGCCGTTTTTTTGGACCTTTATCAGAGCTTCTTAAACAAGTCCATGGTAAAGAAATCTCCTACAACAACTTGTTAGATATTGATGCCGCTGTCAATCTGATGCTTGAATTCTATGATCGGGGAAACAGTTTTGCGATCCTCAAACACAACAATGCTTGTGGGTTTGCTACCCGACCTTCGCTCAAAGAAGCATATTTGGATGCCCTTGCGGCTGATCCTGTTTCAGCTTTTGGAGGGGTATTGATTAGTAACAAAACGATAGATCTACAGACCGCCGATGAGATTAACAATCTTTTCTGCGAAGTGGTCATTGCTCCCGACTATGAGGAAACTGCAATGGTACGGCTCAAAGAAAAGAAAAACAGAATCATATTGGTTCAAAAAAATACGCCTCTACCTACCAATTCGTACAGGACTTGTCTCAATGGAATATTGGTTCAAGACAAAGACACCAGAACAGATGCTGTAGCTGATCTAGATTACGTCACTGAAATTAAACCAAGCCCTCAAGAGGTTGAGGACTTGATTTTTGCTTCAAAAATAAGTAAGCATACCAAGTCCAATACGATAGTGTTGGCAAAAAATGGTCAGTTATTGGCATCGGGTACAGGGCAAACGTCCCGTGTGGATGCGCTGAACCAAGCGATTGACAAGGCGCGCCATTTTAAATTTGACCTTCAAGGAGCCGTTATGGCCAGTGATGCCTTCTTCCCCTTTCCTGATTGTGTAGAAATTGCACAAAGGGCAGGAGTGACGAGTATTCTTCAGCCCGGAGGTTCAATCAAAGACCAACTTTCGATAGATTATTGTAATGAAAATAATTTATCCATGGTCTTTACAGGAACTCGTCATTTTAAGCATTAATTTTCATAACTTTAGCTTCAATAACAAAATTATAAATGGGTTTCCTCACAGAAGAAATTGCTATAGATTTAGGGACCGCCAACACCCTAATCATTCACAATGATAAGGTAGTGGTGGACAGTCCATCTATAGTGGCCATAGATCGTACAACCAACAAAATCATTGCCATTGGCAATGAAGCGAGTATGATGCATGGTAAAACCCATGAAAATATCAAAACCATTCGACCTTTAAAAGACGGTGTTATAGCCGATTTTAATGCTTCTGAGCAAATGATCAATTCATTGATAAAAAGCATCCCTACGCTCAAAAGAAAATTCTTCACCCCCTCCCTGAGAATGGTAATTTGTATCCCATCTGGAATTACCGAAGTAGAAATGCGGGCGGTAAAAGAATCTGCTGAACGTGTCAACGGAAAAGAAGTCTATTTAATTCATGAACCCATGGCCGCAGCCATTGGAATTGGGATAGACATCATGCAACCCAAAGGAAATATGATCGTTGATATCGGAGGTGGAACCACTGAAATTGCCGTGATTGCTTTATCTGGAATTGTATGTGATAAATCTGTGAAAATCGCAGGGGATGTATTCACAAATGACATTGTGAATTTTATGAGAAGCAAGCACAATCTCTATATTGGCGAACGAACCGCTGAGAAAATAAAAATATTGATTGGCGCCGGAGTTGAAGACCTTGAAAACCCTCCCGAAGAAATGTCGGTTCAAGGAAGAGATTTGGTTACAGGAAAACCAAAACAAGTGATGATTTCCCACTCAGAGATAGCCAAAGCATTGGATAAGTCGATCATCAGAATAGAAGAGGCAATTATGGAGGCTTTATCACAAACACCTCCAGAATTGGCCGCTGATATCTACAACACAGGAATATACTTAGCCGGTGGAGGAGCCCTTCTAAGGGGCTTAGACCTCCGAATATCACGTAAAACAGATCTTCCTGTATATATCGCTGAAGACCCCCTACAAGCCGTTGTGCGTGGAACTGGTATTGCCTTGAAAAACATCGAGAGATACAAAACCATTCTGATCAAATAATGGCTTATGCGGCAGCTTATAAATGCCCTAATTAAGTACAAGAATACCCTGTTATACTTGGGGCTGTTGATCCTCTCAACCATCATCTTAAGTAATAGAAGTTTTTATCACAAGTCCACCTTTAGTAAAGGTGCTTTGGCCATTTCAAGTAACTTTAATCTGATCGGGACGAACATCACAAAATACATGGATCTGGTCAATCAAAATAAAAAATTGATAGCAGAAAACGAAAAGCTTAAAGCCCTTGAGTTAATGCATCAAAATAATATTGAGTACGAAAATCGGGTTTACGAGGGATTTGGATATGAAGTTAAATTGGCCAGAATTATAAAAAACAGCTACCAACTGGCAAGAAACTACCTAATTATTGATAAGGGAGCCAAAGATGGTGTAGCATTGGAAATGGGTGTCATTTCCAGCGATGGTATAATTGGAATTGTTAATCAAGTTACAGACGATTTTTCAAGTGTTCTTTCAATACTGCATCGGGACCTTAAAATCAATGCTGGATTTAAAAAAAATGGAGCATACGGATCATTGGTCTGGGAAGGCAATCACCCTAAAAAAATGAAATTAAATGATATCTCCTCATTGAACACAGTTTCCATAGGAGATACCATTATCACAGCGGGTATGTCGAACTATTTTCCATATGGAATTCCCATTGGAGTTGTAACAAATATTAAAAAACCTGAACTTGAAGGCTACCTCAATATCGACGTTGAATTGTTCAGTAATCTCACACAGAAAAAATTTGTGTATTTTATCGACAACATAAAAATTGATCAACTTAAAGCTTTGAAAAATGAGTAGGTATAATATCGTATTGATCCTTCAATTTATACTGCTGCTCTTTGTGCAAGCTTTTTTGTTGAGTAATATTAATTTCTTTGGTTTTATAAACCCCAATTTGTATCTACTTTTCTTTCTAATGTACCGGTTTGATGGAGACCGTACAGCGCTCATTATTTTAGGTTTTTTGATGGGGCTTTTTTTAGACCTGTTGACCCAAGGGTCTGGTGGCCACACAATTGCCTCTTTAACCATTGCTTATTTAAGACCATACATCATTAGATTCTCTTTTGGCGTTAATTATGATGTTCCCATGGGGATGATAAGAGGGAGTCTTATAAACCAAAGAATCACTTATTTTTTACAGATAATCCTCATACATCATCTCCTCCTTTTTGTAGTAGTCTATTTTAGTTTCGACAACATCTTTACCATAATAAAAAACACTTTTTTAAGTACTTTTTTTACCATTATATTGGTGTATATTTCATTGGGATTTTTTAAAGAAAAAAAATGATCAGGCGATTTTTTTTACCATTCGTTACATTTTTAACCGCTATCATATTTATAGGTAGGTTGGTAGGTCTTCAATTAATGAACTCCTCCTACAAGCTGCTTTCGGATGCAAACGCCGTCGTTGAAAGCTCAGTATATCCTGAGCGTGGATATATATACGACCGGCACCATAAGCTTTTGGTATCCAATCAACCCGTATACGACTTGATGGCCATTCCAGAAAATATTTCTCCCTTTGATACTATGGAGCTCGCTGTGCTGTTGGGGGTGAAAAAATCTAAACTAAAGGAACAAATTGATTTTGCTAAGAATTTTTCTGTTAAGCTTCCCTCCATCATTATTGGAAAAATTTCTAAAGAACGCAATGCTGTGGTGCAAGAAAAAATTTGGAAATATTCCGGTTTTTTTCTCCAAAAAAATTCGGTCAGAAACTACCCTGTTCCTTTGGCTTCCAATATCCTTGGATACGTCAGTGAAGTCAATAAAAATGATATAAGAAAAAACAGCTATTACCGCATGGGTGAGGTGATCGGCAGACAAGGAATAGAAAATTATTACGAAGATTTATTGAGGGGGAGTAAAGGAAAAAAGTTCTTTCAAAAAGATCGGTTCAACCGTATCATCGGCCCTTTCGAAAATGGCATCTACGACATTCCAATGCAAGGAGCTCAAAACTTAATATTAACCTTAGATCTTGAACTTCAAAAATATGGGGAAACACTTTTACAAAACAAAAGGGGAGGAATTGTGGCCATAGAACCAAAAACTGGAGAAATTCTCTCGTTGGTTTCTGCCCCCAGCTATGACCCCAATATTTTAGTCGGTAGAGAAAGGTCCTATAATTACAAAAAACTGGCCATGGACACTTTAGCCAAACCCTTATTTGACAGGGGGCTCCAAGCTCAATATGCTCCAGGGTCTCCCTTCAAAACATTGAATGCGCTAATTGCACTTCAGGAAGGGGTCATCGATTCTACTACGAAATTTAAATGTCAAAAGGGTCACTTCTATGCCAGAGGAAGGTTTATGGAATGCCACTGCCGCTATGGAACGGACAACAATCTCATATCGGGTATTTACCGTTCGTGCAATACCTTCTTCGCTAACACCTACAGAAGAATATTAGACCAATCTGGAGAAAGTGTTGAAGAAGGCATGAACATTTGGAATAAACACCTGAAAAGTTTTGGTTTAGGCAACTTTTTGGGGTATGACCTGCCTGTGGGTAAAAAGGGATTTGTTCCAGATGCCGATTATTATAATTTCTGGTATAAAAAAGGGGGGTGGAAATCGGCTACCGTGGTTTCCAACGCAATTGGACAGGGAGAACTACTCACCACGCCAATTCAAATGGCAAATTTTACTGCCGCCATTGCCAACAGGGGATATTTTTTTCAACCTCATTTTTTAAAATCTGTGGGCAAAGAACCTTCAGCTAAAGTCTATGAGAAAAAAATCACTTCCATTGATTCTATTCATTTTGAACCCGTCATTGAAGGCATGTTTCAAGTCGTTGAATGGGGGACGGCAAGGGTAGCAAAAATTAAAGGAATTGAAATCTGTGGAAAAACAGGAACTGTTGAGAATTTTATGAAAATCGCGGGGGAAAAAACACCCCTGACCGATCACTCAATTTTTATTGCTTTTGCTCCAAAAGACAATCCTAAAATTGCGTTGGCAGTGTATGTAGAAAATGGTTATTGGGGCTCCAGATGGGCCGCTCCCATTGCAAGTCTTATGATTGAAAAATACCTGACAGGAAAAGTTGAAAGAACGTATTTAGAAAATAGAATGTTAAATGGAAGTTTACTGGCAGAGTATGAAAAACCCTACTCTGGAAAACCATTTATAATCAATGAATAATAGTATTCTGTACCGATTAGACTGGTGGTTAATATTAATTTATTCTCTGTTGATTGCTTTTGGTGTTGTCAATATTTACTCTGCAACATTTAACAACTCATCCACAGGTATTTTTGATATGAATCAACCAGTTGGAAAGCAAATGTTCTTTTTGATTGTTAGTCTCTTTAGTGGAGTTTTAATATTGTCGGTGAACAGTAAATTTTTTGAACAATTTGCCTCCATAGGCTATTATTTAAGTATCTTTTCACTCATTGGGCTTTTCATTTTTGGCAAAACAGTTTCGGGCGCAACCTCCTGGTACAATATTGCTGGCTTGAGCATACAACCGTCGGAATTGGCGAAAGTGGCGACCGCTTTGATGATCGCAAGTTTAATGAGTAAAGTCCAGTCGGATCTGAAAAACCTCAACACATTTTTAAAAATATTGGGTGCGCTATTACTACCTTTTGTACTTATTATTTTTCAATCCGATCCAGGTTCAGCTCTGGTTTTTGGCGCCTTCTTTTTTCCGCTTTTTAGAGAAGGACTCAGCTATGCATATCTGGTGTTATTTGTTTCTATAACGTTGTTGTTTTTTATTACGCTTAGCTTTCCTATCGGCTTGGTGGTAATGATCATCACACTGATTATTTTTTTGTTATTTTTTATTTTAAAAAACATAAATAAAAAAATCAAAATTTGGCCATTTATTGGATCATTCATGATCTCAGTAGGCTTCTCACTTTCCGTAGATTATATTTTTGAAAATGTGTTTGAACAACGTCACAGGGACAGAATCAATATAGTCTTGGGGAAGACAATAGACTACCAAGGTGTCGGCTACAATATGAATCAATCAAAAATTGCCATAGGCGCTGGAGGACTCAAAGGAAAAGGATTTTTGAAGGGAACGCAAACCAAAGGTGACTTTGTTCCCGAGCAACACACCGATTATATCTTTAGCACTGTGGGTGAAGAATGGGGATTTTTGGGCGGATCTTTGATGATAATTCTTTTTTGTTTAATGATCATCAGAATTGTTATTCAAGCGGAAAAACAAACCAGTAAATTCAGGCGTATATATTCCCATGGAGTCGCTGGTATTTTATTCATCCATTTTTTTATCAACGTAGGTATGTCGCTTGGTATTCTCCCCACCATAGGGATCCCCTTACCCTTTCTTAGCTATGGAGGGTCCAGCTTATTGGCCTTTACCATCATGATATTTATTCATCTGAATTTTGACGCCAACAGGCTCAGCGAATGGTAGGGTCAATTTTTGACATCCAAAATATCTCTTAGACTGTTTCCTAAAGTCATAAAAGCCAAAACCAAACTCATAATGGCCAATCCGGGAAGAATCGTTAAATAAGGCTTACCCAACAACAGGTATCGAAAATGATCTTTTACCATTCCGCCCCAACTTGGAACTGGAGGCTGGGCACCTATTCCTAAAAAACTCAGTCCGCTTTCAATGAGAATCGCACTAGCAAAATTTGCCGCCGAAATGACAATCAATGGGGGAAGGACCAAGGGCAGAATGTGATGCCATATGATTCTGATTTTACCATAGCCTAAGGTGTGTGCTGCCTGGATGAAAGTCTGCTCTTTCAACGTTAAAAACTGCCCCCTCACCACTCGGGCTACCTCCACCCACATGGTTAAGCCTACTGCAATAAAAACTTGCCAATAACCTCTGCCCAATGCCAAGGTGATTGCGATGACCATCAACAATGTAGGAATAGACCAAAAAACATTGATCAACCATACGATCATCTTATCGATATAACCTCCAAAAAAACCAGCGGTAGCACCCAATAGCACCCCTATAATCAATGAAATAAATACCGCTATAAAACCTATGGAAAGCGAAATGCGAGACCCTACAATCAGCCGACTCAAAAGATCCCTTCCATATTTGTCCGTACCCAATAAAAACAATTTGTTGGTAATATGGTGTTTCTTGAAATTATCGGCTGAAAAGGGTGGTTGAAGCCTCGCAGCGTCTATAAATTCAAAATAATCATTGGGGGATCCAAAGGGCTGTATAGCAACACCATCAGGTTTTACCTGATAAGCTTGAATTGGAATTCCGGTTGTTTTATTTAAATTTCCTTTGAAAAAAGTTGGCTTTGAAGGCAAGAAATCATTTGTGCTTAAAATCAACATGTCGGTTCTGAAACCGGGAGATTTGGAATGGATAGACAAATGCATTTGGTTGGCATTTGAGGTATTATCAGGGGCAATTTGGTATGCAAATACAGCGACCAAAACAAGTAAAGCAATGTATATAATACTAAAAAACGCCCATAGGTCCTTCTGAATTTTTTTGTAAAAATTACCCCCCCTCAAAATAATGAATTTACTTTTTTATCTGGGCTACACTACTGCGTAAGTTAATGTTTAAATCTTCCAAAATATTCACCGCCTCGTCGATGTAAAAATCCTGTTCTAGGACTTCAAACCATCTTTTCTTACGCTCTTCAATAACCTCGTCATTTAAAGCTCCTGGCTCTGGAATCCATTCAAAAGTTAACTCCGATCTGTACTCCTTGAGAATACTGAACTTTTCATTCATTTTTTTATTTAGCTCTAACTCTTTGAGGTAGTCATTAAAATTGAGTGTATAAGTATAATCGTCCTGTTGCGCCTCAATCCTTCTGGCTTGCTGGTCTAACAGTTGGATGTAAGGATGGTCTTTAAGTCGTTCAGCACTTTTATTTATTGTGTAATCATAATTGATTTGACCTTGCCATTGTTGGTAAGGGGCAGGTTCTATGCTGTCCCACTTAAGTGGATTTTCCTGGTCTTTTTCGCCCATCTCAATGTAAGAATATTGATTCTTTACAACGATGTCACTCTTCACCCCTTCCAATTGGGTAGATCCCCCGTTAATTCTGTAGAATTTATCAGTAGTCAGTTTTACTGCACCTAAATCCCCATGGGTACTTCCTGAAATTATGTGGTTTAGATCAATTACATTTTGAACTGTTCCCTTTCCAAAAGTTTGCTTACTGCCCAATATGATGGCCCTTTTGTAGTCTTGAAGTGCAGCCGCTAAAATTTCTGAAGCAGAAGCGGAAAATTTATTGACCATAATGACCAAAGAACCATCCCAAACTACAGCAGGATCTTCATCGTATAAAATGTCTTTTTTACCTCCGGTACTTTTAACTTGGACCACTGGTCCTTGATCAATAAAAAAACCGGTGATGTCTACAACTGTCTTGAGGGAGCCCCCTCCGTTGTTCCTTAAGTCTAAAATGATTCCACTGACGTTTTTCTTTTTTAGGGATTCTAATTCCTTTTTAATATCACTGGCGGCATTTCTGCTTTTTCGATCCTTAAAGTCAATATAGAATTTAGGCAACTCTATGAATCCATAACTTTCACCATTTTTCTTGATGATCGATGACTTGGCATAAGATTCCTCTAATTCTACAACATCTCTGTTAATAATAACCTCCTCTGTGGCACCACTAACGCGTCTGACCGTAAGGAAAACTTGAGTTCCTTTAGGTCCTTTGATGAGCTTTACTGCATCGCTCAGTCGCATGGAACCTATCTCAACAGCATCCTCATTTTTCTGCGCTACTTTTAAGATAACATCGCCAACCTCTAAAGCTTTTGCTTTCCATACAGGCCCACCCACGATCACCTCAACTATTTTCACTTCCTGATCTTTCTTTTGCAATCTCGCTCCTATTCCCTCAAACTTACCGGAAATATTCAAATCAAATTTCTCTTTGTCTTCTGGAGCAAAATAATTACTGTGGGGATCGAACTCCAACATAATGGAGTTTATATAAATAGAAAACCATTCTTTGCGTTCAACTTCATTGTAAATTTCAAAAAAACTTTCGATATTTTCACTTGTCTTGGTACGCGCCTCTTCCTCTAAGACAAGCTTAGACCTGATTTGGTAAGTGCTGTCTTTTTCAATTTCTATATCTTCTTTTTCAACTAAATCGGTATAGTATTCGAGGGTTGAAAGTTTAAATCTTTTGCGCCACATAGATTTTAAACCATTCAACGTTTTGGCATAGGAGACCTCTTTAAAATTCATGTTTAAAGAATCCTTTTTACTGAAATCAAAAGGGGTATCTAATAATTCACCATAGAAATTCTGTACCTGCGACATACGATCCATCAACCTGTCATAGGTCAGTTTGAAGAAAGAAATATCTGCAACTTTAATTTGATCGTCTAAATCATTCTCATAGCGCTTGAAATTATTGATATCCGATTGAAGAAAAAAACGATGTTGACCATCAATGCCATCAATATAATTTTCAAAAACTTGTTTTGAAAATGAATCATTGATATCTTTTGGACTGAAATGGCCGCGTTGTAATACGTAGGTAACAACCTCAATCAATAATTTATCCTTTTCGGGATTACTGAAAAAAGCAGGACTGCTCCCTGTTACAATAAAATTAATCAGGAGAACAACAAAAAGTCTTACAATCCGCATAAAATTTTTTTTAGCAGGTAAATTTAACTAAAAACCCTTTATTTTAGCCAATACCCAAAAAACTTTTTGTTGTAAGTAAATTAATGAGCGGGGATTATTATTTATAAATTTACATCCATAAACAACTCATGGGGAAAAAACCGCTCATACTGGTCACGAACGACGATGGAGTTACTGCACCTGGCATTAGGAATCTGATTGCGATAATGAACGAGATCGGGGAAGTGGTCGTGGTTGCTCCAGACAGACCCCAGTCAGCAATGGGTCACGCCATTACCATAAATTCTACACTCCATTGCACACCCATTGAGGTCCCCGAAGGTACCCATAAAGAATACAGCTGCTCTGGAACACCCGCAGACTGTGTTAAACTGGCCGTAAACGAAATTTTAGACCGCAAACCCGATCTCTGTGTTTCGGGAATAAACCACGGTTCCAATTCTTCGATCAATGTGATCTACTCTGGAACGATGAGTGCTGCTGTGGAAGCCGGAATAGAGGGAATTCAAGCCATTGGTTTTTCACTTTTAGATTACCGTTGGAATGCAGACTTTAGCTCCATAAAAGAGTACGTTAAAAAAATTACAATAAGTGCCATAAAAAATAAAATCCCCTCCAACGTGGTCTTGAATGTAAATTTTCCAAAATTGCAGAAAGAAGAAATAAAAGGAATAAAAATTTGCAGGCAGGCCAACGCCTATTGGGTGGAGGAATTCGACAAGAGAACCAATCCAATGGGTTTGGATTATTATTGGTTAACGGGGAAATTTGTTAACGAGGACAAAGGAGAAGACACCGATGAGTGGGCCTTACAAAATGGTTTTATTTCTATGGTTCCCATAGAATTTGACCTTACTGCACATCATGCAATTCAACAGTTAAACACTTGGAATTTTGAATAATAATGAACTCTTTAAAGGAGTGATTGCCAGTTTATTTGCCAGTGCGAGTATCACCATTTTTATATTGCTCTATTTCTCTCAAGGAACCATAGAGGGTGCTATAATTTCTTTATATGATCAAAAAAAATTAGGAGGACTGATTAGTATGGGGGCCCTGATCAATTTGCCTCTTTTTTTCTTGG
>MDTG01444222.1_pt1 | contig 18170 bp, 15 predicted proteins | sample 811421 | NCBI WGS metagenome assembly MDTG01 (sample SAMN05326645, study PRJNA326480) | marine metagenome | isolation source: seawater | place: Pacific Ocean: South East | collected 2011 | reverse complement strand
CAATGTATTGTTTGAAAAATTAGAAGCTTTTATTTCAAAATAATTTAATTTTTAATTATTGGTGGGCCCGGTAGGACTCGAACCTACGACCAATACATTATGAGTGTACTGCTCTAACCAACTGAGCTACAGGCCCTAATATCTTATATTAGTTTATTACTAGGAAAAAATAGAATCATCAAGCTGAACTTATTTATTTGCTTAATATTGTGAAAATATTAAAAGTAAAATACTCTTCAATGGATTTAAATTTACTGAAAAACTTGAATATCAATGAAATTTTGTTATTTGACATATTCTTTTTTAGGTAATCTATTTTAAACTTGGAGTTATTAAATAATGACATATAGTCTTTTAATGAATACATGTTTAAGCCTAATTGTTTAATAGATTTAATTTCAGAGTTGTTCTTTTTATTAACCCGATTGATTATAAAAGACTGGGGTAAGAGTAAGTGAAACCAAGGCAATATCGAAAAAGTCCTTCCATGATCACCGTTAAAAAAATTGTATAAAGGCCCAAAGCCTGAATATACTTTTCCATTATCTTTTAACAAATCATACATAGAGTCTAAAACTAGATTTAAATCTAACACATGTTCGAAAGTCTCTTTTGAAATAATAATGTCAAATTTGTCTTTAGGACTCCATTCATTTATGTCTAGTAACTTGAATTCGACCACCTCTTTGTACTCTTTATAATTTTTATGAAGATTTTCATTTGCAAAATCAATGTAATTTTTATCTAAATCTATGCCAATAATTTTTTTTGGTTTATACTTTGCAGCATGCAAAGATAAAGCCCCATGTCCACATCCAAAATCTAAAATGGTTTTGTTTTTAAAATCAGGACAATTTCCAAATCTTGACCAAAAATATTCTGTTCTTTTTACCTCATTAAGAAAATAATTTTGATCTTTTGTCTTCATCCAGTGAGTTGCTCTGTTGATTTTAATTTTCTGAAAAAAGATGCTACCTTTTTTAAAAAGAGAAAAATAATTTGCATATCAAATATGAGTTTGTAATTTAAACCAAGGCCCATTGCATTTAAACTTCCAAGAGCCAAAGTTTTAGTAACTTTAGAAAATTTATTTGATTTTGTTTGAAAACAACCGTTCACAGTCAAAGTATCAAATCCAAACTCATTCTTAAAAATAAATAATAAAGAGTCGCTATGCATTGAAATATCAAATTCATTATTAGATGTTTCTTTTAAACCTTTAAAAATTGAAAATTTATAATTTTTTTTGTGATCTTCTAAATAAATAATTATGTCTTGAAATATATTTAACATTGAAATTTTATTTAATATCGCAATTAAAATTTTAGAATTTTTTTTGAATATTTTCTTTTTATAATCTTCAAAATTTAAATTTAACTCTTCAAGACCTATACTTTTTTTATACTCATCCATTTCTTTATCTTTATTAGTGAGATTGAATTTTTGTTTCCAAAATTTCAAGGACTGAGAGTTTTGTTTTATTGAATTTAAATTTTGTACCTCTTCAGGTGCCATAATTATAGAATTTATTTTTTTATCAGCTAACTCTTTTACTACAGTTTCTGGTGTATTTACTGAGTCATTCATATAAAAATTCATCTTATTAGAAAAATATATATAGCTTGCAAATGGAATAACATATTTGCAGTTTAAAATTTTAGCTTGAGAAACCATTGCATCAATTTTTTCTTTTGCAGCTATTTGTCTTAATTTTGTATTCTCTATACTTCCTTTCCATGCGGCATAACTAAATTGTGTAAGAAGAATATCAAATTCACCATGTTTCTTTCTAAATTTTTTAATTTCATTTTTTTCTTTAAGCGGACAGTCATTCAAATTAAGTATTTTGTAATTTGGTGTAAATACTGCAATAGATGAATCGTAAAAATCATGCTTCGAAATTTTAATGCTAACTTTATCATTTAACTGAATAATTTTATCTAATTCACACTCCTGAACTACAAAGTCATTTTTTTTTAAAAAACTTACTACACGTTTATCTTTCGTCTTTTGAAAAATAAAAGTGATATTGTTTTTAATAATTAATTCTTTAATTTTTTTTTTCTAATAGAAATTTTGGATTAAAATGGTCTGGATGTTCATGGGAAATATAGATATGGGACGATCTTGAAAGAACAGACTCTATATACTCAATTTTATTCTCATATAATAAACGCCATCCCTTATTGAAGGTAGAAAAAAAATACCAAGGGTCAGATAAAATACCTAAGTTGCCGGAGGTAATTAAAACTGAAGCATGATTTACGAACTCAATTTTTGTTTCATTTGTCATGAGTAAAACTTATATATCTTTGTGCAGATCCCCATTTACTTAATTTAAACTTTTTTGGAACATATTTTGAAACTAATTTTCCATCAATATTTAAACAATTTATATATTTCCAATATTTTTTGTCAATTCTGGATATTGTCCTCACTTCTTCTCCTTCATTATCAACTTTAATCATATCAATTCTTTTATGTTTTGAAATAATTTTATTTAAGCAAGAATTTATATCCCGAACTTTGCAAGGTTCTAACTTACTAATCTTTTTAACATTTAGAGATAATGAATTATAAACCCCACTGTCTTCAATCTTTAAAAAAGATTTGTAATTTTTATTACTTATAGCTTCTCTATTTAAAACAACTCTAGATTTAAATTGTTGAAGGTTTTTTTTTAGCCTTTTGAAATTTTGTAATGATGGCTCATAGCAGTAAACAATATTTTTTTTGTTTCTTGTAACCCAATAAAGTGTCGATAGTCCTATATTTGAACCAATATCCAAAATTATTCTATCTTTATTTGAAATCAAATAATCTTTTCTGCAAAAAATAAGGTTAAAAGTTGAAAAATCATTAGCAGAATAAATCATTGCACTTTTTAATCCGATGGGAGTTTTAAAAAATAATTTGTTTGGATATTTACCAGTTGAAAAGATTTCTATTAAAATAGATTTTATCGGGTTTTTATGTACTTTAAAAAAATTAATTAAAGCATAATAATTTTCAATTTTAAATATTCTTTGCAAAAAAGTTTTAAGATTTCTCTTTCCTATGTAAATCATTTTTATCTTTTATTCTTATTGATAATTCGAAATATATTAAATTAATCTTTAAAGATTTGTTCAACTGTTTTTTTTGAAACTTTTGGACCGAAGTTCCAAGAGTATGACCAAAAATTCGGTATATTGTAAATTTGATTTATATCATTAGGAACATCATCAAATAAATTTTTGAAATCTTCTCTGACAAAAAAAGCATTATGACCCCGCATAAGAGTGCAGCAAACTAGCTTATAATTATATTTCGAAAACATATTATTAAAGCTACTGATTGATGCGCCATAAAAATCATTTATTTCTTCAAAATTATTTGTGTAATCAATTTTAAATTCTACTGGAGGAGGATATTTTGCATTAATCTCTACCACTGCTACCTTTGGGGTTATAGAATTTTTGAGTAAGTGTTCCATAAAATATATATCATTACCATCTACGTCGATACTCAAAAAATCAATTTCTTTACTATTAAATTTTGTAAAACCTATATTCATACATTCGAGAATATTTTCATTACTCACAAATTTTTTAATAAATTTTAATCTTTTATTTTCTTTATAATTAAAAGCTAAATCTCTGGTATCAAACCATGTTCCTTTCCAGCCAAGTGCAGCTAGAATTAGGGTATTATTTTCAAGTCCATTTCCACATCCAATTTCACAAAATATACCATTGTTAATTTTCATTCTTCTTATGATCTCAAGGGTAATTCCATCTTCATCTGTTTGAGAAAAACATTTTTTCCCAAATTTATTTAAAGGATTTTTTGGATTTTCAAGATCTTTTTTAAATTGTCCCATTACAAGCATATCTTGAATTGCAGTTAAAGGAATTCTAAATTTATTAAAAAAATTTTTAAATGGACTGATAATAATATCTTTAATTTTATTTAACATTTTTTCAGATCAATAATATTTAATCGAATATACATATAAAAATTGTAATTTAAAATGATTATCTTAAGTTCTTGTATTCTTTCTTAATAAATTCATTCCAATCATCATGATGTCCTTGCTTGACATCAAAAAAATTGTCTAAAAATAATTGCCTTGCATCTTGGGTTTTTGGATTATTCCACCACTTATCAATTTTGTTCCAATTTTTATTTATGAATTTAAAAGCCTCAGAAGAATTATTAAAAAAAATGTTATTCTTTTTAAATTTTTTTAAAATCATTTTCTTTGTGTGGGTGTCAAAAAAGTTTGGACTAGTAATTAAAAGAGTGGGAACATTTAGATAAATACTTTCAGTAAAGGATGTTTGAGGATAATAACAAATGACCATTTTACTCTCTGAAATTGAAGTTAAGTAATCTTTTTGATCTGTAATTTCGAGCTTATCGTTACCAAATTTTTTTGAAAATTTTTCTGCTGAATTAATGCTGTAATTTCCTTTAGGTCTAAACTTTACTTCCTTAAGAATATTTTTTTTAAGCTTTGATGTAGATAACATTAATTCATTGAAATTATCTATTGCATCCTCTAATCCTGTATCTAAAGTAATTTTAAATAGAAACTTACTCGGCTCGTAATAATTTATAAGTAATTTAGTAGAATCTTTATCTCTATTTTTTTTAATTACTGGAAGTGTTGGACTTAAGTAAACACTTTTTTTTCTATCAATATTTTTTTTAGACCAAGAGAAAATTTTATGAGAAAGATCCTTAAGGTAACTATAGTTTTCACTATATTTTGAATGCACACCTGCACCGTGAGGACCATTTATTAACCTTGACCCTTTTAAAAATGATTCAGCTAAAAATATTTTAAAATTATCATCCCACCAAAACCAAGACATACTAAATATAAGTCTTTTTTTTACGTAAATTTTCAATCGCTTCCTACTAGCTTGAAAATTTTCTAAATAGGATAATGGCATATAATATTTTATATTTTCTAATAAGAAGTTTTTAAAGTTCTTATCGTCGGCAATTTTGAAATCTAGAATCTCTCTCTGTGCAAAATCATACTCGGTATTTTTACTTTGTGCGTTTAACGTGTTGATATTTTTTGTAGGAAATTGAAAATTTTTAACACAAATTTTAATAAAATCTTTTTTGGGAAACCAAAATTTATCAAAGTAAATTCTATTTACAAATAGTAATATTCTATTTAAAAAACTAGAAATTAATTTTTTAAAACTTTTCTTATCTACATTTTTTTTTATTTTTTCGTCTTTTTCTACTCCCTTTTTTAAAAACAAAACATTTTTTAAATTTTGATATTCAAATATTTTTATAAATAGCTCATTATTGAATAAATCTGTTAAACTTTTATCCACAAAATCAACGTGATCTTTTATGAAACTCTCTTCATCTGGTATATATCGATAGCTGTAGTATTTTTTTTTAAATTTTTTTTTAAATTTTTCTACTGTTTGCCATCTATTAAGGAATATTGTAGTATAGCTACAAATCCAAGGAAACAAAATAACTTTCCAGTATTTGTCGTCAAATTTATTATCGTGAATAGCATTTAATCTGTTTGAAACAAGTTTTAATAAATCATTAGCCACTTTATTGATTGTCCAATAATTTTTTAAAATATTTTTTAAGTTGGTCTTATCGCTGATAATGTTTTTATAGTCTTTTTTTTTAAGGTTTTTTTCTGAGATACAATGGTATCCTAAAAAAAATAGGTTATTTTTTTTGTTTATTTGGTCTAAACTTGTTGTGACTAAAAAATTTTTTTTCATTTTTGATTTAGTACAAAATAGATTGCTTAAGTTCAGCAATCTTAAATTATTTTTCTAAAAAACTTTTAAGTTGTTTTGAACGGCTAGGATGTTTAAGTTTTCTGAGTGCTTTAGCTTCAATTTGCCTAATTCTTTCTCTTGTAACTGAAAATTGTAAACCAACTTCCTCTAAAGTGTGGTCGGTGTTCATTCCAATTCCAAACCTCATTCTTAATACTCTCTCCTCTCTTGGAGTAAGTGAGGCTAAAATTTTTGTTGTTGACTCACTTAGGTTTGATTGGATAGCTGTATCTAATGGCTGTAAAGCATTTTTATCCTCTATAAAGTCTCCTAAGCTACTGTCATCTTCATCTCCAACCGGAGTTTCTAAAGATACTGGTTCTTTAGCTATTTTTAAAACTTTCCTAACTTTCTCTAGGGGCATGGCTAGTTTTTTTGCTAATTCTTCTGGTGTTGGTTCTCTGCCAAATTCACTCATTATCTGTCTCTGTGTTCTTACAATTTTATTAATGGTTTCAATCATATGAACTGGAATCCTAATTGTTCTAGCTTGATCTGCTATTGATCTTGTAATTGCTTGTCTTATCCACCAAGTCGCATAAGTAGAAAACTTATATCCTCTCCTGTATTCAAATTTATCAACTGCTTTCATTAAACCAATATTTCCTTCTTGTATTAAGTCTAAAAATTGAAGTCCTCTATTCGTATATTTTTTCGCAATTGAAATTACCAATCTTAGGTTTGCCTCAACCATCTCTTTTTTTGCTACTCTTGACTCTCTTTCGCCTTTCTGAATTCTACTTACTAATTTTTTAAATTCACCAACTGAGAGACCTATTTTTTCACTAAACTCGACCAATCTAGATCTGATATCGTTAAAATCTTTTCTAAATTTTTTGAAAAAAGCTTTCCAAGTTGGGTTTTCATTAAGAAACGACTCAAATTTAGGATTGATTTCATTTCCTATGTAATATTTTAAAAATTCTTCTCTGCTAATTTTGTTGTCCATCGCCAATCTCAATAAAACACCTTCGAGAGATACTATCTTTTTGTTTTCTTTATAATGGGATTGAACTAATTCTTCTACAACACTGGGTGCAAGCTGCAAATTTTTAAAATTATCAACTAATACAGATTGAATTTTTTTAAAATTTTTATTTTTTGATATAGACAAATCTTTTGAAGCAAGTAAACAATCAAGTTTTTCTTTCTGATATTTTTGTAGCTTTGTATAATTTTTAATGAGTGTATCAATTATATTAATAATTTTTGGTTTAATTTCTTCTTCCATCTTAGCAAGCGAAACGTTGAACTCATCTTCTTCCACGCTTGCTTCAACCTTGTTTTTTTCTTCGTCATTTTTATTCTTTGTTAGTTTCTCATCTTTTTTCGATTTTGCTTCCTCTTCCTCTGAAGCTTCAAAGTCTTCATAAGTAGAATCTATATCGATTATATCTCTTACTAACAGGGTTTCATTTTTTAACTCTTGTTGCCATTCGAAAATTTTTTTTGCCACTAATGGACTTTGAGTTAAAGCGTTAATCATAACATCTTTTCCTGCCTCTATTCTTTTTGCGATAGCTATTTCACCTTCTCTTGAAAGAAGCTCCACTCCACCCATTTCCCTTAAATACATTCTTATTGGATCATCGCTTTTATCAGATGATTTCTCTTCTCCAGCATTTGTATTTTCTTTTTTCTTATTTGATTGATATTGGGATTTTTTTTCTACAAGCGTAATTTTATTGTCTGCAATAATCAAAAAAGCTTTTTCGGTGTTTTCTAAAGAACCACCTCGTTTACCTAACGCTTTTCCTAGCTCTTCATAAGTAATGAAGCCTCTGTTTTTGCCTTTGTCTAAAAGTCTTTCAAATGATTTTGTAATTAATTTTTCTACCATGCGAAATAATTATTAATTAAGTGTTAGATATATATAGTGTTAATTCTTAGAAAATCTATCTTTTTTTATTCCCCATTTAACTGTCTTTTAAGCTTAATAAGCTCAGAATATGAATTTTCATCTAAATTTTCAGCAAACTTTCCCTCTAAAAATTCAATTTTTTTTAATTGATTCATTTCTTTTAAATCGGCAATTAGTTCATCTAAAAGATCGCCTAATTGTTTTTTATCCTTCTTAAACATTATGCCGCCTAAATTATTATTTTTGTTAATTTCCTCAATAAGATCGCCAAAATCTTTACTCAAAATTGTTTTCATTTCTGCGGTTTCAAGATTTTCAGTAAGATATTTTAAAAGGTGTTTTTTAAAATTTTTATTTAGTTCATCTGAAAATTCAATATCACTCAGATCTTCAATTTTAGACTGAGCTATATTGGGGAAATTTAACATTAAAAATAAGATTGAATACTCCTTCAATTGTTCCTTGGTGAGATGATTTTTTTGATTGTGCAGAATTTTTGTTTCGGAAAGCACCTTAAAGTTTCTCTTTCCAAATTTATTAAAATTTTTATATATCTTTTGAGAATTTTGGATGGGCGTAAGATTTCTTATTTTTTCAAGAAATTCTTCTAAAATATATTTTCTAAGTGTTTCATCTTGAATTGAATAACAAAGTTGTTTAATTTTTTTTTCAAATTTAGAGATTGCATATGGATCATTAGTATCTAATTGGTGAGAATATAAAAGCCACAAATAAGATTGAATTATTTTTTTATCTTTTAAAAATTCAAGAAATTTTTCTTTGCCGTTTTTTTTTATAAAATCATCAGGATCATCACCTTCTTTTAAAATTGAAAAATAAATCTTATTGTTTTCTTTGATTAAGGGAAAAAGTCTCTCAGCTATTCGTAGAGCAGCCTTTTGTCCACTTTCATCACCATCTAAACATATAATTGGGCTATTAAAAAATTTCCATATAAGTTCAATTTGTGTTCCTGTTAACGCTGTCCCTGAATTTGAAATAACATTCTTTATTCCTGCAGAAAAAAGGCTGACTACATCCATGTAACCCTCCACAATAATTATTTCTTCAGTTTCTGATCTCATTGCTTTTGCCTTGTCTAGGTTAAATAACATTCTTCCCTTTTTATAAAACTCTGTCTCAGGGGAATTAATGTATTTTGCTAGCTTGCTTTCTTTTATAATTCTTCCGCCAAAAGCAATGGTATCTCCTGTTAAATTATTTATTGGAAAAATTATTCTAGAATTAAATCTATCGATAAATTTTCCACTTTTTTCACTTTTGTAATATAATCCGGTCAAATTAATTTCTTCTTCAGAATATTTCTTAATTAATTTTTCGTAAAAATTATTCTTCCAAGATACATATCCTAATTCAAAATTATCTATAATATTTTTTGTTAACCCTCTTTTTTTTAAATATTCTAATGAGAGCCTATTGCTATTATCAAATAATTCATTTTTCGCATTATCTTTGTAATCTTTAAAAATATTTTTATAGATTTGAAATCTTTTTTCCTTTTTCTCATCAAAATTTGAAAATCTATATGGGGCCATGCCTGCTTCAGCAGCCAAAGTTTTGACTGCCTCTCCAAAACCTATTGATTTTGTTTTCATAAGAAAATCAAAAATATTTCCATGCTCTCCAGTGCTAAAACAGTGATAAAATTCTTTTTCATCACTTACAGTAAAAGAAGGGCTTTTTTCATTTTTAAATGGTGAAAGTCCAATAAATTCTTTTCCTCTTTTTTTAAGTTGAACTGATTTTCCTACAACCTGTGAAACCTTAAGTCTTAATTTAATTTCATCTAAATACGCTTTTGGATATTTCATCATTTTAACAAATCTTTAATAATATTACTTACTTTTGAAAAATCTAATTCATCTGCATGTTTAGATTTAAGCTGTCCCATAACTTTACCCATATCTTTCATGGAGCTAGCTCCTGTGGATTTAATTACATCTATACAAATTTTTTTTGTTTCTTCTTCACTCAACTGTTTAGGTAAAAATTCACTTATTATTTTTATTTCATTGGTTTCAGTCTCAAGCAACTCCTTTCGGCCTGCTTTCTTATATACCTCGCAAGATTCGTTTCGCTGCTTAATCATTTTCTTCAAAATAAGTGTTATTTCACTATCTCCTATTTCCTTGTTTTGCTTTGTCCGATTGGCTATTTCAGCATCTTTAATAGCTGATACCACTAATCTTAAAGTTGGATATGTATTTTTATCCTTATCTTTAAGAGCTTGATTTAGTTTTTCATTAATTTGATTTTTTAATGACATAATTTCTAAAGGATAGTTTAACCACAATTCTTGTTCAAAATAAAAAGAACTTTCTTGACGATTATATTTCAATTTCATATGTTTCGCAAAATCATGTTTATAAGTTTTTTACTTTAACTCATGAGTTGTATTTGAAACAGTTCGCTCAAAATATAAACTCACAAAAAAATCTTAAAAAGATCGATTCCACTGGTATTTTAGTTTTAGAAAATGGCCTTAGCTTCGAAGGTAGGGGTATAGGATATGAGGGCAATGTCACTGGTGAAGTTTGTTTTAATACTTCAATCACAGGTTATCAAGAAATTATAACTGATCCATCTTATTCAGACCAAATTATTAATTTTACTTTTCCACATATAGGTAACGTAGGCACAAATAAAGAAGATAATGAAGCTACAAAGGCTTGGGTAAAAGGAGTTATCTTGAACGTAGATATAACAAGTCCATCAAATTACAGGTCAATGAAAGATTTAAATAAGTGGTTAAAAGAAAAAAAAATAGTCGGTCTTATTGGTTTGGACACAAGATCTTTAACAAACTACATTAGAGACAAAGGTGCTCCAAAAGGAACATTATCTTATATGAAATCTGGAAATCATAATGTAGAAAATTTAAGATTAAAATCAGAAAAGTGGGGTGGATTATTAGGTTTAGATTTAGCTTCAAAAGTCTCTTGTAAAAAAATATATACTTGGTCTTCACAAAAAACATGGATTAAAGATAAAGGTTACATCAAAAATAAAAAAATTAAATATAAAATTGTTGCAATAGATTATGGAATGAAACAAAATATTTTAAGATGTTTTTCAGATTTTAATTGTAAAATAACAGTAGTGCCAGCTAAAACAGGTATTGAAAAAATATTATCTTTAAAACCTGATGGAGTTTTTTTATCTAATGGCCCCGGTGACCCAGCGGCTACAGGAAAATATGCGGTTCCAATAATTCAGAAATTAATTAAAAAGAGTATACCGGTGTTTGGGATTTGTTTAGGACACCAATTGCTTTCCTTAGCTCTAGGTGCAAAAACAATTAAAATGAAATTAGGTCACAGAGGAGCTAATCATCCAGTTAAAAATTTAGAAAATAGTAAAGTTGAAATTACAAGTCAAAATCATGGTTTTAAAGTTGATGAAAAAAAATTACCAAAAGATATTAAAATTACTCATTTGTCCTTGTTTGATAAAAGCATTGAAGGAATAGAGTTTAAGAATAAAAAAGCATTTTCAGTTCAATACCATCCTGAGTCTAGTCCAGGACCTCAGGATAGTAAATATTTGTTCGAAAAATTTGTAAAATTAATTAAAAAAAATGGCAAAAAGAAAAGATATTAAAAAAATACTTATCATAGGTGCTGGTCCAATAGTTATTGGTCAGGCTTGTGAATTTGATTACTCCGGTACTCAAGCTTGTAAAGCTTTAAAAGATGAGGGATTTAAAGTTATATTAATCAATTCAAATCCAGCAACTATTATGACAGATCCAAATGTGGCTGACAAAACTTACATTGAACCAATAACAACAGAAGTAATTAAAAAAATTATTATTAAAGAAAAACCATGTGCGATTTTACCAACGATGGGAGGTCAAACTGCGCTTAATGCTGCTATAGAATTAGAAAAAAAAGGTTTGCTCAAAAAATATAATGTTGAATTAATCGGTGCCGACTCTAAAGCTATTTCTAGGGCCGAAGACAGAGATCAGTTCAGAAAAAATATGAGAGAAATAGGTTTAGACTTACCTATGTCTGAAATCATAAATTCTGAAAAAAAAGCTAAATTGGCCCTAAAAAAAATAGGTTTACCAGCAATAATAAGGCCGTCGTTCACACTAGGCGGAACTGGAGGTGGAATTGCTCACACAAAAAAAGAATACTTTGAGTTTATTAAATCTGGATTATTTGAGTCTCCTAGAAATCAGGTTTTGGTTGAAGAGTGTCTTCTTGGCTGGAAAGAATTTGAAATGGAAGTTGTTAGAGATAAAAATGATAACTGTATCATTATTTGTTCGATTGAAAATGTTGATCCGATGGGTACTCACACGGGCGACTCGGTTACAGTTGCTCCAGCTTTGACTTTGACAGACAAAGAATTTCAAATCATGAGAAACGCATCAATTTCATGTCTAAGAAAAATTGGTGTGGAAACTGGGGGGTCTAACGTTCAATTCGCTATTAATCCAAAAGATGGAAGAATGGTAATAATTGAGATGAACCCAAGAGTTTCTAGATCATCAGCACTTGCTTCTAAAGCAACTGGATTTCCTATTGCAAAAGTAGCCGCTAAATTAGCTGTGGGTTACACTTTAGATGAATTACAAAATGAAATTACAAGAACCACACCAGCATCATTTGAGCCAACTATTGATTACGTTGTAACAAAAATTCCAAGGTTTACTTTTGAAAAATTTAAAGATGCTAAACCTCTTTTAGGCACCGCCATGAAATCTGTTGGGGAAGCGATGGCTATAGGTAGAAGCTTCAAAGAATCTTTTCAAAAAGCTTTGATATCTCTTGAGACTGGCCATAATGGTCTTGATAGCTTTAAATCCTTGTCATTAAATGAATTGAAGCTTAAATTAAAAAAGAATATTCCAGATAAATTATTATTCGTAGCCGAAGCTTTTAGAAGAAATATTTCTGTAAAAAAGATCTATAATTATACTAAAATTGATCCTTGGTTCCTAAATCAAATTTCAGAACTTGTTATAGAGGAGAAAAGAATCATTAATAAAGGTTTACCTTCAAATTATGATGAATTTATAAGAATTAAATCCTTAGGTTTTTCAGATAAGAAAATTAGTGAACTCACAAAAACAGATTTGAAAGATGTCTCTGAACAAAGAGAAAATTTAGGTGTCTTTCCTATTTATAAAAAAATTGATACTTGCGCTGCAGAATTTAAATCACTAACTCCTTACATGTATTCGACCTATCAAATCACAAAATCTTCCTTACCTTTATGTGAGTCTGAGCCAACAAAAAAAGATAAGATTATTATTCTTGGAGGTGGGCCTAATAGAATTGGTCAAGGGATTGAATTTGATTATTGCTGTTGCCAAGCAAGTTTTTCTCTCAAAGAAAGAGGTTTTGAAACAATTATGATTAATTGTAATCCAGAAACTGTTTCGACTGATTATGATACCAGTGATAGACTGTATTTTGAACCTCTAGTTGAAGAACATGTGATCAATATAATAAATAAAGAAAAAGAAAATGGAAATCTCTTGGGAGTTATTGCGCAATTCGGTGGCCAAACACCAATAAAGTTAGCTGAGTCGCTTTCTAAAAAAAATATTCCTATTTTAGGGACACAGTATGACTCGATTGATTTAGCAGAGGATAGAGAGAGATTTAAGGAATTATTAATTAGAGGAGATTTTAAACAGGCAGAAAATGGAATCGCTACCAATAAAAACGAGGCAATAGAAATATCAAAAAAAATTGGTTTTCCGATTGTTATTAGACCTTCATACGTACTTGGCGGAAGAGGCATGGAAATCATACACAGCAAAAAACAGCTTGAAAACTATATTGATGAAGCAGTAAGAGTTTCTGGGGAAAATCCCGTATTAATAGATAGATTTTTAAATGATGCTATAGAAGTTGATGTTGATGCAATAAGTGATGGACATGATGTTTTTGTAGCTGGAATAATGGAACATATCGAAGAAGCTGGAATTCACTCAGGAGACTCTGCGTGCTCTATTCCTCCTTACACTTTACAAACTCAGGTTATTGAGGAGATAACAAAACAAACAAAAAAACTTGCTATTGATTTAAGTGTAGTAGGACTTTTAAATATTCAATTTGCAGTTAAGAATAAGAATATTTATGTTCTTGAAGTAAATCCTAGAGCAAGTCGAACAGTACCTTTCGTTTCGAAAGCAACTGGGATACCTGTGGCGAAAATTGCTTCAAGAGTAATGGCGGGTGAAAAATTATCAAATTTTGATCTTTCGTCTAAAAATAAAAAAATGTATGCAATAAAGGAAGCTGTATTCCCATTTAATAAATTTCCTGAAGTTGACGTGATTTTAGGTCCAGAGATGAAATCAACTGGAGAAGTCATGGGTTTTGATAAAGATTTTGGTATGGCTTTTTCTAAAAGTCAAACGTCAGGTGGGAATGTACTCCCATTAAAAGGAACTGCATTTATTTCAGTAAAAGACTCCGATAAAGAAAAAATTTATCCAAAAGTAAAAAAACTTATCAAGTTAGGTTTTAAAATTTGCGCTACTTCTGGTACTGCTAGATTTTTGAATTCAAAAGGCCTCAAGTGTAAGATTATTAATAAAGTCAATCAAGGATCTCCACATATAGTTGAAAAATTAAAAAATAATTCAATTGATTTAGTCATTAACACAACTGAAGGTGCAAAGTCGATCTCTGACTCATTTAGCTTGAGAAGATCTACACTTGTAAATAAAATACCATATTTCACTACTCTTGCGTCTGCAAACGGATGTGTGGAAGCGATAGAGTCATTAAAACAGAATGTTTTAAAAGTCAAAGCTTTACAAGATATTTAGCTTTTTACTTTCCAATCGGTCTCGAAAGAAACATAATTTACTTGAATGCATCTACGTTCTTTTTTTATTTCTTTTTTTTCCATTCCATGCCAAGTGCCTGGTCCACTTGTAAAAAAATAACCATAATTATTTTTGTAAGGGACTGTTTTTACTTTATTTAACTTAGTATCATAAAAATCTGTGCCAAGATTTTTTGATTCATTAAAGGGGTTAACAAAAATTATTGAAGAAATTAATTTTTCTTTAATATCACAATGGGGTTTCAACCAAAAACCTTCTCTATCACAAATTACTTCTAATCTTACAAAAGAATTAGATAGATCTTTACCAATAGTTTTACTTAAATGCTGATGAACTTCTTTAGAAGTAAGTTCTCCAATTAATTTTGTAAGATGGGGAAAATTTTTTGAGTTTTCTTTTGTAACATAACACCTAAGTTTCTTTGCTTTTCCTCCATCTTTTATACCTTGTCTATAAATCCCATCTCCACCATCTATTGCACGTGTTCCATCATATTGTAAATTTTCTTTTTTTGGGTTAGGAATATCTGCTTCACAAATTTCTTTAATAGCGCCAGACGAAAGTGGTCCATCGATTTCCCAATGTTTAAATGGGTCATCGTACATTGTTGTCTGATTTTTAAGCGCTTTAAGTAATTCCATTTAACCTCATTTTTTCTCTGATAATTGGTGCAATTCTATTTACCTCATCTAACTGTTTGTAACTCCATAAGTCAACACTATCGTCTAGATCTCTAATTACACCAAGTTTCTTAAATTGAAAATAGAAATCTTTAAATCTTTTATTATTTTTTATTGGATCCATATTTGCTACATAAATTGGCTTACCAGTAACTGCTGCTTCGGAAATCATTGATGTTGAGTCACATGTTACAACTATAATATCTGCTAAGCTTAGAGATGATAAATAAGCTTTTTTGTCTACTTCTTTGATGACCATATGATTGTGGCTAAAGGTATTGTAAGCTTTTCTAATAATTTCTTCTGGAGTTCTATAAGAGGGTATTACAATTAGTTTATACTTATCTGGAGTAAATAAAGTTTTTAACTTGTTAAAGATTTTATTAATCTGCTCTTCTGAATAATTAAAATATTTATTGGGTCCGCCTATTATAAAAGTAATAATTTTTTTATCTTCTCTTTCTATATTTAGATAATTAATATTTTTATCTATTTCCTTTTTGGATAAATAATGTATTGCACCTTTAGTTTTAATAACATTTTTGCCGCTCAAATCATCATGTTCAGGACAAATAACAAGATCAAAGTGCTTTAAAGAAACTTTTGGATCTTGAATGTGAATATTAAAAATCTTATCTTTAAATCTTTTTTTTAAAGCTACAGAGTGAATTACACTTTTTCTTCCGCACGAAATGATCACTTTCGAATCGCAAATGAATTTTTCTGTTAATAAGTTTTCTGAAATAGGAGTGAGTCTAGGTGGTATAAAATTCCATAATGGCTTTAATTTAATTGTATGGTGTTTAAAGTGAAGCTTTAAAGCTTTAGATAAACCCTCTACTTGGCTAATCATACCATGCATACCTTGGGTCAAAAGATGTGCTTTTAATTTCAACATTTGTTACTATATAACCTCAATACAATGAATAATAAATCAACTAAACACACAAAAGTGTTAATTCTTGGATCAGGACCTGCAGGCTATACGGCTGCTATTTACGCGGCAAGAGCGATGTTGAAGCCTATTCTTGTTCATGGATCTCAGCCTGGAGGGCAACTAACAACTACTACAGATGTGGAAAATTACCCTGGATATGCCAAAGTTATACAGGGTCCTTGGCTTATGGAAGAGATGAAGGGCCAAGCAGAAGCTGTGGGAACAGAAATGATTCAGGATAATATAAGTAAAGTTAATTTATCAAAAAAACCATTTGAAGCGACAGGTGATAGCGGTCAAATTTATACTGCAGATACATTTATCATATCTACTGGTGCACAAGCGAGATGGTTAAATATAAAATCAGAACAAGCGTTTAGAGGTTTTGGAGTGTCTGCTTGTGCCACTTGTGATGGATTCTTTTTTAAGGATAAAGAGGTTGCAGTAGTTGGAGGTGGAAACGCAGCAGTTGAGGAGGCAATGTTTTTAACAAAATTTGCTTCTAAGGTTCATCTTATACATAGAAGAAACGAATTAAGAGCAGAAAAATTGTTACAAGAAAAACTTAAAGCTAACAAAAAAATTAATATAATTTGGGACAGTGTTGTGGAAGAAGTTCTAGGAACTTCTGAGCCAAAAGGAGTAAATGGAATAAAAATAAAAAATGTAAAAACTAACGATCTCACCGATTTAAAAGTTGATGGTTTGTTTGTAGCAATAGGTCATAACCCCGCTACAGCGTTATTCAAAGATCAATTAAAGATGGATAAAGAGGGTTATTTAATTACTAAACCAGACTCTACAGTAACAAATATACCAGGTGTATTTGCTGCTGGAGATGTTAAGGATAAAATTTTCAGGCAAGCTGTAACTGCTGCTGGTATGGGTTGTATGGCTGCGCTTGAAGCAGAAAAACATTTATCAAGCAAATAATAGTGAAAAACAATCTTCATGTATTTTTAGGATCTACAGTTGCTGATGCTGCTGCGAGACCCTTGCATTGGGTATATAATCAAAAAAAATTACTCACTTTCATTAAGGGTAAAAAAGATTTTACCTTTTTAAAAAAAAATCAAAGTCCTTTTTATAATATTAAAACTGGAAGAGTTTCAGGTTATAATGATATTGGTCAAGTTATGTTTAAAACATTGCTTGAGGGACACGAAAATATAGAAGCAAGATTTAAAAAAAATATCACTAAGAGTTTTGGTCCAGGAAGCGCATATTGGAAAAACTTTAATCTAAGAGCTAAATATAGAAAAGTAAAAGATTGGCGAGGGATAATTAAAGGCCCTTGGATACATCAAAATATTATGGAAACTGTAAAAAATATTAAAGCAAAAAAAAATTTAACAGGTGGAAAAAAAGTTAACGAGTCTGATGGTTACTGCGCGGCCCTACCTTATTTTTTATATGGCTATAATCCCAAAAGTTTAAAAAAGATTATCTCAATAGTGACTGTTTCAAAAATAAGTCTTAAATATGCTTTAGCTAAGTTTTATCTGATAGATTTAGCCCTAAAAGGCTCTGGAGATCCCATAAATGAATTCTTAAAAAAGTTCAAAAAAAATTCATATTTTAAAAGTATTGTTGAGGATATTAAAAAAGTAAAAAAATTAAAGTCAAAGCCACACCCAATTGTAGTTAAAAAATTAGGGATGGCATGTAGCTATCCAGGAACTTTTAACAGCTCAATTCACTCGATTATTAATTCAACAAATTACAAGGGAGCTATTTTGAGAACAATTAAGGCTGGTGGCTGTAATTGTTCACGTGTTAATTTTGTTGGAGCTTATTTCGCAGCATTAAAAGGTTTTGACTCAATTCCTAAAGCATGGATAAAAAAAACAATCGCAGCTAAAAATATTTTAAATCAGAAATAGTAAGGTTTATTAATTTAATTATTTTAAACTTTTACAGAAAGACGAAATTTTTTCCATGGCTTTTTTTAAATTTTCCATTGAAGTCGCATAAGATATTCTAAAAAAACCCTCTAAACCAAAAGCAGATCCTTGAACAACTGCGACTCCATTATTCT